>JAAIGF010349706.1_pt1 | contig 29091 bp, 29 predicted proteins | sample 6487441 | NCBI WGS metagenome assembly JAAIGF01 (sample SAMN13974129, study PRJNA590717) | phyllosphere metagenome | biome: pepper field; feature: multiple bacterial spot infested pepper fields; material: pepper leaves; isolation source: leaves from pepper fields | host: Capsicum annuum ... | reverse complement strand
TGTGGATATCGTGCTCAACGCGGCCAGGTACCTGGATGATCTCTACGAAGGCGCCGACGCCAGTCCGCATCACGTGGAAGTGATCCGCCTGGAGCACAGCTTCGTCAATGGCCGTCGCTACGGGCTGCGTACCGAGGAAACCGTGCTGCCAGGCGTGGCCGAAGTGCTGGCCGGCGTGCTGCAGATGGGCGACTTCGGTGCCGTGGTAAAGGCCCCGTCGGTCGCCCCGGTGGCGCCCGCTGAAGACGCCGCACCAAGTCCGCTGCAACCGCTGGTGCGTGCCGTACCGGACCCGGCCAGCCTGCCGCGGGCGGGCGCCAGTGGTGGCGTGCCGGCGGTGGTGATGGCCTACCCGGAAACCAACAGCCTGATCGTGCGCGGCACGCTGGCGCAGATCGAACAGGTCAAGCGGCTGGTGGGCGAGCTGGATACGCCGCGGAAACAGATCGAACTGTCGCTGTGGATCATCGACATCAAGAAGACCGAACTGGACCGGCTGGGCGTGACCTGGAGCGGTGGCATCAACATCGGCAACCGCGTTTCCCTGGGGCTCAACCAGGAACAGGGCGTCAGTACGCTGGACGGCACGCGCTTCCTGGCAGCGGTGCAGGCCCTGTCCAGCAAGGGCGATGCACACATCGTCTCGCGGCCGCTGTTGCTGACGCAGGAGAACATTCCGGCCTATTTCGACAGCAACCAGACCTTCTACGCGCAGCTGACCGGCGAGCGCATCGCCTCGCTGGAACAGGTCACCTACGGCACGCTGGTGAGTGTGCGCCCGCGGGTATCAAGCAATGACGAGGTGGAGATACAGCTGCGCATCGAGGACGGCGCAGCCGACTCCACCCGCTCGATCAAGGAGCTTCCCATGGTCAACCGCACCCAGGTGGATACCGTGGCGCGCGTGCCGCATCAGTTGAGCCTGCTGGTGGGGGGCTATACGCGGCGGTCGATGGATGTGGGCAATACCGGCGTCCCCGGCCTGCGGCGTGTGCCGGTGCTGGGCCGCCTGTTCAAGCAGGACAGCCGCGCCAGTGAAAGTGTTGCCCGGGTGTTCCTGATCCAGCCGCGGGTGCTGGCCGAGCGGGACATGCTGGAGGTGACGCGCCTGCCGGCCGTCTACGGTGAAGGCGCCGGCGAGCCGCTGCAGGATGCGGTGCGCAAGGCCCTGCAGGGCGCCAGCAAGGAGGTGCTGCATGGCGCTGCCGGGCATTGATCGAGCGGCTCCGGTGTCCCTGCCGCTGACCCCGCGGCAGGTACCGGCACAGGTGCAGGTGGATGCCGACAGCGCCGCTGCAGCCGACACCGGTGCCAGCCACGCACGCCGCCCCGGCATGCTTGCCACGGCGATGAACATGCAGGATGACCTGTCTGCGCTGGTGGCGACGCTGCAGCGTCGTCGCGACAACGCCGCCAGCGGCAGCAGCGGATCCAGCACCGCCTGGGTGGACCACGTTCTGGACGAGCAGGCTGACGACAAACTGGCCAGGTTCCGCCAAGGCCTGGCGGACGTGCGCGGCGGCGCGGCGGTGCTGCAGTTGCTGCGCGGGCTGTTTCCCGACCCCAGCGATGCGCTGGCCGTGCTGCGCGCGCTGATGGCCGACGATGAGCTGGAAGATGTCCGCGAGGCGCTGGCCGATGCGCTGGCGCAGTTGCTGGAGGAACAGCAGGCGCAGGGCCTGGGCGCCGCGTTGCGCGGCGGTGCGAACGTGGCGATGAAGGCGCGCCTGGCCTCGTCCGAAGGCATGCCGGGAGCGCGTGCGCTGCGCCAGGCCTATCGCGATTTCCTGGCGGCGCGCGATGCCCTGGGACAGTACGCCGCGTGGATGGCGCTGCACGGGCTGCAGCAGCGCGGCCGGGTCCTTGACTTCATCGAACAGGCAGTGACGGCGGACATGCTGGCACTGGACCCCAGCGGTTCGCTGCGCGAGTTCGGCCAGCTGCTGCACAAGGTGCGGCAACTGGCCATGCTGCGTTCGGTTGACCATGCGCTGGTACGTGAATGCAGCCGCCTGCGCCTGGCCGAACGCGGGATCGCCTCGTCCGATGCGCTGGTGCAGGGGATCATCGCAGTGATGCGTGGTCTGATGCCATGGCCGGAGCTGTTCCAGACGGTGCTGCCCGCCATGCGCGTCCTGCTGGACGCGCGCGAGCGTACCGTTCTGGCACATGCATTGCACAGGGCCGTGCACGGCATGCCCGACGCTGCCTGGGCCGATGACACCGCGCGGGCGGACGTGCTGGCTGAACTGGACACGCTGGTGGCCGCCAGCATCGGCCAGGAGCGACTGCGCCAGCGCAGCCGGCCGGAGGTGCGCGCATGAACGCGACCACGGTTTCCGGCCTGGGCCGGTTCAAGCTGTTGCTGCGTCCCGAGCTGGCGCTGGTGCTGTTGATGGCGACGGTCATCGCCATGCTGATCATTCCGCTGCCCACCTTCCTGGTCGATCTGCTGATCGGCCTGAACATGGCGGTGGCCATCGTGATCTTTCTGAGTTCGTTCTATATCGAACGCATTCTCGGATTCTCCACGTTCCCGTCGGTGCTGCTGTTCACTACGCTGATGCGGCTGGCGCTGTCGGTCAGCACCAGCCGGCTGATCCTGCTCGACGCCGATGCGGGCCATATCGTCAGCGCGTTCGGTGACTTCGTGGTGGGCGACAACCTGGTGGTGGGTGCGGTCATCTTCGCCATCATCACCCTGGTCCAGTTCATCGTCATCACCAAGGGCTCCGAGCGCATCGGCGAGGTGGTGGCGCGCTTCTCGCTGGACGGCATGCCCGGCAAGCAGATGAGCATCGATGCGGACCTGCGCGCCGAGGCGATCACCGCCGAAGGGGCGCAGCAACGCCGGCGCGAGGTCGAGCGTGAGAGCCAGTTGTACGGTTCCTACGACGGTGCGATGAAGTTCGTTAAAGGCGACGCCATCGCCGGTATCGTTATCGTGTTCGTCAACCTGTTCGGTGGTATCGCCGTAGGCATGCTGCAGCATGGCATGGCGTTCGGCCAGGCGCTGGACACCTACACCCTGCTGACCGTCGGCGATGGTCTGGTGGCGCAGATTCCGGCGCTGCTGATCTGTATCAGCGCCGGCTTCATCGTCACCCGGGTCAGCGGTGAGAACCAGAACCTCGGCGCCAACATTCTGACCGAGCTGTTCAACAACAACCGCGTGCTGGGCATCGGTGCCATCGCAACCCTGGCGCTCGGGCTGCTGCCGGGCTTCCCGCTGGCCGTGTTTGCCGGCTTGGCCGCTGGCCTGGGTGGGCTGTTGTTCTGGCGCATGCGCCGCGGCCCCAGCGCGGGTACGCGTGGCGGCGAGGCTTCCGGTGCCACGAGTAGTGCGGCTGGCACGCCAGCGGCGGGCGATGCAGCCAACCCGCAGCTTTCCACCGAGACGCTGCCGTTGCTGGCGCTGCTGCCGCCGGCACTGGTGGAGGCAAGCGCGGCCGGGCGCTGGGCTGAGAAGCTTGCCCAGGATGTGTTCATCACCACCGGCATGCAGTTGCCCGCGCTGGAGGTGCGACGCTTCGAATCGGCCGTGCTGCATGAGGTCCGCATCCTGGTCAACGAACTGCCGGCCACCCACGGCCAGATCATCGCCGGCCATCACTGCCTGCTGGGCCAGCACGATGATGTGGAGGCGCTGCAGCTTGGCACCTGCGTCAGCGCTGCTGGCGATGCATCGCCGGTGCGGTGGCTGGATACCACCCAGCGCAGCCAGGCAGAGGCCATGGGCGCACGCACCCGCAGCGACTATGAGCAGTTGCTGCACCTGCTGGTGTCTGCTCTGCAGCGCAACGTCGGTGAGGTCTTCGGCATCCAGGAAACCAAGCACCTGCTGGATGCTCTGGAACGACGGTTCCCCGAGCTGGTGAAGGAAACCTACCGGCACATGCCGGTGCAGCGGGTGGCCGAGGTCCTGCAGCGCCTGCTGCGCGAGGATGTATCGATCCGCAACATGAAGGTCATCCTGGAAGCGTTGGCGCAGTGGGGCCAGCGCGAGAAGGACGTGCTGCTGCTGGTCGAGCACGTACGTGCAGCCTTGGCCCGCTATATCAGTGATCGCTTCGGACGCGCCGGCCGCCTGCCCGTGGTGGTGGTATCGCCACAGGTGGAAGACCAGTTGCGCAGTGGGATCCGCCAGAGCCAGGGCGCGTCGTTCCTCAATCTGGACCCGGTGGAGGCAACCAGCCTGCTTGACCGGTTCGTCCTGCACGTGGGTGAAGCCACCCGCGCGCGTCCGGATGCGGTGCTGATGGTGGCGCCGGACATCCGTCGATTCGTCAAGCGGTTCATCGAGAGCCGCCTTCCCACCACGCCGGTGCTTTCCTTCGCGGAGATTTCCGACGCGGTTACCCTTGATGTGCTCAGGAGCCTATGAACGCCTTGTACGACACCCTCACCGCCGCCCTGCGCGAGCTGGGCTGCGATCCGCAGCGTTTCAGTTTCGATACCCATTCCACGGTGGTGATGAACTTCCGCGATGTGGGCGAGCTGCTGATCGACCCGATGGAGGACGCCGTAGCGGTCTGGGGCCATCTGCAGGTCTCACCCGGCAATGGCTTCGGGCCTGCGCCGGGCCTGCTGCTGGGCGCTGCTTCGGCGCCTGTGGACTATCTGCACAGCGGTGCGATGAGCGTGCGTCAGGAAGGTGACGCCTGCCTGGTCGGTGGCGTGCTGCACCCGGCCTGCCTGCGCGAGGCGACGCTGCTCGCGTCGGCCTTGGAGCGCTTCCATGCGGCCGTGCTGGAGCTGCAGGCAGCGTGCCGATGAACACCGCACTGCCCCTGTGGCGGACCTGCGCACAGCCGCTGTCGATGCGCAGCGGCCAGGTGCAGGTGCGCCTACCGGGCGTAGCGGTGGATGAACACTGCCAGATCCGTGCCGCGGTGGCCGACGGGCGGGTGCTGGCGCACGGCATCGTCACCCACGTGGACCACGGGTTGGCTACGCTGGCGCTGGTGGGGGCACCGGAGCGGCTGGAGCCGGGCATCGTAGTGGTGCCCACCGGTCGATCGCTGACCCTGTGCCTGGGTGAGCACCTGCTGGGCAGCGTGCTGGATGGCCATGGCACGGTGGTGGAGCGATTGCAGGGCGAGGCGCCCGCAGCGCTGGAAACCGTCCACGCCGAAGTCGCCAGCGCGCCGCTGGACTACCGCCGACGGCGGGCCATCTGCGTGCCCTTTGCCACGGGAGTGCGCGCGCTCGACGCGCTGCTTCCGGTGGGCGAGGGCCAGCGCTTGGGCATCTTCGCAGCCGCTGGCTGCGGCAAGACCAGCCTGGTGGAGATGCTGCTGGCCAACGCCGGGTGCGATGTGCGCATCGTGGCGCTGATCGGCGAGCGCGGCCGCGAAGTGGCCGGTTTTGTCGACGCGCTGCGCAACGGGCCGGAGGCGCGGAACACCATCATTGTCCAGGCGACTTCTGACGCGCCTCCCTCCACCCGCGTCAACGCGGCCTTGGTGGCGACCCGCCTGTCCGAGTTCTTCCGGGATCGGGGTCGCCGCGTGCTGCTGGTGATGGATTCGGCGACGCGCTACGCACGGGCGCTTCGCGATGTTGCGCTGTCGCGCGGCGAACCGCCTGCGCGTCGCGGCTATCCGGCCTCGGTGTTCGAGGCGCTGCCGCGCCTGCTGGAACGCCCGGGCGCGACCGAGCGCGGCAGCGTCACCGCCTTCTACACCGTACTGCTGGAAGACGAAGCCGAGGCCGATCCGATTGGCGAGGAAGTCAAATCCCTGCTGGACGGCCACGTCTACCTGTCCTCGCGGCTGGCGCAGCGTGGGCACTTCCCCGCCATCGATGTGCTGCGCAGCGGCAGCCGTCTGGCCGGGCAGCTGTCTACCCAGTCCCAGCGTGCGTCGGCGGCGCGGGTACGTTCGCTGATGGCGCGTCTGGATGATCTGCAGTTGCTGCGCGACATCGGTGAATACCAGCCCGGCAGCCAGCCCGAGCAGGATCGCGCGGTTGAACGCGAGCCGGCACTGCATGCATTCCTGCAGCAGGACATGCAGGAACGTGTGCCGCGGCCGCAGGCGTTGGAGGCACTCGATGCCCTCGCCCGGTGACCTGCAGCGGGTGTCAGGCCTGATTTCGCGCCGCGCCGAGCGGCTGCGCGTGCAGGCCAGGCAGGCCGAACAGCGTGGCAACGAGCAGCGCGCGCAGGCACGGCAACTGCAGGCCCAGGCGCTGCAGATGCTGGACCAGGGTGCACTGTGCGAAGAGCACGGACTGCAGCGGCAGCAGCTGTTTGACCGGCTGCGCACCCTGGCCGTGGCGCGGGCACATGCACTGGATGCACAGCAGCAGGCCGGGCAGCAGCTGCAACGCGCGGCACAGACGCTCGACCAGGCCCGCCAACTGCAGGCCCACTCACGCGATCAGCAGGGCAGGGCGCGGCGCCTGGCTGCTGTGCAGGACCGCCTGCGCAGGCAACAGCAACGAGAACGTGGCCGCCGCCAGGAGCGGCAGGCCCAGGAGGAACATGCATGTCGATGAAGATTTCCGAGCCCGCTGCGGTGCCGCCGGTGACGGCAGCGACGCCGGTGCCGTTGCCCGAGCGCCTTAGGGAGCGTGCGGGCGAGGGCGGCCGCACGCCCCGCAGTGAAGAGAAGCAGGACACGCCTGCCTGTGAGGCTGTACTGGGCGCCATTGCCAATGTGCCGGCGCCCTGGCAGGTGCCGCAGGCGCCACTGCTGCAGGCGCTGGCTGCTGCAGCGGAGGCGGGCCCCGTGGCAGCGCCCGCGCTGGCGTCGCAGTTGATGCAGGTGCGGCCGCTGCAGGCGGAGGCGCACATGCCAGGTGGAATGAGGGTGGACAGCGAGGCCGCCGCGGCCGGGCCACCGGCCACGTCCGTGAGGGCAACCTCGGTTGAAGCAGCCATGCCGGTGGTGAAAGCAGAGACCGCGTCCACCGCGACGTCGCCGGCTGTCGTTGCTGCGCCGCCCGTCTCGGACGCCATGGCCGGCGTGGACCGGCCGGCAGACCCATCGGCAGTGATGGCAGGAGAGCCGGAAGCGCGTGCGCCTGTTGCCGTGCCGACACGGATGCAACAGACGCGTGCCTCCCATGCCAGCGAGCCGGCGCGGGACGCGCTTCGCGGTGCAGAGGCCTCACAGGGCGCCGGCGCGCAGGCCGTGCCGGTGACCACCGCGCAGCCGGGGTCCGATGTCATCGGTGCAGAAGCCACCACAACGGCACTGGCCCGGCACCGGGAGGTCGGCCATCAGGCCCATCGGCAACAGGCGCGGGCGCAGGCACAGGTAGCACTGCAGGCGGCAGCCCAGGTGGCGCGCAGTGCCGATACGGCCACCCATTTCAACGTTGCATTCAACAGTTGGGGCGCGGGGCATGCCGTGGTTGCGCGGCTGGAGCAGGGGCGCGTGCACCTGCAGCCGAGCAGCCGGCAGGTCGCCGACGCACTGGCCGGTGCAGCGCCACTGGGTGAAGACGTGGCCTTGCTGCCGGTGGAGGCGATGGACGCGCTGGATGAGCGCACTGATGAGCGGCGCCGTCGCCGCAGCCGGCAGAATCCATCGTGAAGCTGCCGCGCTTGCCCTTGCGGCATCTAAATGCCACCGAAGTCGCCAACGGGGTGCTGACCGCCACCGCTGCCGCCGCTGGCCTGGTGCTCGTCAAAACCCCATTGCCAGCCACGGGGCCGTTGCTGGAGGTGCGCGTGGCCTGCACAGCGATGACGCTGCACGGCCTCGTCGCCGCCGAGACGCTGGTGCCGGCCCTGCCTGCGGGGCTGTCTGATCTTGCCTGGCCGGTGGTGGGCGACCCGTCCGCGTTCCTCGCGCTGTGGCCGACGCCGCCGGTACTGGCATCGACGCTGCCGGTACTGGCCGGTGCACGGGCCGAAGTGATCGGCGTGCAGTCACCTCTGCAGGCACGCGCTGCAGCGCTGCCTGCCGTGCAGTGCACCCATGGGACGTTGTGGGTGCAGGCGCTCGAACCGGTGGCAGGTGCGACGCCACCAATGACGCTGCCGCACGCGTTGCGTGAACTCGCACAGCCGCTGGATCTGCGTATCGCGCATCTGCGCATGACACGGCGCCAACTCCGCCGCCTCTCTCCCGGTGCCGTGTTGCTGCTCGATACGCTGCATCCGGTCGGCGTGGCCGCGGACCGGAAGCTGTTCACTTTCGATTTCACTCTGGAGAACTGCACCGTGAATGACATGTTCGACTTTCTCGACGATGCGCCGCACGACATGCCGGCCGACGTGCCGGCAACGGCTGATGCGCCGACATCCCTCGCCGCTGGTGGCGCCCCGGTCGGCCTGGATGCCGCGCGCCTGCCCGTCACCCTGGAGGTGATTCTCAGCCGGGTGCCGCAGACCGTTGGCGACCTGGCCAAGCTGGTACCCGGCACCGTCTTCCCGCTCCCGGCCGACGCTTGGATGCGGCTGCAGCTGCGTACCCACGGCCAGACCATTGCCACCGGTGAGCTGGTGCAGGTGGGCGAACAACTGGGCGTGCTGCTCCACCAACAACCCCGACGGACATGAACTTCATCAACAACGACATCTCGCTCATTGCCGTGCTGGCGATGGCCTCGATGCTGCCCTTCCTGATTGCCGCCGGTACCTGCTACCTCAAGTTCTCCATCGTGTTCACCCTGCTGCGCAATGGCCTGGGCCTGCAGCAGGTGCCTTCCAACATGGTGATCAACGCGCTGGCGCTGATGCTGGCTTTCTATGTGATGCAGCCCATCGTCAGCAGCCTCTACCAGGCCTACCTCGACCTGCCGGCGCCGCTGGATTCCGTGCCTGCGGTGATTCAGTTTCTGGAAGACGGTCTGGATGGCTACAAGCACTACCTGGCCCGCTACTCCGACCCGGAGCTGCTGGACTTCTTCGAGCGCGCACGCCACGTCGATGGCAGCGTGCCCGGGACGGCGCTCGAGCCGCACGAGCGTTCGCTGTTCGCCCTGATGCCGACCTACGCGCTCAGTGAACTGAAGGACGCCTTCCGCATCGGCTTCTACTTGTACCTGCCGTTCGTGGTGGTCGACCTGGTGGTGTCCAGCGTGCTGCTGTCGCTGGGCATGATGATGATGAGCCCGGTCACCATTTCCGCGCCGATCAAGCTGATCCTGTTCGTGGCCATGGATGGCTGGAGCCTGCTTTCGCAGGGGCTGGTGCGGCAGTATCTCGACGTGCCGATGTAAGCCATGGACATGATTTCCTTCATGGGCAACAAGAGCCTGCTGCTGATCCTGGTGCTGTCGGCCGCCCCAGTGCTGGTGGCGACCGTGGTCGGTCTGGCCATCGGCCTGCTGCAGACGGTCACCCAGTTGCAGGAACAGACGCTGCCTTACGGCGCCAAGCTGCTGGCGGTGATCGTCTGCCTGGTAGTGGCGGCGCGGTGGATCGGTGCATCGCTGCTGGACTTCGGCCGCTTGGCGCTGCAGACCGCGTTGGGAAGCTGATGCCATGCAGATGAGCGCGCTGGACGCTTCCCTGGTGGCCTGGGCACGCGATGCGTCTGTTCCGGCCGTGCTCGGCATGGCACGTATTGGCGCCTGTTTCGCCTGGCTGCCGTACCTGTCATCGGGGGTGATGCCCTCGAAGATGACCCGTTCGGTGGTGGCCTTGGCAACGCTGGTCGGCATGTGGCCGGTGACCGCGCAGGCGCTGCTGCCAACGGACATGCTGGCCATGACCGGCGCGATGCTGGTCGAGGTGCTCATCGGCACCGCCATCGGCCTGGCCGTGGCGTTGCCCTTCCATATCTTCCACGGCCTTGGCGCGATCGTCGACAACCAGCGTGGTGCGGGTGTGGGCGCGATGCTCGACCCGGTCAGTGGCGTTGAGGCCACGGAAACGGCCAATCTGATCCAGTTGATGAGCGTGATGGTGTTCCTGGCCAGCGGCGGCATGCGCGTACTGCTGGACGTGCTGCAGGAAAGCTACGCACTGGTGCCGATGGGCGGCATGCCTGCGTTGCAGTTGCAGCCGCTGCAGTCGTTTGCCGGTGCGGTGCTGGCCGGTGCGGTGCGCATGGCACTGCCGGTACTGCTGCTGCTGTTCCTGGTGGAGGTGATGCTGGGCGTGTTGTCGCGCTATGCGCAGCAGATGAACGCGTTCTCGGTCTCGCTGGCCGTCAAGTCGCTCATCGCCTTCCTTGCATTGCTCATCTATCTCATGCCGACGGTCGTGCAGGAAGTACCACGCCTGCGAGACGGTTCCGACGCCCTGCGGATGCTCAGGCCGGCCGCCCCATGAAGACTGAGAAACCGACACCGCATCGTCTGCTGAAGGAATCCCGCAAGGGCAAGAGCTTCGTCAGCAAGGATCTGGCCGCCACTGCGCTGCTGCTCTGCGGGAGCCTTGCACTGGCCTTTGCGACCTCCACGACCGCACTGCGCGGCTTCTACCAGGGTCTGGTGGCGCGTGACTTCAACCTGGGCATCGCCGAAGCGGCCGGCCAGGCGCTGAAGGCATTCCTGTGGCTGACAGTTCCGGTGGCGGCGGCCTGCATTGCTGGCGCGGTGGCCATCTCGCTGGTGCAGAGCCGGGGCGTGATTGCCAACGAAGCGCTGAAGATCGACCTGAACCGGCTCAATCCGGTCACCGGTTTCCGCAACCTGTTCTCGATGAAGTCGATCAAGAGCCTGGTATCGGCAATGCTCTATCTGCTGCTGGCCGGTGCCTTCGTGCTGGTGGCATGGCAGGTATTCGCACCGGTCCTGTTTGCCCAGGTGCACGTGCCGGTGGCAGCCGCCATGAGTATCTGGCGCGATACCGCCTGGAAGGCGGCGGTCCTGCTGCTGGCGATGCTCTCGCCCGTGGCCCTGGGTACGGCATTCGTGGATTACCGGCTGTACATCCGCGAACTGCGCATGGACAAGTCCGAGGTCAAGCAGGAAAACAAGGATCACAACGGCAACCCGGAAATCAAGCAGCGCCGCCGCCAGATCAACGATGAGCTGTCGGCGCAGGTGCAGTCGGACGTGGGAAGTTCCACGATGATCCTGGCCAATCCCATCCACTTCGCGGTGGGTATCTACGTGCACGAGGACTATCCGGGCCTGCAGTTCATTTCAGTGCGCGAGAGGGGCGCACGTGCCCGCGCGGTGGTGGCATTGGCCGAAAAACTGGGTGTGCCGGTGGTGCGCGATGTGCCATTGACGCGTGCCGTGTACGCGCGTGGCAAGCGTTACCGGTTCGTCTCCGGTGCGCTGGTCGAGCCGGTCAGCCGGGTGCTGCAGTGGCTGCGCGATATCGAACGCCTGCATGCGCCTGCCGCAACCACTGACGACGGCGACGCAGAACCGCCGTCACCGTGATCGAAACACGAAAGCGGCCCTCGCTCGCTTTTTCCACACTACATCCACGCTGAAGCCGTGGCTCCAGCCTGCAGGAACCCCCCATGACCGATAGCACCCGTACCCGCGAAACCGAAACCGACAGCATCGACGATACCACCCTGGAGCAGATGGCGAACCTGATGTTCGACGGCCTGCAACAGGGAGCGACGCTGAAGGAACTCAAGGATGTCAGCGATGACATGCTCGAGAGCGTCTATACCTACGCCCATCGTTTCTACAGCAACGGCCAGTTGGATGAGGCCGAAACCTTCTTCCGCTTCCTCTACCTGTACGACTTCTACAACGGCGAGTACGCGCTGGGGCTGGCGGCCGTGCACCAGATGAAGAAGGACTACGCCAAGGCCATCGATCTGTATGCGCTGGCTTATACGCTGCTGAAGGACGACGAGCGGCCGATGCTGCACGTCGGCCAGTGCCACCTGGCGCTGGGCAAGCTTTCACTGGCCAAGGGCTGCTTCGAGACCGTGCAGCAGCGTTCCAGTGACAGCGTGCTGGTGCAGCGGGCGGGAATCTATCTGCAGGCGGTGGCAGCGGGCGGCAACAGCGGTTCCGACAGCGGCAACGATTACGAAAGAGAGACCCCATGAGCATCAGTGCAACCGGCGGCCACTACGTGCCACTGCTGCAGCAGACACCCACAGCGCTGCGCAGCGCCCCCAGTGAAGCGGCAGGCAAGGCTGCCTCAGGCTATGGCGCAGCCAGCCTGGCCAGCATCCAGGCCATCACCGCCAAGGTCGCCCAGTTGCTGGCGGAAGCCAGCGCAGTGACGCAGCACGACCAGCCGACGGCGGCCGGGGCCGCCGGCAACAGACACGACGGCCCGCAGCTCAGGCAGGGCAATGCCGCGCGTGTACAGGCGGCGGCCATGGCCCTGCAGCAGGCTCAGGCCACGGCGACCCGGCTCACGCCTGAAGCGATGCTGGGCCTGGTTGCAGCCAGCATGAGCGAACTGCTGAGGGCTGACGACCAGCGCAGCATCAGGGAGCAGTTCAGCACCATGCAGTCCAGGCTGGCCGCACGTGCCGCGCGGGGCGAAGCGATTTCGCTGGCTCTGATCAATGCCCAGGCCGCACTGGATGCCGCACAGGGCGACGTAGACGCCACCGGGGCGGTGCTGGAGAAGGCGCTGGCGGCGTTGGCGGCGGCTGAGGGCGAGGTTGCGCGTCTGGAGGCCGAGCTGGCCACGGCCCCGCCGGAGAAGCAGGAGGCCCTGCGTGCACAGTTGCAGGCGGCACGGGCGGCGCAGCAATCGGCCCAGGCCCAGGTGGATGTGGCACGTGGCAACTTCCAAGGCGCAGTGACCCGCGCAGAGGCCGCACTGGACAAGCTCAGTGCACTGCTGGGCGAAAGCGCTGCGCTGCGTCCGCCGTTTGAGAGGCCGGAGCAGGCCAGTCCCGAAAGACGCTCGGCCGAGGCCTTCCTGGTAGAGATGCTGGCGCTGCTGCAGCAGTTGGTCGGCCAGGTCAACGCCGCCCTGCAGAAGGCCAACCAAGCGCAGGTGGAAGCCATGCTGGAGGCGAAATCGGCAGAGAACATGCGCCGTGCCAAGGAATACGAGGAGCAGCTGGCCAAGGCCGAGGCCACCCAGAAGAAAATGGGCTGCATCGGCAAGATCGTCGGATGGGTGCTGACCGTTGCGGCGGTGGTTGCCGCGCCGTTCACCGGCGGCACCAGCATGGTGCTGGCCGGCATCGGCCTGGCGCTTGCTATTGGCGAAGAGCTGGGTCTGGACGTGATGGGCAAGCTGCTGCAACCGGTGATGAACCTGGTGATGAAGGCGGTGAAGGCAGTGGCCGGTGTGGTGGGCGACATCATGAAGTCGATGGGCATACCGCCGGAGATCGTCAACAAGCTCAAGGACGTGGTGGCAGTCATCGCCATTGCCATGATGATCATTGCCACCGTGTTCATCAGCAGGAAGCTGGCAGCCAGTACGGCCATGAAGACGATCATCAAGACCGTAGCCAAGGCAGTGGCAGACAAGCTCTCCGACTTCGTCTCCAAGGCAGCTTCGAAGATGCTGAGCCAGTCGGCCCGTGAATCGATCAGCAAAATGGCAGGCCAGGCATCACGTGCGGCGACCAAGTCGCTGGACATGGTCAAGACAGCAGTCAAGGGAGCGAACAAGCGCGCGCAGACCTTCTCCGACTCGGCCAACCGGAAGCTCTCCAGGCTCACGGATATTGATGTCGGAAAGCTCGCCACCCGCTTCGGGCAGTTACGCAAGGCAACCGATGCCCTGCAGTTCGCCAACCAGACCTCACAGGGCGTCGGCAATGTCGTGGTGGCCGATATGTACGTCAAGGCCGAAAAGATCCGCGCCGCATTCGAGCTGGGCCTGATCGACAGCCGCATCCTGCGTGAATTGATGGAACGCCTGCTGGACTACTTCATCAACACCAACGATCTGGTGCTGTCGATGTTCGACAGCCTCTCCGAAATGCAGAGCGACAACGACCGCGCGGCCCGCAGCATCAGCCAGCGCATCGCACACGCCTGACCGCACACCCTTTCAAACAGGAACGTGACATGCCTATTTCCCAGATTCAATCGCCGGTCATTCCGCAGGGGATGCCGCAGAGCCGCCAGGCTGGTGCGTCCTCCCCGCAGGTGTCGGCCATCGCAGAACGCGAGGTGGTCCTCGCCCTGGCCAGCGTGATCGCGCCGTGGCTGCAGGCTGCGGAACAGGCGCAGTCGCACCAGGTCGGCGCCGGCCACGGTGGCCCGCAGTTGGCCGCACCGGCGGTCAGCGCGGACGCCGCGCGCGAAACCCTGGCTGGTCTGCAGCCACGCCTGGGCGAGGCGCTGCAACGGGCGCTGGGCAGCCACGATCCGATCAGCACCGAGGCCAACGCGACCCGCCAGGCCAGTGAAGGTGCGGCCTGCCAGCAGGGCAGCGCACGGCTGTCCGCAGCGGATGCGGCCCGTGATGACGCGGCCATCGGCCCCGGTGAGGGGGCGTCCAGCGGCGGCAACCGCTGGCTGGTGGACAGCCCGATGACCACCTTGCTGGTCATGCTGCGCGAACTGCTGATCAAGCTGGAAGCGCTGGACCGCAAGGAAGGCATGCGCAATATCGAGCGCTCGCGTCATATGACCGAAATGGCCGGCCAGAAGGGCATCCAGAAGGCCGAGCAGAACCTGGGCGGCGCCATCGGTGGCGCGCTGGTGACGGGCGCGGTGGGCGCGGCGGGCCTGAAGCAGAGCATGAAATCGACCGGCATGCAGGTCAGGAGCGCGAAGAACAACCTGCAGGCCGGCAACAAGGTCAATGCAGCCACCCAGCGCAGCGAAGGCATGGTCAAGACCACGATCAGCGAGCGATCGGCGGTCAATGCCAGCAGCCAGAGCACCACGCACGTTTCCTCGTCCACCCGCTCGCCGCAGGTGGCCAATGACGGCGCCCAGGTGGCGGCCGGTGGCGCTGCAGGTTCCGAGGCACGCCTGGAGGTGAGCCAGACCCAGCACGAGTCGCTGTCCAGTGAGACCAGCCGTACCATGCAGATGACCGAGGTCGCCCAGTCGCAGCCCCAGGCCGGCGAAGCCGCCGCGGCAATGGCGGCACACACCGAACTGATGGCACGCGCACAGGTACCGGCATCGCAGGCCATGCTGCTGAACATGATGGCGCAGTCGGCAGGCAACACGATCGTCGCCGGCGTGGGCATTTCTGCTGAAATGACCGAAGCGCAGCGATTGATGGCCCAGCACGCCAGCGACACGTTCCAGAAGATTGCCGACAACGAGAAGGAGCAGGGGGCGCGAGTGCGTGAGAGCCGCCAGGCCGCTGCTGATGTCGCCCAGACCCTGATCCGCATGGCTGCCGATACCAGCCACGGCATCGTCGGCCGCATGTGAGGTAGACCCAAATGCCGTTCATCAATCCGCACCATATCTCCACGCCTTACTACCAGCAGTTGGAAACACCGCTGGAGAACGAAAGCGTCAGCCACGAGGCCAGCGAGGGCGAACTGCGCCTGCGCAGTCGTCAGCGGCAGTTGCTGCCCCTGCTGGCCAGTTCGCAGCGGGCAGCACAGCAGTTCACCCAGGCCTTGCTGGCACATGCCAAGGCGCCTACCGGCGAGTCCGCCGAGGCCGTGCAGGAGGCCCGCCTGGCCCAGGCCCACGCCAATGTGGAGCTGCAGCAAGGGCTGCAGCGGCTGGTGGTGGATCTGCAGCTGGAAGTTCCGGAGTTCAGTTTCGGCGATGCCGAGCAGATCATGAGCAACCCGCACGACAAGGACGCCAGCGGCCTCTTGTGGGGCTCTGCCAGTGATTTCTACATGCAGATTTCTGCATTGCTGGGCGCCATGCAGAGCGAGTGGCTGGCCCGCTACCAGGAAGCGGTGGGCAAGTTCGTGGAGTTCTACGCAGCCCTGTCGGCCATCATGGAAAAGCTGGTGATGGAAAACGCCAACGACAAGGGCGACGTCACCTTCGATCTGACCGCCGTGCTGCAGGAACTGGATGCACTGATTGCGAAGTACGAGCTGCCGGAGAACAGCCTGGCGACGTTTGAGAGCAAGGCCGACGCGGATGCCTTTGTTGCCAGCCTGGGCATGCCTGGGCTGACGGTGAAGGAGACCGGCTCGTCACCCAAGCAGTATGCCGTGATGATGGACCTGGACCCGGCCCGGCAGTTGGCGACCACGCCCAAGGGCAGGCAGACCTGGAACAGTGCCCGCTATGCCTCGTGGCAGGACTCGAAGAACCTGAGCATGGAGCGGCTGAACCAGGCCAGCAAGATGCTGCAGGAAAAGCTGAGTGAAGCGACGCAGAAGTACAACCGCGCCGTGGAAATCCTCAGCGCCACCATCGACAAGAACGGCGGCGTCGACCGCCTGGTCGCAGACAACATCGGGCGCTGATCGCGCAGACCGGTTTACGGAGTCGTCATGTCCATTCCCTCCCTTACTACCCAACCTACGATGCAGGTGGGTGCCTCCTACCTCGGCGACGTCCTGAAGGACGGCCGCTTGAGTGGCCTGCAGAACCTCGGCAACGGGCCCGGTCCCAGCGCGATTCCCGCCCCGGTGGGCAGCGGTGCGGGCGCCATCGGTGAGTACCAGCACGCCGTGCACAGCAGTGCACGTGCGCGCACGCTGTGGGTGCTTGAGCAGATGTCCCAGGATGGCCCCTACAAGCTCGGCACCGCGCTGAACCGCCTGCGCGGCGAGGGCGCGCCTTTTGGGACCCGGGTAATGAACCAACTGACGGTGATGGGGGCGATCCATCACGCCCTGCAGAAGCGGGAGGAGGTGCTGCAGGCAACGACGTCTGCGGATGACACCGCTGCGGTGCAAGAGCGCGAAGCCATCATTCAGTCTCTCTGCGCGCTTGAAGAGGCGATGGGTGCAGTCGCGCGCCGTGCGGCGGCCTGCAGGGATGGAGCCGCCGATGGCTTCGAACACGGTTGCCGGGAGTCGCACCGACTGGTTGAGGCCATGAAGGGGGCTGACGCAGCGCTGGCCGCGTGCCACAAGGCCGTGGGCAGCGAGGCGCTGGTGGAAAGCCTGGTGCATGGGGTCATCGCCCCGCATCTGCACGACGCCGTGCAGGCGCGCTGGTCGCAGAAGTTCGAGCAGAACGTGGAGCGGATCCGCTTGGACGATGTGCTGCACAAAGATTTCACCTTTGCAGCAGGGTGGGCGAGCCAGAACCTGCTGGGCAGCAGGGACGCCGACGAGTTCAAGGCCGGCGTGTTCCACCTGCTGAAGCTGCCCGAGTACGTGCTGGATGGCAGGTTCAGCCCCCCCGGCACGGACAACCCTGACGGCCCCAAGACTCCTGACGGCCCGGGGCGCGACCAAGGCCCGACGGTCCCCGCCGGTTCCGCACCGCAGGGCGGTGCCCCCATCGCCATTGCGCGCAATGGCAACGTGACCGGCGGGGACACCCGCATCGTCAATGACTTCTCCACACTCAGGGATGTGCTCGGGCAGCGCCAGGCACCGACGGCCGATCTCCGTGATCTGCTGAGCGATGTCTACAACCGCGCGCGCGCCGATGGCGAGGAGATCGGCCGGCTGAAGGCAGAGAACGCACAGTTGCGCAGTGATCGCGATCAGGGTCTGCGTCTACCTGACCTGCCAGCGGCTGTACGTAATAGGCTGGGGGAAACCAGGGAGGACGCTGGTCGCACGCAGAACCCAGACGCCACCGACGGAAAGGAATCGGTCAGCGCTGGGCTGATGAAGCGCACGCGCGTACCCGGTCCACCGGTTCCGCCGAAGCCGGTCCGTGCAGTGCATGCCGACACTGTCCAGGCGCTGCGGGCAGGGCCGCAACCAGGCGGCGACACGCTGCAGGACGAGTGGCGCGCCTACACCGGTGAGCTGGCGCAGACCAACATCAACATGCAGTCCAACTGGGATAAGCATGGCCGCATGGCTGCCGATGAGGGTGACCGCCTGGCGCAGCACCTGCGCGGGCGCGACGCAGGACCGGCTTTTGATGACAACGAGGTGGTGCTGACCGGAGCGTTGCCCAGCTATGCCGCAGCGTACGCCCGTGCGCGTGCCCAACAGATGGGGACCGGCCATGGCCTGCCCGCAGGTATCACGGCGCAGATTGCACAGGCACGACTGGCCGCCGGCAGCCGCGGTCTGCCGCCTGCGCCGGACCCGGCCGACACCGAGTGGCATGACGCTTCGCAGGCGTTGCAGCGCGACGGGCTGGAGGCGGGCAGTGCCGGACATGACCCCTACGCTGTTGTGTCCCAGACGCTGCAACGTCGTGGCGGGGCGGATGTGAACAGCGCATCCCCGCGTGCTGCCGTGGTCCAGACGCCCGACGTCCGGCTGGGTGACGGGCGTCCAGCTCAACGTGGCACAGTCCCGATGGCGGCCATGCCGGTCGCCGACCCCGACTTTGCCGAATGGCGCGATACTGCGGCCCATCTGCAACAGCACGGGCAGCACACCGGCGGCGCAAACAACCGTTCCAACCACACACTGGACAAGATGCGCGAGCATCGGGGCGCGGCACGTGAGGCGGCTGGCCACTCCACTGGCACGCTGCCAGTCGACGCTTCAAGACGGCAGGCCTCGTCCCTGTTCACGGCACGGGAGCCCGAGATGGTCACCCTGCCCGGACGAAATCCACTGGTGTCTTTGATCCCGCCGCCGCCACCCATGCCGCCAACCGATCCTGATCTCCGGCAGAGCATCGTGCGTGGTTCCAGGTTCGCCTCTGGCGAAAACCCAGCTGGCACGCCATGATCGCGCTCACCCTGACTCAGGTACGCGAATGCATCGCAGCCCACCTTGGCCATTCCGTGGCCGGGGTGGGCGCGCATCAGCGCCTGGCCGAAGATCTGGACATCGATTCGCTGGCCCTCCATGCGGTCCTGCTTGACCTGGAAGAGGCCGGCGGCGTACTGCCTGAGCCGGGTGCGATGGCCGAGGTTGTCACCGTCGCGGACCTGCACCGTGCCCTGGTGGCGGAACATGCACAGTGAGCATTCGTCATGGCTTGGCGGTGCTGTTGTGCGCGGCCGCAGCGCCCGCTACCGCACAGGTCTACGCGCGGCTGGATGCGCAGGGGCAATTGCAGGTATCGCGCGATCCCGTGGCTGGCGTGGCGGCGTTCGATCCGCACCGTCCATGGCAGGCGCGCCCGCGCCAAGCCGTCGCAGCCAATGGCGTGCAGGTGCGCAGCGTCGCCGCGCAGCCCCCTTCGCGCTGGCAGGCAGCATTGCGCCTTGCAGCGGACACGCACGGTGTTGAACCTTCACTGCTGCATGCCGTCATCCAGGTGGAATCGGGCTACAACCCCAAGGCCCGGTCACGAGCCGGTGCCATCGGGCTGATGCAGGTCATCCCCAGTACCGGCAGGCGCTTTGGTGCTACCGACCTGTATGACCCCGCACAGAACCTGCAGGCCGGTGCGCGCTACCTGGCGTGGCTGCAGCGGCGCTTCAGCGGCGATCTCTCGCTGGTGCTTGCCGCGTACAACGCGGGCGAAGGCGCTGTGGACAAGCACGGTGGCTGCGTGCCTCCCTATGCTGAAACGCGCGCCTATGTGCAGAAGGTCAGTGCGATCTATCATGCGGCGCGCCAGGCCAGCCACTGAAACAGCGCATCCAGTGACGAACGTAGATTGCTGTGTTTTTTTACAACGATTTCTGTGTTTTCCCGAGCACGTGCTTGGCAACCTACGCATCGGTTGATTCGCGCTGATCGCGTTACGAGTGCTGCATGCAGGTGGTCTACAAACTGAAGGTGCTTTCCGGCGCGCTGGACGGGGTCGAGTTTACCCTTGCGCCGGGAGATACGATCTTTTCACTGGGGTCGCCACGGGCACTGCATGAGGGAACCCTGCAGCACACTGCGTGGGCGCAGGCCGACAACGTCTTCTACATTCCCGACGAGACACGCGCAGGTGCGTTCCGGGTGCGCTGCAGCGACGATGATATGCCGCCGCTGCTGCAGGTGCGCAACGACACCGAATGGCAGGCCCAGCCCCTGTCGCTGAATGACATCACGCACGTGCTGGGCATCGCCATCGCCGTGCGACGCGACGACCAGGCATGGTCGGCCGATGTGCTCGAGCCACACTTGCCGGTTCCGCTGGATGCCGCCCCCGCGAACGATGGCCCGGTGGCTCCGCTGCTGCCGCAGCGCAGGGCGATCAAGCGCAGGGCCGCGGCGGCGCTGGCCATTGCGCTGCTGGCCCTTGGCGCAGGCTGGATGTACGAGCGCAGCCGCCCGGCCACCCAGGTCCGTACCCTGGAGGCTGCGCTGGATCATTCGCCCTATCACTATGCGGTGGTGCACGACGGCAAGGGCGCACTGTATGCGTTCAGTGATTCAGCCGAGGCTGCTGCGTGGGGCCAGCGCGCCAGTGCGCGCGCTGGCCGCCGCCACGATCACTACCGCGTGCGCAGCGAAGAGGCCGCCCGCCTGGGCACGCTGCTGGATGCAGAAGGCGTGGACTACGCCATCGTGCGGCTGCGTGACCCGGCCGTGCCCGAAATAGTGCTGGCTTCCAGCGGTGGCGATGAGAAGGATCGCCACGCGCGCGTGCTCCGCCTGCTGTCACCACAGGTGCCCTATGCGCGCACGCTTGACGTGCGATCGGTCAGCGATGCGCAGTTGGTTGCAATCGCCCGCCAGGACCTGCGCGCACGCGGCATCAGCACGCGGGTGAGCACGTTGGGCGGGCGCAGTGCCATCAGCAACGACATCTTTCTCGACGATGCAGGTCTGCACGCGATGGCCGCCTACCGCCGTGAATTCGCCCGGCAATGGGGCGAGCGCCGGATCAGCATCAACATCCGGCTGTGGGACGACCTGCTCAAGGGCCGTTCGTTCCAGTACTCCCAGGACCAGTTGCTGTCGGTAGGGCAGGGACGTTGGGAATTTTCCACTGCCAACGCGCAGTGATCCTCCAGCACGATCAATACAGAACACATACAGGAGCACAACGATGAGTGGATGGGATGGTGGCCCGCAGAAGCCGGGCGACTGGCATGGCTGGCTCGGCGAGCACAGCAAGAATTTCGACGAAGGCGTTGCAACGCTGAAGACCAAGCTTGAAGAGGCATTCAAGGAACTGGCCGGCGATGGCACCAAGCCCGGTGACCCGACCAACCCGCAGCTCCTGGCCAACTACCAGACTGCGCTTTCCGAATACACGACCTTCCGTTCGCTGCAGTCCAACTCGGCCAAGGCGCTGGCAGACATGCAGAAGCAGAACGCCCGCAACCTGGGCTGATGAACCCTGCCGGCGGCCCTGTGCCGCCGGCCCCCCGCGTGCAGGCGTCCCCTGCAGGAGCAAGTACATGAACGTGACACCCATCCAGGCGGCCGTCATCGATACGGCCGAGGGCGGCGCCACGCCGCTGGCCGACCGCTTTGCCGGCGCACTGGCCCGCAGCTACGTGGACTCCGGTGCCGATCTGGCGATGATCAAAGCCGCCAGCAACGACCCGGCCGTTTCTTCCAACCCGGTGCAGATGTTCGCGCTGCAGACGGCCCTGGCTGACTACAGCAAGCGCATGATCGTTGCGGCCGGCCTGGCCAACCATGCCACCAAGACGGTGGAAACGTTGCTGAAGTCATGAAGCATTCCCGCTGTGCGCCGGCGCTGCGCCTGACCCTGCTGATGCTGGCGTTGCTGCTGCTGGCCGCCTGCGCGCGCAGGCCGCTGCTGGAAGCGCTGGACGAGCGGCAGGCCAATGAAGTGGTGGCCCTGCTGCTTCGCCACAACATCGCGGCCGAAAAACACAATGCTGGCAAGGCCGGCTTTGCCGTGCAGGTAGCTGCAGCCGATCTGGCCGAGTCGATTGAACTGATGCAGCGCTACGATCTGCCCTCGGCGGCGCGTTCGCAGGTGGCGGCGGCCTTTCCGTCCGATGCGCTGGTCAGTACCCCGCTGGGTGAGCGTGCACGCCTGATTTCGGCCGTTGAACAGCGCCTGGAAGAGTCGTTGTCGGTACTGGACGGGGTCCACTCGGCCCGCGTGCACCTGAACTACGATGCCAATCTGGGCGGGGAAGGGCGTCGCCCGGACGGCCGCCGCATGCATGTGGCCGCTGTGCTGGTGCACGCGCCGGCCATCAACGAACAGGCCCTGCTGCAGCAGACCAAGCGCTTCCTGCGCAACACCTTCCACGATCTGGACTACGACAATGTCTCGGTGGTGCTGACCCCGCTGTCGATACCGCGTACGCTGGCCACCACCCGCGCCGAGCCGACCATGGCACCGCTCACCGCCTGGGTAGTGGGCGCGGTGGCCATGGCCCTGCTGGTGCTGCTGGCGGTGTTGGCCCTGTTGGCACGCAGCGTGCCTGCGGTTGGCCGCTGGGTGAAACGCTGCCAGCAACGCCTGCGCAGGGGAACGCGCCGTGTGGCCTGAGGCATTGCGCGTGGCCTACGCGCCCGCCGCCTATTTCCGCCCGCTGCGTGCCTGCTACGGCCAACTGGCCGTGGAGGAGCAGCGCAGCCTCAATATCTGGGTGATTGCCAGCCAGCGCCTGCCGGCCCCCTGCAACGCGGCGCTTGGTCGCATGGGGCGGCAGATGGTGCTGTGCTGGCAGCAGTTGCCCGAGGTAGCAATGCTGGTGGCTGCCGCGTGCCTGCGGCGGCGCCTGTTGGCTGAGCCGGCCGCACTGGCCCTGCCGGGGCCGTTGCATCACTTCCTGCGGCTGCATCCGGCGGCCGACCGCTCGGCCGGAGTGCCCGGCCTCAGCCCCGCCAACGGGGTGGCCGATCCGCTGTTCCTGCAGCAATGGGGCGCCCTGGCATTGCAGGGCATGGCGCTGGGCCTGCCGCATTGGCTGGGCGCGCGGCTGCCGCTGCCGTTTGCCGGTGGGCCGGCGGTGCCGCCCACCTGTGTGATCGAACCCCATCCGGACCTGCTATGGAGCGCCCTGCGCCATGTTGAAGCGTTTTCCTGAGAGCACCCTGGCCTTCGCCGTGGACGGCATTGTACCGGCGCGGGCGCTGGGCCATGCGCAGCAGGCCGCCCAGCTTGAACGGGCCGCCCGGCGCCGTGCGCGCAGCGTTGTCGAGGACAGCGAACGCCAGGCCATGGCAGACCTGCAGCAAGCGCGGGAACAGGGCTTTGCGGCCGGCTACAGCGATGGAGTGCGTGCCGCCGCGGAGCCGCTGATGGCCTTGCTGGTCGATGCCGGGCGCCTGCGCGATTGCACGGCCGCACGGCTGCGCACCGCGTTGGAGGAGGCGTTGACCGCTTCGGGCGCCGACAACGAGGTGGTGGTGCAGGCCTGCAGGCACCTGCTGCAGGCAGGCGATGAGCAGGTGCGCCTGTATGTGCCGCGCAGCATGCCGGAGCTTGCAACCGCGCTGGCAGACGCGCTGCGCACCGAAACAGCCGATGGCCGCCTGAGCCTGCATCCGTGCGATTTGCCCCGGCCATTGCTGCATGCCGGTCCGGTGATCCTTGAACTGGACCTGCACGCGCCGTTGTTGGCCACCGCCGGTGGCGCGCTGGACGCAGAAACCCTGGACACCGCAGCGGCCGAACGTGGCCGCCACTACGCGCTGGCCCTGCAACAGCAGCTGCGTGACCGCGCAGTGCCGGCTTTACCCCCCGACCGAGGAAACTGACATGAACCCGATCTCCACAGGCCCGTCCGCGCTGGCCGGCACGTTGCGCGATGCTGGATCCAGTACGCTGCGTTTGCTGGCCGAGCGTGCCCGCCAGGCCATCCAGGATGAGGCTACGCTGCCGATCACCCCGCCGGAGGACCCGGGCGAGGCGATGGACCGCTTCGTGCGCAACATCTACGCCAATGACTTCATGCAGAGCATGCTGTTTGACGACGAAGAGAAGACCGGCATGAAAGCCGAACCCTGGGATTGAACGCCTGCCCCGGGGGGTGTTGCCGCCCGGGGCGCGCGATCACGGCGTGCGGGCGGCCGCCGGCTGTTCCATCCAGCGATCGACCTTGCGCTCCAGCACGTCCAGCGGCATCGAGCCGTCCTTCAGCACTTCGGCATGGAAGCGGCGCAGGTCGAAGGCCGCACCCTGGCGGGCCTTGGCCTTGTCACGCAGGGCGAGGATGCGGCTCAGGCCCGCCACGTTCGACAGTGCCTGGCCCGGCTGGGCCATGATCCGTTCCACTTCCGCGCTGGCGTCGTCCTCGCTCATGTCCACGGTCTTCTGCAGGTAGTTCACCGCCTGCTGCTTGCTCCAGCCCTGCGCATGCACGCCGGTGTCGGCCACCACGCGTGCCGCGCGCAGCAGGCGCGAATACAGATAACCGATGCGGTCGTAGGGATCGCTGTAGACGCCCAGGTCGTCGCCCAGGGTCTCGGCGTACAGGCCCCAGCCTTCGACGAAGGCAAGGTCGCCGCCGAGGCGGCGGAAGCGCGGCAGTTTGGCCAGTTCCTGCTGCAGGCCCAGCTGCACGTGGTGGCCGGGGATGGCTTCATGCAGGTACTGCACCGGCACGTTCCAGCGCTTGCGGCTGGGCAGGTCGCGGGTGTTGATGAAGAGCACGCCGGGTTGCCCCGGCTGGCCAGGCTGGTAGGCCGCGGCGGCGGCAGTCATCGCGCGCTCCGGCTCGACCGCGCGTACTTCCAGGCGATCCTTCGGCAGGGTGTCCAGGATCTGCGGCAGGCGCGCATCCACCTGCTGCTGCAGCTGGCGGTAGCGGTTGATCAGTGCGTTGGCATCGGCGTACTGGAACTGGCGGTCAGTGCGCATGCTCTTCAGCAGCTTGGCCTGCGAACCGCGCAGCTTGTTGTCCTTCATCACCGTGGCGATCTGCGCGCCCAGTTCCTGCACGCGCTGTTCGCCCAGGGCATGCAGCTGGGCGGCGGTCTGGTCGCTGGCGGTGGTCTGCACGATCAGGTTGGCGTACCAGCCCTGGCCGTCGGGCAGGGCGCCCAGGCCGCTGCTGCTGCGGGTGGCCGGCAGGTATTCGGTGGCGATGAAGCCGCGCAGTGCGCGGTAGGACGGCAGGATGCGCAGCTCGATCATGCGCTTGTATTCGGCGCTGATGCGCGCTTTTTCCTCGGCGGGGATATCGCCCGGCATGGTCCTGATCGGCGACCAGAAGATGCTTTCCTCGGCGGTCGGGGTGATCACCGCGTCCAGCTGCGGCAGCACCTTTTCCATCAGGTCGCGCGGCTGCACCACGCCGGCCTTCATGCCCTGGCGCATGTTGTCGATGGCCTGGTTGAACAGGTCGGGGATGCCCAGCGAGCGGCGCGACCAGGTGTCGTAATCCTTGACCGTGTTGAACGGCTGGGCGCCGGCACCGGCGCCGAGGATCGCCATGATGCTGCCGATGTTGTAGTACTGGCTGATCGGCATCATCCAGCTCGGGTAGCGCTCGGCGGCCAGCGAGGCGCGCGCATCGCGCACGAAGATCTCGTAGCTGAGCAGGTCCTGGCCCTGCAGGCCGTCACTGCCGACCTTCTCGACCTTGCCCAGCCATTCGGTGGTGAAATCGTGCGACTGCTGGCGCCATGCGGCGGAGAGGATGTTGGGCAGCTGGTCGTTGTAGCGGGCGTCGCCCTGGAACGTGGCCTGCAGCGGGTTCAACCGCATCGAGGCTTCCCAGTATTCGTCGTACAGGCGCTCCAGCTGCACCTGCCTGGGCACGGCGCGGGCCGGTGCGACCGGGCGCGCGGCGGCGCGGCGCGTGCTGCTGCCGCGGGCCGGGGTGGCGCGTGCGGGCTTGGCCTTCGGCTTGGCGGCCTGCCGGGTCTGCGCGGCGGCGGGGCGGCTGGCCTTCTTCTTCGCTGCCTCTGCCGACGGCACGGCACTGAACAGGAACAACGCGGCGATGGCGGCGGCCAGGGCGCGGGTGGGATACGGCATCAGGAGCTTCCGTGGAACACAGACCGTGGAGCTTGCACGATCCGCGCGCGTACGGCCAGCGTGAAGGCGCAGTCAGCTTGCCGTCGCTGGGGCTTCAGTCAGCCGCAGCGGCAGCGCGCAGCTGCGCGGCACGTTGTTCGCCCAGATAACGCGTGATCGCGCGTCGCATCAGGTACAGCAACGGAATCAGGGCGATCGCAAAGCCCATCTTGTAGACGTAGTTGACGCTGCTGACGGCCAGGAACAGCGAGGTCGGCCATTTCTGCGGGCCCAGCACGAAGGCGACCCAGATCACCACGAAACTGTCCACCAGCTGCGAGACGGCGGTCGAGCCGGTGGCGCGCAGCCACACATGGCGCTCGCCGGTGGCCTGGCGGATGCGATGGAACACCGCCACGTCGATCAGCTGGCCGACCAGGAAGGCCACCAGCGAACCGGCGATGGTCCACATGCCCTGGCCGAACACAGCGGCGAATGCGGCCTGGTAATCCGGCACGCCGTGCGCATCCATCGAGGTGACCCACCAGCTGGCCGGGGCCAGCGAGATCGCCGCGAACGCGAACAGGAAACCGTAGGCGATCAGCACCACCGCCAGCCACGACATGAAGCGCACGCCGCGCTTGCCGAAAAACTCGTTGATGGTGTCGGTCATGATGAACACCACCGGCCACAGCAGCGTGCCGGCGGTGAAGCTCAACGAGCCGGTCTGGCCGAACAGGTTCCAGTTCAGCGCATTGATGCCCAGCGTGTCTTCGAGTGCGAAGATCTTGACCCCGATCAGCTCGGCCAGCACTGCGTTGCCGCAGAAGAACGTGGCCAGGATGATGAACAGCAGGACCGCACGGTCCTGCAGGGGGCGCGCGTAGGGCGCGTCGCTGGGCGTGGTGCTCACTCGGGGCGTTCGCCGGCGCGGGTGAACGGCACGCTGGCCGGGGCTACGGCACCGCCGGAGATGATGAAGCTCATCGCCTGGTCCACGGTCCAGTCGGTGGGGGTGAGCAGTTCCACCGGCACGATTTCCAGGTAGCCCGAGGTCGGGTTGGGCGTGGTCGGCACGTACACCGCCGCCAGTTCGCGGTCGGTGCCATGTTCCTTGATGACCCGGGTGACCAGGCCGACCGACTTCATGTCACGGTGCGGGAAATCGATGAGGACCACGCGCTGGGTGCTGCCCGGTTCGGTCTGCAGCATGTCCAGCAGCTTCTTGGCGCTGTCATAGATGATGCTGGCCAGCGGGATGCGCTTGATGATGGCGCCGACCCAGCGCAGCAGGCGCTGGCCGACCACGCGACGGCTGGCCACGCCGACCGCCAGGATGACCAGCAGGGTGGCCAGCAGGGCGATGGTGTCCTGGATCCACTCGGCATGGACCCAGCCCAGGTAGTGCGGGAAGCTGGTCGCGATCTGCTCGGACAGCGGCACCACCAGCGGGCTGGAAATACCCGACAGCAACACGAAGACAAACTTCACCACGACCCAGGTCAGCCAGATCGGCAGCAGGGTCAGCAGGCCGGTCAGGAACAGGCGCTGCAGGGAAGGACGGGGGACCAGGGCGGGGGCTTCGAGCGACATGTGCGCATTGTAGCGGCCGGCGGCGCTGGATTACGCTGGAACCCAAGGGCGGGAGCCGGACAGGGAAGGGATGCTGTGTTGAGGATGCTGCGCGGAGTGGGCTGGGCCCTGTTGGGGCTGCTGGTGCTGGCGGTGCTGCTGTGGACGATGTCGCGGTTCTGGCCGCTGCCGGCCGCCCAGCGTGAGCAGGTGCGGCTGCTGGAAGACGTCCGGCAGGCGCCGGGCAGGAACGGGTTCGCGCTGCTGTGGACGCTGCCCTTCGACGGCCTGGACCCGGCCCGGCGCGAGGCTGCGCTGGCCGAGGATGCGCGGCGCTGGCAGGCGCGCTCCACGCCGGACGTCATCGATTCCGCGCTGGCGGCCACGCAACCGGCAGTGAAGGTCGACAACCAGGGCTATTGCCGGTCCACCGGTGAAAGCTGCCTGGCCAGGGTGCGCGCCGATACCGCGCAGTTCCGTGCCGCCCATGCCGGGCATGAGGGGCTGCATGAACGCTTGGACGCGCTGGCCGATGCAGAGCGCTTCGACAGCCCGTTCCAGCCGGACGGTGCCACCGGACTGTTCCCGATGCCGCGCTACCAGATGCTGATGGATGGCAGCGGCGTGCATGCGCTGGCCTTCGTGCAGGGCGATGTGCCTGCGGCGCTGGCCGGCAGCTGCCGTTCGGTGCAGCTGGGCCGGCGCCTGATGCACGGTGGCAACACCCTCATCGACAGCATGATCGGCGCCGCGATGGTGCGCGCCAACGTGCACCTGCTGGCGGAGATGCTGGTGGAACTGCCGCCGGACCCGGTGATGCCGGCGGCCTGCGAAAGCGCGCTGCAGCCGATGGAAGCCGCCGAACAGAGCCTGTGCCGGCCGATGCAGGGCGAGTTCGCGATGACCCGGACCGCCATCGATGCATCGCTGCAGCAGACCGGCACCGTGCTGGTGATGGATCGCGAACATACCCTGGGCCGCTTTGCCGCCAACTTAGGCTGGGCCTGTGGGCCGGGCTCGGAGGCTGCGCTGCAGGCCGACCGGCCGGTCGAGGTGGTTGCGGGCCCGGATTGGGATATGCGCTGCCTGGCCAACGTCGTGGGCTGCACGCTGAGTGATATCTCCGGCCCGGCCTACCAGGATTACGCCGCACGCGGCCAGGACGTGGCGGCCCTGCTGCGCCTGCTGGGCGCACAGCGCTGGCTCCGGCAGCAGCCGGAGGGTCCGCAGCAGGCCCTGCAGCGCCTGCCGGCGCAATGGCGCTCATCCACGCGCGTGCCGGTGCTGTCGGCCGATGGCACGCGGCTGCAGGTGCCGCGCCGCGCGCGTGATGCAGGCGGCAAGGATGATGCGATGTTGTCGGTGCCGTTGTAGGTCAGGCGGCGCTGCCGCGCGCCTGTGGCTTCAGGCGCACGTAGACCTGCTTGCGCACGCGGGCGACGACTTCGCCGGAGGCATCGACCACGTCGTTGCTGAACCAGCGCAGGACCTTTTCGCCGTTGGCGGCCTCGGCGCGCAGCTCATCCAGCACCGCTTCGTCGATATGGAAGGCGGTGCGCACGGTGCCGCGGCCGGGCTTGAGGAAGTCGATGGCGCCGGCGCGGTCCCACACGTAGTAATCGCGGCCCAGCGTATGCATCAGGCCGAGCATCCAGAACGGATCGGTCATCGCGAACAGGCTGCCGCCGAAATGGGTGCCGACGTAGTTGCGGTTCCAGGGGCGCATCCGCAGCTCCACCTCGATCTGCCGGTAGTCCGGGGTGATGCGGGTGACATGGATGCCGGTGAACAGGAACGGCGGCCACAGGTTGATGCCGAGGCGGAACGTGCTGGCTTTCATGTGCGGACGGGGCGCGGGGGCGAGAACCCGAGTCTAACCATTCGCATGCGTATGTTGAACCC
>JAAIGF010015295.1_pt1 | contig 29139 bp, 34 predicted proteins | sample 6487441 | NCBI WGS metagenome assembly JAAIGF01 (sample SAMN13974129, study PRJNA590717) | phyllosphere metagenome | biome: pepper field; feature: multiple bacterial spot infested pepper fields; material: pepper leaves; isolation source: leaves from pepper fields | host: Capsicum annuum ... | reverse complement strand
GTCGCGCAGGTCGACCACGCCGCCCGTGCGCGCCTGCCACTTCTTCGCAGCGTGGTTGGCCAGCTTGGCCAAGGTCTTCGTGCCAGCGATACCTACCCCTGTCGGGATACCTGTCCACTTGAGCACCCGGGCACGGATCTCACGGCCAAGCTGCTCGAGGTCACCTGGCATGCCGGTCAGATCGGCGAAGGCTTCGTCGATGCTGTACACCTCGACCGCCGGGACCATGCCCTCAATCACGGTCATGACCCGCTCGCTCATGTCGCCATAGAGCGCGTAGTTCGAGCTAAACGGCACGATGCCATGCCGCCGAAGCTCGTTCTTGATCTGGAAATACGGCGCGCCCATCTTCACGAACGGCTTGGCATCGGCCGACCTGGCGATCACACAGCCGTCGTTGTTGCTGAGCACGACCAGCGGCACCCGGCGCAGATCAGGCCGGAACACACGCTCGCAACTGCAGTAGAAGGAATTGCAGTCGATCAGCGCTACGACGTGCTCATGCATGACAGCGCAGCCGGCGCAGGCCGCTGGTGACCACGCCCCACACCTCGAACTCGTCGCCCTCGAGGATGTACCGCGGCGGGTATTTCGGATTCTCGGATTGGAGAATCACCTGCTGGCCTCGGCGAATGTAGGTCTTCAGCACCGGCTCGCTGTTCACAGCACCGATCACCACGTCGCCTGATACGGCGTCCAGCGACTTATCGACCACCACAACGTCACCATCGAATATCCCCACTCCGGTCATGCTGTCGCCGTCAACGCGAACCAGATAAGTCTGAGGCGCATGAATGCCCAGCACTTCGTCGAGCGAGATTTTCTGCTCCAGGTGATCTTGCGCGGGGCTGGGGAAGCCGGCCGGCACCCGGTAGGAAAAAAAAGGCAGCTCGGAAGATGAGCTGCCCACTGGGCCAAGAATGGTTGCGTTGCCCATGAGAGAGACCTGATATAAATACTGTATGCATATACAGATACCAAATGACCCAAGCCGCGGTCAAAGACTCATGATGGCCAACTGACGACCGGAGGGTTCCATGTGCGGACGATTCACGCAGTACCGAACTGTCGACGAATACGCTAAGGCTCTGCAGCTGGGCCTGCTAGAGGGCGACTGGTCGAACGAGCCCCTTGCTCGCTACAACGTGGCGCCCCAGTCGCGCGTATTTCTGCTGCACCAAGATGACCAGGGCACTCACGCGACCCGAACCCAATGGGGTTACGCCCCGCACTGGGCGGACGGCAAGCGACCACCGGCCATCAACGCGCGCATTGAGACCGCCGCCACCAGTCGATTCTGGGGCGCGATCTGGAAGAAGGGCCGCGTGATTATTCCTGCGGAAGGCTGGTACGAATGGAAGAAAGACCCGGACAATCCCAAGGTCAAGCAGCCGTACTTCATCCGGCTGAAAGGAGGGGCCCCGGCGTTCTTCGCCGGCATTGCCGACGTGCCGCGGGAAGGAGAGGAAGAAGCTGGCGGCTTTGCGATCATCACCGCAGCCAGCGATCAGGGGATGGTCGACATCCACGACCGCCGACCGGTCGTGCTGCCGCCAGATGTTGCGAGGGAATGGCTGGAGCCAGGCCTGCTGCCTGAGCGGGCCGAAGACTTGGCCAGGCACCACGACACGCCCGTAGAGGCGTTCGAGTGGTACCCGGTCGATAAAGCAGTGGGCAACGTGAAGAACCACGGCCCTGAGCTGATCAGGAAGATTGATACCCCGCTGATCTAGCTGCGGGGTCAGATGCTATCGATAGTCCGAGCATTAGCCACGCCGAGTTCAAGCCAGTCAGACTCAGGCGAGGTCGGAGTCAGCATGAGGGTCACCTCAACCTCCTGACCGTCCTTGGGCTCTGCTGGCTTGATGCGAGCGTACCGATAGGTCCGCCGCCCCTGCGCGCGACAGACCGAGGACGCCGCTCGGTGAAACTCCCAAATCGAGACACCCTGCTGCGTGCCGAGCTGCTTATCCAGTACCACGCCCCATTTGGAGCTGTAGATATTGAGCATGAGCTGCCCCTCACGAAAAGAGGGCAGTATACGCCCTGCTCAACTAGAACAGCTCACCACTTACGTATCGCAGACCGAACCAGCCACTACACATTTAGCCTCAATGAGGCTGCCCGTAGGAAAACATCCGATGCGGACAAACAGCAAGATGGGCTTAAGCGATTGGACTATGATTGACCACTCGAGGCCGTTGGCTGCCTAGTACGAGCAGCCAGGCCGCAGAAAATGCAGCTTGAATATGGCGACAGGACAGGGAACTAGATGAACAAGCAGAAAGTAGTCGCACACGCCCTGAGAACAGTCTTTGATGATATGACTGCAATTGCATTACTCAACCAAGCAAAGTTGGAAATACAGGCGCTCACGCTTCTTTACTCAAGCATCGACAAGATGGCGTGGCTGAACGCCACGAAAGAGGAGTCTGGAGGCCCAGAGTTTAAAGCCTGGGTAGATAAGTTTCTTCTTATTGATGCCGATGGTAACTGCAACGCAGATGACCTATGGGCTGCCCGATGCGGGCTAGTGCATACCGGTGCAGCTGAGTCACGCGATTTCCGAGCGACTAGAGCAAACGCGATTTACTACCATTCTGTCCGTACCGGTGTTACGAACGCAGAACTTCTCACGATGGTCGCTCCGCTGGCAGCGCAATTGGGTGTCAGCGTAGCCCAGCTTCGGCTCGTAGATCACCTCTGGCTGTTCGAAGAATTCGGAAAAGCCGTGGAGAGATTTCATGAGTACCTCTCTACGCTTAATGAGCCTCAACTCAGCGCCCTGCACGAAAAAGCCAACAGACAGCTTTCCTTCCAGGCCCTGGGGTGATCTACCACTGTTAGTATCTTAGGCGTGAGGCGTGGATTTATTGGTTCTAAAGAACTTTGGCCAATTTTCTCCCGCCCAGGACTTTAAGTGGATTGGGCAGTTAGCGAATGTTTACACAGTTTTTACGCGCCTAACAGCATGGTTCGGTTATACGAGCTTAATGACAGCTTCACAAATCTAATGGAAAGATATCATGTTCAATTTTATTGTAGCAGGCGGTGGATGGAGCGGTAGAAGAGATGACTTCCCTGCTTCCAGGATCGTCCTAGCGGAAGATCAACTGCCTTGGGCACGGACAGGCGATGCATTTAACTTCGAAGCGTTACGAGCGTTACCCACACTTTTTGTTGCGGAGACTGATGAAAGGCAAGCAGATCAAACCGCTCGTGTTGGGGAAATAGATTTCATCCGCCAAGTAGGCAATAGCGTTCACATCGAATATCACTATCTAGATCGGATAGCCCCTATTCCGCAGGCCGAACTTGAAGGCATGGCACCGGCACTCGGCATATATGTCCCTAGAAGTGGAATCGGGCCGTTCCAGCGGACACACTGGCAAATCCCGGCAGCAGACTTGTTCAAAGTATTGATGACGGAGCAAAACTCAAATATCCGGTCGCCGAGTGTTTTCCGGATTCCTCAACATCAGGTTATCGATAGCAACCTATTATCGGCCATGATGCCGTTTGCCGGTTTCGGCCCAGTATGGGAAGCGATACAGCGAGCTGCAGATGCAAATGGGATGCGCAGCGGCAGAGCTGATATCACATGGGAGCATGCGGAGATCATGCAGGATGTTGCGAGTTTGATCGACAGAGCTGCGATAGTCGTCTGCGATTGCACCAATAAAAACGCAAACGTTTTCTATGAAATGGGCATCGCCCATTCGCTGGGAAAAGAAGTAATCATCATTACCCAGAATCCGCAGGATGTTCCGTTTGATATTACCCACCTCCGACATATCAGGTACTACCCTAATGGCGAAGGTTTGCAGTCGCTTGAGCAACAGCTAATTTCAAGGATTGGGGCCATTAGAAGCAGACTGGCCTAATCGCGGCACGCCATGATCGCCGTCCTCAACTCGCGTTCGTAACCGATACGCTGGCGGCGCTCAGCAAGCAGCGCCCTCACCTTCACCTCCAGGCTGTCGTCAGCCTTCAGGCCGGCCGCGGCCCAGGGCGGCACGGCTACTTCCTTCGTGCGGCACGGCACCTCAAGCGGCACCTCGACACGCACGATGCGCGGCTCGGGCTCTGCTGGTGGCTTGGCAGCACAGCCGGCCAGCACCGCAAACGCGGCCATCAGGATCAGTCTCATAGACCCAGCTCCTTATCGATCACAGTCGTGGCTGCTGCGCAGGCGTCGCCACCGGTACGCTCCTGCTGCAGCCGGTTGGCGGCCTGGTAGTCGGCTTCGGATTGCTGCCGCGCGCCGGCTTGGGCCTGTTCGGCCTGCTGTGCTCGTGCTGCAGCCTTAGCGCGCAGATCGGTCAGGGCGCTATTCTGCTCGCCGACCTGGACCAGCAGGTTGCCGCGGGTCTCGCGGCAGGCCACCAGCTTTCCGTAATGCTCGGTCGCCGTGGCGCGCTCGGTATCCAGATCGCTCTGCAGGCCGGCCACGCGGATCTGCTGGCCAGCTGCGACGGCAGCTACGGCGAGCAGCCACCAGCCCCAGGCCGGCACCAGCTTCAGACAGGTCATGCCGCCAGCTCCCCGCCGCACGCGGTGAACATTGCCAGCAGGTCGCCCTGCTCGCACGGCTCGGCGGCGCGCTCGTCAGCGTAAATTTTCAGCAGGCTGGTCAGCTTCTGCTCGCGCTGTCCGTAACCGGCGCCGGGCAGGCTTGCCCAGATGGGAGCGGCTGCAGCGATCGCATCCTCGATGCGACCGGCCTGGATGTGCGAGAGAGCACCGCACTCCTTCAGCAGCTTCACTGCGGCCAGATCCTGGGCGCGCGGGATGAAGCGGCCGATAAAGCCGTAGTTCTCGACGATGGCGTCCCAGGTGCGGGCCAAGAACTGGTAGCGGCCGGCAGCGGTGGACTTGATGCCGTAGCGCGGTAGCGATACCGACACGCGCGGGTGCTTGCTGTAGTCAGTGAACAGCTTGCCGCTCACCAGCACGTCGTAGCCGTCGTCGCTGTTCTTGATGGTCGAGGTGCCTTCGCTCCAGGCGAGCATATCCAGGAAGGCGAGCACGTTCGCGCCGCCCGCTTCTTTTGCTGTGAGTCGAGCCATAGGTTTTCTCCAGGCATGAAAAAGCCCGCACGTGGCGGGCTGGCTGAATTGATGCGTTGCTTGCGAAAGGGATCAGCCCTCGGCGGGCTCCGCGAGGTTGAAGTCCCAGGTAACTGATGCTGGATCCTCGGCAGCCTCGATCGCGGCTTCGGCCACATGCCGGCGGCCGATCAGGCTGGCGGTTGCTGCTGTGTACACCGTCGTGTTGTGGATGACCCGCTTCACCAGGTCTTCCAGCGTGCCCTCCCACCCTAGCGCCTCACGCTGCGCATGCAGGCTGCTCAAGAAAGGCGTTGCCGGCTTGGCATTCGCAGGCGCGGCGATCCACTGGCGCGCCTCCTCGGCCTGGAAGGTCCAGGTCTGCGCCTCGGCGTCCGGCCACGGCTTTTGCAGGTCGGCCATTGCGGCGGTGAAGTCTGCGTTCAATTCCTTCTTTGCCGCCTCCGCTGCGGACGGATAGACGATCTTCACCAAGACAGGCTGGCCGCTCTCAGGGTCAATCTGAATGGTGTTACCGGCACTTCGCCCATCAAGAAGCTCGTGATAATGCTCAGTCGAAAGAGGTATCCGGCCTGGGCCATCCTCGGTTTGAAAGGTGACATCAACAGGATCTAAATACATGGTCATTTTAACGGCCCCGGGCGAACCAGTTGAAGGTAAGCGGTGTTGCGGCCATGCCGCTTGAGATGCGGAACTGAGTAAGACTGACTGCCTGGAAGTTATTGTTCGCCTCAGCCTGGGTCGACCGCCCAACGCCCGCAGATACGCCTATAAACGACTCGACCCGCTCCAAGAAAGGCGTGTTCCAAGAAAAGAGATTACCAGTGGCGACGGGCAGATTAGGAACACTTACCGCCCCCCACTGTTCAATAGTGCCGTCTGAGAATTTGCGATATCCGTTGGTAGCTGTTCCGCCCACTTCGGTGACTGACAGCTTTGTGGTCAGCTGAGCCTGCAAGTCAGATACCTGCGTGGCCAGGGCCTGCACGTCAACCTGACCGACCGGCCCAGCGGCATTGGAAAGACGAACAATCCAAGCACCCTTGACGCTCGCTGCGCGAGTTTCGTCGGCGGCTCTAACAACACGTGAGGCGTCGAAGCTGTACACATAGCGCTGACTGCCGCCACCCGCCAAAGAGCCGGATGCCTCTTCTACTTTGAACGCACCGGTTGTTTTAGCTCCTGTCTCAGATCCTTGGAAAGTGCCTGTGATGTTCTGCAAGGCATCTTCTTCGAAAGTGCCTTCGGTACCAGCAACCCCGCCGCGCAAAACGCGAGCCTTGCCGCCCGTGGCGCCGTTCCAGTCCGCCAGACGGAAGTCGGTGCTGCCGTCGCCGAGTGTGAACTTACCCTTATCGCCGGCTGCCCAGGCTGCCTCGGTCGCTAGCGGGTAATTGTTGATTCGAGCAAACGCACCCGGCCACACGCTGCGCAATGCTTTCTGCCCGTCCAGAAACGCAAATCCTGGACGTTCAGCAGCCAGGTTCGCACGGAGGCCTGTGTAGAACTGCACATCGAAAAGGTTACCTCCGCCGCCTCCAGCCGACTCAACCCATTGGCCATCCTTCAGCGCGTAGGTCTTGCCGTCGGCAGGTGGCATGCTCGGGAACGAGTCCAGCTTCGTCTTCATCGCCGAGGCGTTCCACCAAGCCTGGATGGCCTGCCAGACGCGCAGCACCGACCAGCTGCGCAGCGCCGTGCTGGTGCCTGCCTGAACCTCAGCCTGGCTGACAGCGTCCGGGTTCTTTTGAGCCCCCGTATCCACGCTATCCAGCTTGTCCTTGTCCGCCTGGCTGAACACCAGAGTCTCGACCAGCTTGGCCAGCTGCGCGTCGGTCAGCACGTTGACGTCGGGGTTGGCCTTCAGTGCTTCCAGCACCTGGGCGGGCGTCATGGTGCCGCCTTCGCCCGAGCTGATGCGCCACTGCTGATCGTCGATGTCCCAGATGGCCATCTTCACCGGCTGGTTTTCGCCGGCATCGACCCAAGCGAACCAGCCTGGCTCGCCGATAGGCTTGGCCGTGGCCAACGCCTCGAGGCTGGTGTAGACGCCCTGCCAGCGGCTGCCTTCGATGCTTGCCAGCTTGTCGTAGAGCTCGTCGGTGAGGTCGTTGTGGCTGAGCCCCTTGCCGGCTTCCTTGTCGACCTTGCCCGCCAGCGCTTGGGCCGTCTGCTCGGCGTCAGCCTTGCCGGTGAGCGCCGTGGCCACATCCTCGGCGTCGGCCTTGGCATCCAGCGCCTGCAGTTGCGGCGCCGACACCGGCTTCTCGGCGTCCGGCGTATTGTCCACCCGGTCGAGGATCAGCACCTGGCGCTGCTCGGCGGCGGTGGCCTTGCCCATCAGCTCCAGACCGGCCGGCGTGATGTTCTCGGCAAGCTCGATTACCAGCTGGCGGGTTTCCTCGTCGCCCAGGGCGGCCAGGGTGTCGCCGTACTCGGCAACGATCTGCGCAAGGCGATCAGCCGCGCGCTTCACGTAGCCCTGCACTGGCGCGATGCGGTACGCCAGAGCGCTGCCAGCTTGGCCGGCAAACGGCGGCTGGAAGGTCAGCTGCTGGTTGCTGGCGATATTGGTCACTTCGTGCAGCGTGGCGCTGCCGGCGATCGCAATGCCGTCGCCCACGCGCACATTCGCGAGAAACGCCGTGCCGGTGCCGGTGGCAACATCGCCGCCCTCGGCAACATCGATTGTTCCGTCTGAATACCAGGTGCTCATGCTTTCTCCGGGCAATAAAAAACCCGCTCAAGGCGGGTTACGAGTAATGAGGCGGGTATCGCGGGCTCAAAAGCAGCCCGCGTTTACATGCCGGCTACGTCTAGAACCATGATCTGCGAAAGTCTGTTACCACCGGACAGCGTGCTCGGCGTGCCATCACGATAGAGCCAGTTCCTGAACCTGATCGTGTTACCGGATATCGAGGCACCGTATGGGCGAAGTCCACGCCACCCACCACCGGCCTGCTCTGTCGGCTGCCTGTACCAGGCCGGCGAGCAGAAAACCACAGCCAAGTCGCTACTTTGGTAGCTCCTGACGAAATCGCTATCTATGTCGCTGCTGACAAAATCAATGGTTTTCGCGTATCCAGCGGCACTATCGAAAACCACATCTCCCGCCGCATCCCACACGGTGAAAAGCCCCGCGGGAACAACGTCGTCCTTCAGATCGAAGATCCAGTAGCGCAGGGAGTTGGCCCCGATGGCGCCTTCTACCGCAAACCGCCACCAGATTTCCGTTGCAGATGCATACTGCTGGTAGAGGCTGACCAGTCCGGGATAGCTCACAGCGATCATTGGCTGCCCGAACACGCTGGATGGGTCGATAACGACCTCAGCGATTGCGTTCATGGCCAATGCAGTCTTGGACACCACAGAACCACTAGCAATCAGTGACGTGTTTTTGAACGCGTCATCCAGCTGTAAATAGCCGTCGAGCGTATTCACTTCCAGATACGGCATCAGAAAATCCCATAGACGATTAATGGCGGGCTGAACGCAGCGAGATTGCTCCAGATAAGCCGATCGCCTTCAATACGGATCGTAGGCAAGTACTGCATCGCGCTGAAGCTCATGGAGTACGGGTAGAAAAATCCCCTCGCTCTCCTGAACGCCGGGACAACCAGCTGTCCACTTGATGCGCGCTCCTGATTGGCCACCCCGAGTATCTTGGGTAGGGCGGTTGTGATATCGATCTCGATAGATCCGTCGCTTCTGAAAGTTTGAAGTCCAGCGATCATCAGAATAGCCCCAGCCTTACGCGCAGCCTTCCATTGCTATCGAAGACCTGCAGCACCTGATTGTTGATACTCATACGGCCCTGCCCTGCCACAGTGCCGTTGAATTCGATACCGCCTGCCTTGCTGAGGCGCCAACCACTTTCGCCTGCAACGTAGTTCGTGGACTGCACGTCATCACCGATCTTCAGCCAGCTGATAGTGGCGTCGCCAATCACCGCGCTACTGATGATCGTCTGGCCGTTCTGCACCACGAAAGGCGCTACCGCCCCGCCGCCAGTGGCATTGAGGATCGAGAACAGGTTCGCGCGAATGGCGAACGTCGATTGCACGACGCCCTCCTGCTCCTCAAGTCCCAGGCCAAAGCCGGCCCACTCGTACAGCCCGCCCTGGGCGATCTGCAGCTTCACCGACCACATGGTCGATAGATCACCTTCGAGCGATGCCAGCGCCTGAGATGTCACCTGCACGGCGGCAGACGCATCACCGGCCACCACCTGAACCTCCTGCACCGCACGGGCCAGCGCCGAGTCAGCGTCCGCCCTTGCCTCCTGCTCTTCCCGCAGCGAGGCCTGGGTTGCCGCTTCTCCCACGGTTGCGGTTACCTGGTCGACTCGCTTACCCAGCGCCTCGTCCGCGTTGGCGCGGGCCTCGGCCTCCTGCTGGATCTTGGTGGTGTTGCCGCCGACACTGGTTTCCAGCTGCTCGAGCTGGGTTGCCGTCGCCTCGCGATCGGTGGCCACCGTCTGCTCGAGCGTGGTCAGCGCCGCCTTGTTCTCGCCCACCTCGCTGCTCAGGCTGGTCACACGCGACACCAGCGCCTGGTTCTGGCGGGAGCGCACCTTCACTTCCTGGGCGTAGTTGGCGGCCGAGTCCCAGCCATTCAGCGCGTTCTCAAGGTCTACGGCACCATCGTCCTCGCGGTAAGCAGCACGAAGCGCTTCCACCTTGCTAGCCTGCGCGGTGACCTGGCCATCGAGCACGCCGATATCCGCCGTGTTCTTCTCGACCTGCAGGGCGATGCCGTTGGCCGATTCGACGACCTGGCCAACATCGAGCCAGTAGTCCGCATTCGGCGGCGGCGTGTTGATCGGCACGGTCTGGGTCGCCTGGTACAGCCGGCGCCCGCCTGCGCTACCCGCCACACCGCGCACGGTGTCGCCAGCGGCGTAGGTCGATGCCGGGTTGTAGGCCAGGCCATCGACGATATCGCCGATCTGCTCTTCCAGCGCCTGCCGTGCCTCCTCGATACGCTGGTTGACCGAGCCGTCGCCGTCTCCGTCGATCAGATCTATGCGCTCGGCGAGCTGCTGGCCGAGAGCCGAATCATTGATGAGGCCGGAGAAGTACTCGTCGTAGGCGCTGGTGTCGGTACTGCTGATGCCATCAACCCAGGCCGTCCACGCGCCGACGTTGCCGGTACGATCGACAAGCCGAGCACGGAACCAGAACCGCCGGCCCGCACCAAGGCCATGCAGCTCATGCTCGCTCTGCGGGTAGGCGAAGTCGCCCAGCTTCAGCGCGTTCTGGCCGGTGGCGTTGTTGGCGTACTCGACTTCGGTGCGTTGAGTGTCCTCTACACCTTCCGGGAACAGCCATTTCAGGCCGATGCCGAATACCAGTGGCGTGGTGGCCAGAGAAGCCAGCGCCGGCGGCGCGCCGGTTTTACCCTCGAGCTGCGTCTGCATCGACTCGCGCCAGATCGACGACACGTCCCAGGCGCTGACCGCACGCACCCGGGCCACGTAGCCGCCGGTGTAGATGCCGACGACGTCGACGCTCAGCGCGCCGGTGCGCGGCAGCCTGATCCAGTTGCCGGAGTCCTTGCGCCACTCGACGTCATACGCCACCGCGCCCGACACGCTCGGCCAGGCGATCGTCATCGTGTTGATGGCGATGCCCTGGTCCAGGCTGTGAAACGCCGTGATGGCCACGCTGGCCGGCGCCTCGATGCTGCTGATCGGCACCACGCTGATCGGTCGGGTTTCCAGCCGGGCGCCTGTATCGATCGCGTCGAATTTGCTCGGCTCGTACTGCAGTGCGTCGATGGTGTAGTTGCCATCGGTATCGCGCGCCACCTTCATCACCCGGTACAGCTGGATGCGCAGGTCGTCCGCATCGATCGCCCATACCAACTGCGACGCCGGTGCCTCGCTGTAATCGGTGGTCACCGTCACCTGACGGCCGGCGACCAAGCGCACGGTACGTCCCTCGGCCTTGCCGCTTGGCAGGTTGAGGATCAGCCGGTCGCCCGGCTTGACCTGGGTGTCCCGATCCAGGGTGATCACGCGGCCAGCGACCGCCGAGATGCGCCCGCCGATTTCCCGGCCGGCCAACATCGAGTCAGCCACCGGGATCACATAGCCCGGTAGCGGAATGCGCCCCTCCATGCCGGTCTTGAAGTTCACCGTTCTGTCCTGGGTGTTGGTCAGCAGTACCCATTTGCCGCGGCGCTGGGCTTCGCTCTGCCGGGTGCAACCGATGGCCGACAGCTCAACGGGCCGATCGCCGTAGCGGCGCTGCAGGCGCTTGTCGGTGACGGGAACGACGTCGGTGTCGTAGTTGTTGTCCGGATTGTCGAAGCTCACCAGCGCCCGGCTGTAGCGCGTGCGCGCGGAGCCGCTGCCGTAGGTGAACTTGCCGTCCACCACATTGCCGCGGGTGAACACGTAGTCGAAGTCGGTCTCGCGCGGCATGTCGGCCTGGCTCATGAGCTGGCCCTGCGACCAGTACGACATGCCACGGTAGATCGCTGCGATGTCACGCAGCAGCACCCAGGCCTCGGCTTTCGCCTGCAGGTTCAGGTCACACAGAAAGCGCGGCTCCTTCCCGCCTTTGCCGTCGTCGACCAGTTGGTCGCAGTACTGGGCGATGCGGTACAGCTCCCATTTGTCGACCATCCAAGGCTTGATACGGCGGCCCAGGCCGAAACGGTCGTTGACGCACAGGCCGTAGGTGATCCACGCCGGGTTGTTCGTCCAGGCGTTCTTGAAGGTGCCATCCCACACGCCGCTGTAGGTGCGGGTATCGGGATCGTAGTTGCTCGGCACCTGAAACTTGCGCGCCTTGCACTTCACGGTCACCGCCGGGATGTTGGTGAACTGCTCGGCGCTGAACTCGATGAACAAAAGCGCGGTGTTCGGGTACCGCAACTTGGCGTCGATGACTTCAGAAAGGCCGGCAATGACCATCGTGTCGGCAACACGGTTGTTGTTCTGGTTGCCGGTCAGCCGGCGGACGCGCAGTTGCCAGCCGCTCTCAGCCTTCGGCAGATCGATACGGCGGGAGCGCTCATAACGGGTAGTGGTCTTGCCATCGACCGCTTCGCGTAGCACCTCGACATAGGCGCCGCCATCGGTAGCGACGTCCACGGCGTACTCAATGCGGTACCCGTACACGCCATCGTCGGTCTGCCGCTGCAGCATTGGCCATGCGAAGCGCAGGCGCGCGGCCGAAAGCTGGGTGTTGCTCAGCGCGCGCACGAAGGAGGCGTCGGAGCGCAGCTCGACGTTCACCGTTGTCTCATTCTCGACGTTTGGGATGCCGGGAATGTGGCTCTGCTCGACGGAGCCCGGGCGCCACTCCCACCGCACGCCTGGAAAGTTGAGGTTGCCGGCGGCATCTGCCAGCGGCGTGTTATCCAGGTAAATGTCCTGCGCACTCGGCGTCCCCTCGAACTCCCCCTCGCCCACCGCGATCAGGATCTTGGCCGTGGCCGTGGACTGCAGATTGTCAGGAGCCTCATACGGCGACTTCGGCCTGCTGTCGCCGCCTTTGCGGCCGACCAGTTCAAGGTCATTGGCGATTAATGCCACGCTCGCTGCGCCCATGCTGCTTTCTCCCAGGCATAAAAAAAGCCCACACATGGCGGGCTGGTTAAATCAACAGCTTTCGGAATCATTTTGGGGGTAGTAGCGTTTCGCCCATCTTCAACCAAGGATCGGCCATGAACATTAGAAGCCTCGCGCAAAACCTCCCAGCAGACCCGGACAACAAAGGGTGGGTGCTGGGATGGGGTGTGTTACGAGACACGCCCTGGCATTTCGTCGACATCTACGCAGATAGAGCCACCGCTGAAGCTGCTGCGGAACGCCAGGGCGACGGCTACCTTGTGGAATACGGATCTCACCGTCTGGGCTCAGATGACTTCGTCGGTGGACTCACGCCGCCGGCTTGACCGCCTCGCGAAAGCTGAAGCGGCAGCTGCCTGATCGCAGAATCGCCGACAGGCCTGGCTTACCACGGTAAGGCTTGCGATAGCCTTGGCCGCATGGCCTGAGACTGCCGCTCAGAGTGATTACCTCCACCTCGCGACTACCATCCATGATGGCAATCTCTGCTTGAGCTGCAATCCGCGCCGCAGGGCCAGCTTGGCAGAGGTCCAAGATGATCAGTTCATAGTTGGCTGATTTCTGCATGTCATGCTCCTCACATCTGATCTTCGGCGTAAATGCCGGCACTGATGATCGCGCCACCCCAGCGTCGATAGCCGGCACAGAACGGAACAGGGTTGCCGCTGGCCGTGGTATTGCGTGCGCTGCCAAAGGCGTACGACGGCATGTTCTCGGGGCCTGCGCTGGTAGACAGCCCCTTGGGCTGGGGGCTCATCATCTGAATGACGCCGCCCGCGATGTTAGCGGCGCCCGCAACGTACAGCCCGCTGACTGCGGGGCCAGTGAAGAAACCGAAAGGGTTGAAATAAGCGATTGCGATCAGCACCACACCCAATACAGTCTGAAGCGTCCCGCCCCGCTTCCGACCGCGGATCACTGGGACGATTCGAATCTCGCGCGCCCCACCCAACTCCAGTTCCTTCTGCCCAACGTTGCGGCGATTTCGGAAGATTGCGTATTCCAAACCCTCTGTGTGGGAACCGGCCAATGCGTTAACGAAGCCTGGATGATTCGCCTCAATCGCTTTCACAGCCTCGCGAACATCGCCAGTACCGAGCATAAAACGGTGAACCCGGCCAAACTTTCGGGCCAATGAACCCGATAGCTTGATCGTAGTCATCGGTGTGTAATGCAGGACTGATGCAGCCACGGTTTCCTCCAAGCATAAAAAAACCGCCCTTGGGCGGTTTGTCAGTGTTCACCGAGCTACTTGCATCTCTGCACAGCAGCCTTCATAGAATCGGGTGGGCTTTGCCATGTGCGGTAAAAATGGTATCGAACCGAGGCCCCAGCTTCATCAGGGAGCACGTCCACCAGGTGCCAAGGATGATCAGCGCTCGAAATGACCGTGAAAAGCGAACCGGATGTTTGCACCAGCGCTCCGTGCCCCTCAGCTTGCCAACCGTCACGGATACACTCCGCAATCCTCTGCGCAGGATTATTCGATTCGTAGGCCAGCAGTACAGGGGTGCTGCGCGTATCAACCACAGTAGCGCAGCCAGCGAGCACAAGACCAAGAAACGCAAGCAAGATCCTAAACTTGATCATCAGTGCCTCACCTCCCCGAAAACCTCACCTTGCGCTGCTGTCTGGAAGAGCATTAACCAATGCTCAAGCAGCGCAGGCTCTGGCGGTAGACAGCACCAGCCGAGAAGCTGACTCACGGCAGGATGATGCCCACCTGTTGTTTGTATCAGAACCGCGGGATCGACCTCATGCTCAGCGCAAAACCTGGCCCAAGCTTCTTTTGCGGCGGTGATCTGCGCCATCACGGGCGGCTTGTCCTCCACAGCATGAACGGTGAGAGCAAGACCACGTAACTCCGCCTCGAAAATAGTCGCTACCCTCGCAAGCATACGGAAAGTATTCAGGTATTCGAGATTATGGATGGTGACTGTTTCCTTCGGGCACGTATCGAGCAGCCGACGGATCTCTTTGAAGTCTTGTGCAGCAGTGGCCTCGATAGTCAGCTTGGCCCGCTCTCGATTACCGATTTTCTCATAGTCCAATTTGACCCTCCCCCTTTCTCAGTACCAGCCTGCAGAAACCCCGAGTGTATAGCAGCACAAGGGGTGCACCACTGCAGAGTCCGTATGTTTGATGCTCTATTTACCAGACATAAATGAATCAGCATTTAGCAACTCGGCCGATTCTGCGGCCCATCAGTTGATGGATGCCGCAGTATCAGCCGGGCTCTATCCCACCATGGGCCGCCGAACACAATGATCTCGCTCGGTTTACCGTACAGGTGATGAAGCAGGAACGGCCCGGCGCCGAACACTCTCGCCTGCTCGCCGGGCAGTGATGGGTCATCCCCAAGGTAGACCCCAGCATGGTTCGGGTGCGCAGTCCGGCCGATACTCATGATGATCAGGTCGCCACGCCGCGGGACGTCGACGCGAACGAATCCGGCTGTTTCATACAGGTCCTCATAGTGGCTAGGCCCATCGATCTTTTCCCACCAGCCATCCTCACGCTGATACCGCGGGAACGACAGGCCATGCGATCGGGCGAACCAGTCCGCGCAGATCTGCCAGCAATCCTGGACACCGTGCACGAAAGGCCTGCCGAGCAACGGGACCTGATCGACAGGCTCGAGCAGCCGCAGGTCACCCTCCGGCCAACTCAGGATGTACCAGGGCAAGCCCGAGGCGTTGCACATGGCCACGTCAGCGGCGCTGGGCCGACTGGTGGCGTCGGGGTGGCTGTGCACCACCGCGATGACTTCGCCCACGTCCTCTGCATTGGCATACGCCGCCGGATCGATGCGAAATTCATCGCCCGGCTCGGCAGCAGTGTTTTCACATGGCACGTATCGATGAGCGCGCCCAACCTGCACGACCAACCCGCAGCACTCGCGCGGGTAATCTGCCGCGGCGTGCTTCTGCACGGCGGCCAAGATGTGTTTTCGCATGGTCAGCTCCGCGCGATCAGAGATACGCCCGGCATGCCGCCGTGCGGAAGTTCGTTGTTCTCGCCAAAGCGAGGAATGCAACCGGTGCCCAGGCAACCATCGCACTCGTCGCGCTCAGGGTCATCCGTGGGGTTGCCGTCGATATCGACATACGGGCCGGTGTAGCCGCAGTTTGGCCCACGGTAGCCACCCGTCATCGCCCAGTGGCACAGGGTGGTCATCTGCCTGCCGATCGACTCGCCGCCAACATCGCCAGGGCTGGCTAGCTCCCAGACGAGAACCTCACCGTCTTCACTGGTTTTCTGATCGAAATACCAGATCTCCATCGCCTCCTGTGTCGGATCAGCGTCGGGATTTCCATCGGGAAAGTTTATCGCGTCCAGGTACTGGGCCAGGGTCTTGCGCTCAAGCAGGCGAAATTCGGCGAGGTCGTCGAAGGCCAGGCAAAGCGCCGTCAGCCTGCCGTCGATGTTGCCGGCAGAGAATGTCGGCCGCACGGCGGTACCGTCACTATTCGACTCGACGCCCTCCAACTGGACAGGCCAGGCGTGATATTCGTTGCCCTGCCACCAGATCGACTTGGCCGGCAGCTGATCGACGGCGGAGCCCGCGGCAGCAAGCTCTGCTGCCGTATGCGGGATGGCATGACCATGGAAGCGCAGCACGTCCGCGCCGTAGTCGGTGCCGTCCAGCTCGAACAGAGTTATTTCGCTGCCTGGCTCCAGAGTTTGCACACTGTGATTGAGGCTCATGGGTGGTACGCCGTTTCGAAGGTAGAGGTGATGCGCCAGACCTGGCCGCCCAGGTTCACCGGTTTGAAGCCGGCGCATGTATATAGCCCCAGTACACCGAGCGGCGGCGTCCAGAGGAAGGCTTTGCCGTTGGCATGCCTACGCAGAAACGCCACCACCTCCAGCGCGATGGGCTTCATCGACACGTGGGAAATCGGCCAGGACTGACTTTCGCTGTTCAGGCCGTCGCCCGCTACCTGGCGGTAGCCATCACCGAACTGCGTTGAGCGCTGGCGGAAAGCTACATCGCCGTCCGCCCCGGCCTCGGTGTTCCAGATGAACGTTTCGATCGCCATCAACCTCTCCCCTGCGCATTTCGGTAACTCACGCCGCCTGGGCGCCAGCTATCAGCGACAACACGTTCTGCAGCTGCCTTTATCTCCCGCTGCATATTGGCGGCCAGCGCCTGCTGGTCGAGTTCCATGCCTTCCGAGCTGCGGTCATCCATCGTGATGGAGACCGGCGAGGAGATCTGCATCGTCGTCATGCTGCCTCCAGCACCTAGGCTACGAACACCCAGTGAACCGTCAGCAGCACGCGCCAGCGGCACTATCGCCTCCGGCCCTGCCTCACCCATTACCCCCGCCTTACCGCCAGCCATGCCGAACGCCGTCGGCTGGGAAACAACCGAGTTCGTGAAGGCACCACCTTTGGCGAAGAACTGGGTACCGGATGCCCAGGCACCACCCTTGGCCTGGGCCGCCGCCCAGTTGCTGAAGTCGGTACCGGTGTAACCGGCCTGGGTAGAACCTGCAGACGCGGAAGCGCCGCCACCGAAGTAACTCCCAGCCGCGGAAACGCCAAGGCTGACTACGCTACTGAGTAGCCCACTGGCTGCCTGACGGGCAGCGATTCGGGCCAGGTCGGCCAGAACGCTACGCGTGAAGTCCGCGAAGGACAGCTTGCCGGTCATGGCGAACTGCACCACAGCGTCTTCCATCGAGCGGAAGCCGTTGCTGAACAGATCCTGGGTCATGCCCGCGACGTTGCGCGCGCTATCCAGGTAGTCCGCCCAGGCTGCCTTGGCGCCGTTCTGCCAATCGCCCTCGGCCGCGGAGATCGCGTCATAGTTGGCGACTACCGTGTCGCGCATGTCGCTGTGGGATGCCTTCAACGCAGCCAGGCGGCGCTGGTACTCCTGCTCGGACATTTGCCGGGACGGGTCCGCCCGCTGATTGTCCAGTTCCATCAGCTGCTGGTTGTAGCGATCCTGCAATGCGTTCAGCTGCTCGAACTGCGCACGATCTCGCGAGCCCATGCCTACGCCGGCGGCAGCGCGCTCACCCTGTTGTCGTAGCGCATCGACCTGCGCCTGCAGCGCTAGCGTGTAGCGCAACACGGCCTGTTCCTGCCGCGCCAAGCGTCCCTGCTCGCTGAGCGAGATCTGATTCAGTTGCGACTCGGCGTCCTGCTGAGCCTTCACCATGTTGCTGCGAGCGGTGGCCACTCGCTGATCGAGCTGAATCCGCTGCGCAGCGGTGACGCCCTGCTTGCTCCGCGCCTCTTCCAGCGCTGCGATCTCACGGCCATAGGCCGCCACTACTTCATCGCGCTCCTGATTGATGATCGCTATGCGCTGCTCGGCGTAGCTTTCCTGCGAAATGACACCGGCGCGCTGCGAAGCCTCCAGCTCCTTCTGGGCATTGCGGTAATAGCCGATCACCTGGGACAGCTGATTTTTCACCTCGTTGGCCGTACGCGTGTCAGGCGCGGAACCGGTAGCGGTATCCTTGAATCGGCTGTTGATGTTGCGAATGTTGCGGTCTACCGCGGACTGCTCCAGGCGGGCATCGTTGGGGTTCGCCTTCCTGATGTCCTCGAGCTGCTTGCGGTACTCCTTAACAGCCTCAGTACGCTTCTGGTCGTTCGTCCAGCTCGACTTGGTCAGCGCGTCGACCTTCGCCATCGCGTCGATAGCCTCTCGCTGGACAATCGCCTGCTCGCGGTCATAAGCGGCGATATCAGACTTCGCCTTGCGCTGTTCCTTGAGCATGTCCAACTGCTCGAGCAAGCGCGTCCGGCTGGCATCAGCATCGTTGAATAGACCGAACCCGCCCTGATTTAATTGCGCGAGCCGGCGCTCAACGTCGGCGATCTGATCATCAATATCGAAGCGTCCCACGTCCTTGGCACTATCCCAAGCGCCAGCCGCTGCGTTTCGCACACTCAGCCAGGCACGCTCGATCAGGCCCAGATCCTGGGTGATCTCCGCCGCCCTGGATTTGACGGCATCGGCATAGGTGTCGGTGGCAAGCTTTACCGCCCCCACGTGATCGCCTTGCTTCTCCAGTGCAACGATCTGCGAGTAGACCGACGCGGTGAGGTAGTTGTACTGCTCGTTCAGCTCCTTCGATGCACGCACTGGGTCGTCAGCGAGCTTGGCGAACTCCGCCACGGTCTTCTCGACCGCGGTACCGGTGGCCTGCTCCATGCTCAGCGCTGCTTCAGCGACCTCGATGAAGCTGTCTCCGGCGATCTTGCCGCCAGCAGCCATGCTTGCAAGCACGCTGGCCGCGGCGCCGGTGGTGCCGACGGTACTGCTCACCTGGCGGGCCATGTCGGAAAGTCCTGAAGCGCTGATGCCGGCATAGTTGCCGGTCAGCACCAGGCTCTTGTTGAACTCGCGCTGCTCCTTGTCGCCCTGGTAGTACGCAGCGCCAAGCGCGCCGACGGCTCCTGCAACGATGCCGATAGGCAACGCGACAGCCAGCAGGCCTGCCGAACCTTCTCGCGCGCCGGAGGCGATCTGGGCGATGTTGTTCGCTGCGGTGCCCCAGTTGCCGGATGCTACGGCGTTGCCCAGCTGAAGCACGTCCTCGCGGGCCTGCCGGCTGTTCAGGCCGAGCTGGCTGATAGCACCGCCGGTCTTCTGGACTTCGGCGCGGCCTGCGCCAATCTTGGCCATGGACGAGGCGTATTGATCGTTGGTGATGACGCCACGGGCCAAGGCATCATTCAGCGCTTTTTCCTGCGCCTCCAGCCGCGCCAGCTTGGCCGTCACCGGGTCGATGCTGTTGACGGTGCGTTTGAGCGCTTCGATCTGTCGGTTCTGCGCCGAGACCGCGCGCTCCTTCTCGGCCGCCTCTTTGGCCTCGGCCTTCTGCAGTCTGTCGTAGCTGGCTCCGAGCCGTTCCTGATACCTGACCTGGTCTTCAGCGGTGACCAAGCCGGCCTTGCGCGCCTGCTCTAGCAGACCCTCAGCCTGAATGATCTGCTCGATGCTGGAGAGGTTGCCCTCGAAGGCCTTCTCCATCCGGCTGATCACGGCGATTTCGCTGGCCGCGCTCTCGGTGACCTTTCGGGATGCAGACGCTTGCCGCTCACGAGCAACTGCAGATTTTTCAGCAGTCGCGGCAGCGGCCGACTCTGCATTCGACACGCCCTTGCTCGACTGCTCCAAGCCTTTATTGGCATCGGAGAGGTTGTCGATCGCCTGCTCTGCACCTTCCGCGGAATCGACCAGGCGATCGAGGTCGTCTGCCGCCTTCGCGGCCGGGCTGGAGTCGACCTGAATACCCAGCTGAGCGAACGTGGTCATTGGCTTTGTCCTGATTGAGATATCTGCTTGAGCGCCGCGGCTTCCATCACGCGGATGTCATCGAACACGCTGCGCGCCGCGATGCCGAGCATGCGAGCGGTGACCGGAAGCGCCGTGTAATCCAGGCCAGTGGCGCCCCTGACACCTACCCGCCACTGTGTGCTGAGAGCTTCGAACACCCGGAACGCGGGCCAGGAACACGGCCAGACCTCGACCTCCTCGTCCTCTTCGTCAAAGTCATCTGGCGACAGACCGAACTGCGCCAGATGCTCCTCGGAGTGATCTTGGTAGGTGTAAAGGCAGGCCGCGGCGTTCCTCAGTTTCCCAGGCGCGCCTCTTCGTAGGCGCGGGCATACACGGCGAGGATCGCTTCCGGCACGGTGCGGGCGGACGCGACTAGCGCGCGAATGTGCACGTCGTCGAAGGGCTCGTCGAAGCCCCAGGCCTCGACGACCTGCTTGATCTGGCCGACCTGCAGGTCGATTTGAGCTGACGTGAATTGGGACAAGCTCAGCTGATCGGCCCGGGCGGCCAGTTCGCGCTGCTGCTCGCCCCATTCGCTGTAGAGCTGGGCAAGCGCCTCGCGATCCAGGTAACGGAACGTGAACGGGACATTGACGGCATCACCGCCGATGCGCGGAATGGGTACAGCGCCGGCAAACGCCGGCGCCTGGCTGATAGAGAACTTCTTGGCCATGGCTTACGCAGCCGCCTTATAACGAGTCGGGCGGCCATCGAGGGCGATAGTCATGGTACGCGCCATCACCTCGTTCACCTGCAGGGTCGGGGTGTCGCTGACCGAAATGTAGCCGTTGTAGTAGATCTCACTGCGGTCGCGCAGCACCAGACGGCACACTTCGAGTTCGCGGCGGCGGTCAGCTGCCTCGATGACGGCCCAGTGAGGCAGGTCGACGTCATCGGCGATCGGGATCGCGATGCTCTGGGCGCTGCGCACCGTCGGGAGCTGACGCTGGTCGTCATCCTCGAGGAACTGGTACTGGGTGAACTGCTGCTCGCCGCCAGAGGTGCTGGGGTTCATAACTTGCTGGATCTGCTGCCAGCCGGTAACCAGGCGGACAGCCCCGGCGCCACCGCCAGCAGGAAAGCGCTGCTCGTCGGAGGTATCGAAGCCGAGGAGCTGGAAGGTGTCTTCGGTTACCGCGCCGACTTTGGCCGCGCGACCGTTGATTGCGCTCCAGCCGGACACGAGCTTGACGATCTGGCCTTCTTCCAGACCGTGCCCCTGGGCGCTGGCCACGGCGACCGCTGCGTTGCTGATGGCGGTCACAGCGATCGCCAGCGCGTAGCCGGATGCGATGCTCATGATTGCGCCGTTGGGGAGTTTCGCTGCCATTGGGTTTTCCTCATGCAGAAATGAAAGAACCCGCACAAGGCGGGTTCAGTGGGTGCCCAAGCGGGCAATTCAGAAGGTGTCGGAGCGATAGCTGATGCTGATAGGCACCGTGGCCTCACCGTCCCCCTGGATCAACGGCCCGCGCTGGGGCTTGCTCATGACCTGGACCTTGAAGGCATCACGCTGCAGGTAGCTGTAAATGGGGAAATGCCCCTTCAGGCCCTCGCAAACTCGGCCAGCGATGTCAGTGCCCGCACCAGCCTGCAGGACGACACTCACCTGAAACACGCCGGTAAGCAGCTCGTGTTCGCCGGCGAGGTCGTTGCTGGCCGTGTCCGCCGGCAACGTGAAGCAGCGCAGATACTCGGCGCCCGGCGGCTCGAAGTGGATATTGGGGTAGGCGATGGCAAGGCGCTGACCTTCCGCCCACTGCTGCAGGCTCTTCTCGAAGAGCTGCTGGATGATCTGGTGGCTCATACCTGGTTGTTCCTTGCTGCCGCGTCGACGATCTGTTGGAAGCGCTCGACGGTGATCCGCACCATGCCGCTCGGCGCCTGGGTGCTGTGGCCATACTCCAGCGGAATTGCATACGGCAGATTGTTCACGATGAACGCGACCTGCCCCGCGGTCATCTGCTCTACCTGCAGCTTCAGCTTGGCCAGGGTGACGTTGCCGGCCGGGTCAGGCTGGTCGAGCGTGCCCTGGGCTGGCGTCTCGATCGAGAACTGCCAATTACCGCGGAAGCGCCCGCCGACGTAATCGCGACCCGATACCAGCCCGTTGACGTTGAAGTTCTGCTCTCGCTCCGCCTTGGTCAGCGGCTTTGCCAACTTCACGCCGCGCTTTAGCTTGCCGTTCCTGTTGAAATTCGACTCAGTGAGGTTGGTCAGCGTGTTACGCACGGCCACCTTGAAGTCGTAATCATCTGCAGCTGCACGGGCCTTGCCTTGAAAAGCCACGTTGGCGGCCCAGATCTCCGGGTTGCCGACCGGTGACATGCGGATGACGCTGCTGCCCAGCTCGATGATTATTTCCCGCACCGTGGTATTGAGCGCGGCGTGGACCTGCTCCGCGAACGCTCGCACGTCCAGCGCGAAGCTGCCCTGGCGGCTCATCGCCGCACCTGCAGCTCGTAGAGGATGGGCGTACCGGCCGGGTTGATCTCTTTAATGGGCGGCACGATGGCCCACTCGACACCCTGGATCAGGACCTTGGAGCCAAGGCCAGGCACCCAGGCCAGACCCTGCGCGGGGATCTTCAGCTTCTTGTCGCCCGTCAGGATCAGGGATGAAGCTTCGAACTCACGGCCGGAGTACTCGAGCAGCAGCCCCAGCGCTTCCTGCTCCACGACGATCGGCGGTGCGGGCGCGCTGGCTTCAGGGTCGTACTCGCCCCGCTGCAGGTTGCGCAGCGTCACTGGCTGGCCGTACTCGGTGATCATCTGCAGGGCCATCGCGGCCATCTCGTCGTAGAAGGCCATGGTGGCTCCAGAATGAAAAAGCCCCGCACTTGGCGGGGCTGTCGTTATAGCTTCAGGGGGGTCCTGCCACCCTTCAGGTGCTTATCAGCGGCATCCTGCCGCTCCTTGCGCAGCTTCAAGAGCTCGTCAGCAACTGTCGCTGCGACAATGGCTGCCTGTTCAGCGCTATCGCTATCATGAATAGCCGCCGTTAGAGCAGCTGCAGCGAACTTGTCCCACGCATCCTGATCGACTTGGAAAACTGGCGTCGTCATCTTGACCTCCTATCAATGGAGGCACAAAGCTATCACTAGGATCGAATAGCGAACAAGCCCCGCCGCTCCAGGTAGTCAGCGAACTGAGTAGCGCTGGGCCGATCAGGCGCCGCCGGCAACAGGCGCTGGCTGCTGTTGGGGATCTCGGCGTACTGCCGCTCGACGGCACCCTCGATCTTCTCCCGCACCACTGCGCCCTTGCGCTGCCCGGGCGGGTCGATGTCGTCGGCGTGAATCTCCACAGCCAGGGCCATCTGCCCGTACTGGATCCGCGCCGGTAAATAGTTGGATGGCTTGTTCTCGCCATCCAGGTGCACACCACGCCGCGGCCAGGCCAGGGCCTGCTCGCTGCTGGTCTTTTTGCCCTTCCAGGTCATGGCCTGCATCGCCAGAGCGGCGCGGCGCAGCAGCGCTTCCTGCACAGCTTCATCGGCGGGGATAGTCACGCCGAACTTGGCCGCATAGCTGGCAAGCTCTGCCGCAGTGGCGTAGCTCTCGGCGTCAGACTTGCCGGCGCCGTCCTCGGTGATCAGGGCCATGGTTTCAGCTCGCTGGTGGGATAAGCGCTTTCAGTTCCGGCACTTTGGCTGCCGGGTCGTACTGGATGCCTTTGGCGGTCAGCCAGGCCTGCAGATCTTCCTTCTTCATCTTGGCTGGGTCGGTTTCAGGCTGGGACTCGGCAGTATTGCCGCTCAGCACCTCGACGTCGACATTGACGGCCTTGTAAGCGTCGACGATGGCCGGATGGTCGCCAACCACCACCGCCTTGGTCACACCGCGCTCAACGGCACGGAACAGATCGGGGTGACGATAGAACTTGCCCGGCTCGAAGCCCGTGCGCTGTTTGGTGTAAATCAGTTCCATGTTGCTCTCCGAGGCGGCCCAGCAGAGCCAGGCCGCACAGATGGTTGGATGGTGACTACAGCGATCAGCCGCCGTTGGCCGGAGCGTCCACCAGGTTGATCATTACGCCGGCGGTGACCTTGTCGCTGTTGGCGTGCTTCTTCCAGTTGGCAGCGGAGCCGACGGCCGCCAGGGTCGGGTTGGCGCCGCCGGCAGTCTCGTTCCAGCTGTAGCCCAGCACGTCGATGTTCACCACGCCCTCGGCGCGGTAGCCGATCGCGAGGTTCTCTTCGTCGTTGATGTCGTAGGAGCGGAAGCCCGGCGCCTGCGACTCGGTGATCACCACTGCGTTGGAGACCAAGCCGAAGATCACATCGGCCGGCGCGGTGTCGGTGACCAGCACCGGCTTGCCGAGGGTGCCCGGCAGACCGCCGTAGATCACCACGCCCGCTTCTTCGTAGATCTTGTTGGTGATCGCCTCGTCGACGATGTCGAAATAGGCGCTGGAATGCATGACCCACAGGGCAATGCGGCCGAACTTGTCGCCGAACTTGCGCATGCCACGGGTCAGCGTGCGCTTGCCGTCGGTGGCAATGTTCGCGTCGACCACCATGTTGGCGTTCGAACCGATCGCGGCGCGCAGCGATGCGGTGGCGTACTGGATGAAACCTTCCAGGGTGGCGTCGGCTACGTCCTGGCCGATGATCTGAGAGAACTCGTCGACCGGACGACCGCGGCGTTTGAACTGCTCTTCGGTGGTCTGGTACGGGCCGTACTTCCAAGGAGCCTTCACGCCTACCGCTTCGCCAGCGGCGATCTTCTTGCCGAGCACCTTGGCGTCGGAGTTGACGTCGCGATGCTCCAGCGAGCCGTTCAGCTTGTAGAAGGCACGCTTGCGGAAGTCGCCTTCGATCAGCTCGTTGTCGAGCACGATGGCGCCGTTCGAGGATGCGTTGAACACATCCAGATTGTCCTGGACACGCTCCAGATAGGCGGTCTGCGCCTCATCGTTGTAGATGATCAGGTCGCTGTTGACGGTAGTTGACATGGGTTACCTCACTTGGGCAATTGCAGGTATGCGGTTTGGCCGTGCTTGCGCTGGTATTCGCGTTTCTGCGCGGCGGTCATTTCGGAGCGCTTCAAGGCAGCCTGGCTACCGCCCCCGCCCGGGGCTTGGGTGCCTGAAGCCCTTGGCCACAGGTGAGGTGCGCTTTCGCGCAGGGATTCAGCCCATTCCAGGGGCGTGAGTGGGGTCTTGCCATCCTTGCCGAGGATGACCTGGCCATCCTCGTCTACAGCTACGGCCTCACCTTCTTCGCTCAGGGAGAAAACGCCCTTCGCGCGCAGGATGATGTCGTCGGTTGCTTCCGGCAGAGCGCCGGCCTTCAGTGCTGCGCCGCGCACCGCGTCGCCCAGGACCTTGCCCTGGAACTTCGCGGCGAACGCCTCAGCCTTCTCGGCGCGCTTGGTCAGCGCACCAAGCTGTTTGTCGTAATCGCCGCGCAGGCGCTCGGTGCGACGGTTGAACACCTCGTCGACCTTACCCTCGGTGAGCAACTTGGTTTCTTCGTCCTGGCCAGCCTTGCTCAGCAGCCCTTTCACAGCGTCGATATCGATGCCTTCGAACTGCGACTCGAACTGTTGCAGCTTGCCGCTGGTGTCCTTCAGCTTGCCGAGCAGCTCGCTGTTTTTGCTTTTCAGGCCGCTGGTGGCCTCGCTGACGGCTGCTGCGATGGCGTCCTTGACGGCCGGGTTTTCCAGGTCGATTTGGTTCTCGTCCACGTTGCTCACCCCTTGGGCTTGTTGGCCCGCCTTGCGGGCATAAAAAAACCGGCTCAAGGCCGGCTGGGAATTGGAAATGATCGGTTATATGCCAGCACGCTCGAACGCCAGCGGCTCCAGCACCTTCATCTGCTCAAGCGTCACCGGCCGGAAGTTGCGGTCGAGCTGCAGTTCACTGAAGCGCTCGAGCGTTAGCCCGCCCTCACGGAACAGCTTCCCGCGGGTCGGTCCCAGCGCCTGATCCTGGAATGCGGCTGGCTGACGCTTGAGCCAGCTGTAGTAGCTCAGGCTGGCGTCGACCTGGCCGGCGCCGTTGTCACCGACCGCTGCCCGGGTGGCGCCCTCGCTGAACATCTCGCCCCAGTCAGTCACCGGAACGAAGGTGGTGCGGCAGTTTGGGTGAAACGGTGGCCGCGGCCCGGCGTTGACCGGGAAGCGGCGCTTGTCCATCGACCTGCAGGTCTGCGAGGTCTTGCTATCCAGGGTGGCGACCATCTCCACCTCCCGAACCACGCCGGGATTGGCCTTGATGGTCTCCATGCGCGCCAGAGCGGCTACGTGCTGGATGGCAGTTCGCGTCACGGTGGCGGCGTTGCGGTTGGTGGTGGCCAGGATGCCGTCCCGGTACCCGCCCGCCGCAGTCCCGCGAATGTTGCGGATCACCTGAAAGTTCGTCTGGCCCTCGAAGAAGCCCTGGCGAATGGCGCCGGCGATGCGCTCCCGCTCTGCGTTGGTCCAGCCCTTGATGAAGGCCTTCAGCAGCTTGCCGCCGTCTGTACCACGCACGCTGAGCGGGCTGCTCAGCACCGCTGCGCGCACCGCTGCGACACCTGGTACCGCCGCGTCAAAGGTGATGCCCACCGGCGCCGCCCGGGTCAGCGATGACGCCTCGAACTGAGCCTCGTACATGGCGATGTCGATCAGGTCGAGCATCAGCTGGTCGGAGTAGCGCTGGAAGATGGCCAGCAGCAGGCTGTCCACCTCGTCCAGCAGCCGCTGCAGGCGCCGCTGGTTGTAGTCGGTCAGGTCGGTCTGCGTGAGCTGATTGCGGACCGTCCGGTCGATCTCCTTCAGGAAGGGGCCGAACTTGGCCACCTCGCCCGCCTTCAGCTGCTCCAGAAACACCGCATGCCGAATGGTGGCGTCAAACAGCGCCTGGTTGACCGCCATTGCCGCTCTCCAAGTCGTCGAGCCCCAAGCCGTCCGCCTGCTCGGCCAGTTCGTTGTCGATCTGCTGGTCGGTGCGCTCCGGCGCGATCAGCCCCATGCGTCGCAGGTAGGCTCGAAGGTCGACCTTAGCGAAGCCGCCCTGCTGCCAGAGCTGTACCAGCGCCGTGATCATCTGCGGATCGGCCGCGAGTTCCACGAACTCCTGATTCACCTGATACGCGACCTTCTCGCTCACGCCCATGTACTGAGCGCACCACATCAGCGCCCGGGTGTAGGCCTCGCTGATGTTGGCCACGCAGATGGCGAGCACCGAGGTAGCCGCCGACTGGTCGCCGCGGCTCTCGGTGGCCGTCTTGGCAGCGATCGACGCCATCACCATCCGGGCGCCCAGCTCGATCATCATCTGGTTCTTGTCGGCCATGGCCTCCTTCACCAGCGTGTTGGGCTGCGGCTGAGCGAAGCCGAACTGGCCACCGCTTGGCACAGGGATAGGCGATCGTGAGCCGACGTAGACACCCTCGGCCTTAGCCATCGCGAGCCACTGCTCGTCCACGCCGCTGATCCAGGGCTGCGCCTGGCCGCACCAGAACACGCTGTCCTCATAGTCCGCGCTGTTGCGGTAGTGGCCCAGGTTAATCACCGCGATGTCGTACAGCGGCGACTCGTCGATGCTCGGGTCGTTGTTCTGGGCGCCGATGAAGGTGAACGGGATTTCCTTCAACCGGCCGGCCGGCGTCATGGGCACGTGTGTTTGAACCACCTCGAGCGGGCCTCCGCCTCTCGGCCCCTTGCGCTTCCAGACGCGGCAGACGAAGCCATCAGCCTCCAGAGCGAGTTCGCGGAACTGCTCTGTGATCTTCACGCCGAAGCCATCCTCCTCTTCCTTGCCCTCGCGCAGCACCACCATCGTCAACACCACGTGGCCGTTAACCATGCCGGTGCGCCAGTTGATGATGTCTTCGCCCGTGTAGGTGAGGATCACCGCATGCCCGCCGGCGCCGTCGTCGCTGTGGTAGTCCACATAGAGGCCGTGGCGGCCGGTCTCGAGGATCCGTTCCAGCGATGCCTGGGACTGCTGGTAAATGCTGATGCCGGCGCCGTTGGCGTTGTCCTGCAGGTACTCCAGCTTCTTGGGCACCTTCAGCGTCGGGTCTTTGTGGAACGAAAGGCCGATCAGCCCGTTACGAGTGTGCCCGGTGGCGTTCTTGTAGACGGCGCGCTCCCGGTAGGCCTTGTTGCGAGCCTTGTTCTCGTCGCTGGTGTCGTGAGCGTTGATCTCCGGCAGCCGATCGACGACACGGTGCTGGCCGGCGCAGACGTCCTGCACCATCTTCCAGCGATCCAGGGCCTCGATGTACTCGGGCCGCTTGTAGGAGACGTCGTTCATCGAGCAAATCCCAGTTTGGTGGAGACGATCGGCTTCACGATCGGGTATTCCTTGTGGATGAAGTAGCCGCCGGCGTCATTACTGTGGTCGTTGCCTTGCTTCTTGTCCGGCTCGCCGTTCTTGTCCCAGATCTGCTGCTCGAGGTTGTCCGCGTACGTGGGGCAGCGGTCGGCATTCACCCGGTACCGACGCGCCTGCTCCGCGTTGCAGAACATTGCGTTCATGGCGTTGATGCGGTCCTTCACCGGCGGGTTGGCCGCCGGCGCGATAACCTGGAAGCCGGCCTGCTTGAGCAGCGCCAGGTCGGTGGTGCTGGCGTTCACCGAGCGGCGTCCATCACCTGAGGCATCGGGGTAGATCCTGATCTCGCGCGTCGACGAGTACTTCCCATCGGCATACAGCCAGAAGCGCTCGCGAAGCTGCCGGATCATGTCGGGCGTGTCGTATGCGTTCACGATCTCGTCGACCGCGTGCGGCAGGCCCAGGCGCTTCACGTGTACCACCGCGGCCATCTTGCCGACGTTGAAGTCCATGCCCACGAAGATGGGCTCGCCCGGCTGCACCGTCTCCTGCGAGGCGTTCAACACCCTGTCGTAAGCGTGGTAGATCGTCCCGGAGTTCAGGTTGACGAACTGGCCATTGAGGTACGCACGGATCAGCTGTTCGGGGTACGACTCCATCAGCGACGGGATGTAGTCGTCGGGCAGATTCAGCTCGTTGTCGAAAGTGCTCGCCTGCACCAGGCCGTACATGCCCTGCAGGTGCGGCTTCTCGCGCAGCTGCTTAACGAACTGCTGATGGACGAACTTGAAGCCCTCGGGCGTCGTGGTCACGTCGACGCCGTTCTTGAGGCCTTCGACCCTGTAACGCATCCGCGCGATGATCTTGCGCCAGGCGTGCTGAGCCTTCAGGGCAGGCAGAACATCCAGCTCG
>JAAIGF010100568.1_pt1 | contig 29141 bp, 22 predicted proteins | sample 6487441 | NCBI WGS metagenome assembly JAAIGF01 (sample SAMN13974129, study PRJNA590717) | phyllosphere metagenome | biome: pepper field; feature: multiple bacterial spot infested pepper fields; material: pepper leaves; isolation source: leaves from pepper fields | host: Capsicum annuum ... | reverse complement strand
CCGGCACACCGCGCCGCAGTCGGAGCGCAGCGCCGAGCAGCGCCGCGACAACCTGTTCGATGCCTTCGATGTGCACGGTGCGGTGCCACCGCGCCTGACCGTGGTGGACGATGTGATGACCACCGGCAGCACCGTGCTGGAAGTAGCGGAAACGTTGCGGCTGGTCGGCGCCGACGAAGTGCGCGTGTGGGTGTGCGCGCGGGCGCCGTGATGCGTGCGGGATGTCGCCGCCCAAGGGCAGGGCGCTCGCCAGAACACAGCCACGGTCCATGCGCAGGGAACGTAGCAGGACTCAGATGCTTCGCCACGTCAGCTCAGCCAGGGGTGTGTCGCTTCCAACTCGCTGACATCTGGGGCAACGCCTCCAGGTATCCTCGTCGCGCTTGAGCACACGTGGTCAGGAACGACCGAATTCCAGCGGGTTCAACGCATGCTGCGTTGGCGCGTGAAGCAGGTCGCCGTGTGGCGTTGAGTGTCGGCCGTACATGCCCAGCGCCTGTGCCATGCTGATCCTGCAAGTCAGCAGAATGCTAGAAGGATGAGAGAAATGGCGCGAGAACAGGGAGCGCGGGAACTATGGCAGGAGCAACAACGTGCAAAGCGCCTGCAGGAGGGTAATGAGGAAAAGCAGGCGCTACTGCGGCAACATCATGCCGAACGCCTGCGGTGGACGAGGGCAAACCGACCGCCGCCCGTAGGCTCTGTGACGTGGCAGGGCGTGACGTGGACCGTCTTGAATCTTGCCGAGGCGCAAGCGCGCTTGGCCCGGACCCGGCACCGACGAGAGCACAGTGACTTTCATCTGATTGATCAATCCTGGAGTTTTCCCGATCCCAGAGATGCTGCGACCCACGCGGTGTTTCTGGTGGCCGAAGAGCCGGTAGTTGTTACGCAGCTGACACTGATGCGGATGCTTCCCGGACACGCGAACCTGCGCATCCATGGCTGGATCTGTGGAAAGGGTCTGGAGGCCGACCATCTGAGCTTCTCGCTGACCGGGGGAGCCGCGGCCGATGAAGAAGAGCACGTTCAACATCGGTCCTGCCTTGTCGTCGATGGCCCTGCACAGCTTGGCTTGGCCCTCCTGCCTGGGGGACGGCACGCATTCACCGGGGAGGTGAATTGCCGTACGCTCGCCTGCGCAGACTGCAGCTGTAGTGTGGTGCTGACCCAGCGCGCACGCATCGATTGCCTGATCAACGCAGGTGCCGGGATTTTCTGTCATATCCCACCGCAGATCCGGCTGCACGTGGCCGATGATGTTAATACCGACCGGAGCAGCGTCACGGTCCAATGGCATCGTGGATATCGCGTCCTGACGCCGACACACCGTATCTCAGAGGTGGTGGCGCCAGAGTGGCTGCGGATGATTGAAGATCATGGCCCCTGGCTGAGGTATGACCGCCTTGACCACACTCTGGGCCGGGAGAAACTCTTGCGTAGCGAAGAGCAGATTGCGCGCGCCTATGCTGGATTTCCTGCCATGCTCGCAGACGCCCTTGAGCAGTTCTCGAATTACCTGCAGCAGACGGGAATGAAACGGTTGCAGGCCGGCGGCAGTCAGTTCAGCACTCACGCCCGGTACCACGAGGTCGAGGAAAAGGTTGATGGCACTCTGGTGACGCTGCGCGTGCTGGTGAGACACCTTGAACACTCGGGTTCCGTGCAGCTTCGCGCTATCCAGAGAGTAGACACTGCAGAGCTGAGGCTGGCATTAGAGGATATAGATCACGCAGGAAATGTGCTGCAGAGACCCAAGCCTCGGATGTGCGACGAAACCCCGGCGGCACACATGGTCAAGCATGGCTTGGCGGAGGCCGTAAGACTGCTGCGAGCCCGCTACAAAATGCGTTGAGGCGCGACCCGGGCACGCGAGGGCCCTATAGCTGACCTGGCGGCAGGTCTGCTACAAGTTCCACCAGGACCTGGCCGCCGGCCGACTGCTGGCGCAGTTGATGCTTCGCCAGCCGCCGCCGTGGGCGTGCGCGCTGCTGGCACCGGTGCCGTTGCATCTGCGGCGCCTGCGCCAGCGCGGTTACGACCAGGCCGGCGAGCTGTGCCGGTTGCTGCGCCAGCCGATGTGGCGCGGCCTGTACCGGCGCCGGCACACCGCGCCGCAGTCGGAGCGCAGCGCTGAACAACGCCGCGACAACCTGTTCGACGCCTTCGGTGTGCGCGGTGCGATACCACCGCGCCTGACCGTGGTGGACGATGTGATGACCACCGGCAGCACCGTGCTGGAAGTGGCGGAAACGCTGCGGCTGGTCGGCGCTGACGAAGTGCGCGTGTGCGTGTGCGCGCGGGCGCCGTGATGCGTTCCGGTAGAGTCGACCGTTGGTCGACTGTCCTCCGATCTGGATAACGCTAGTCGACCAACGGTCGACTCTACCCAGCCTACTGCCCCGCGGGTGCCGTGATGGTGCCATCAACGAGGCGGGCGCTAGGATGGGCGAGGAACCTGATCGAAGGAGTGGTCATGCTGTCTCCCGAATCTTCCCCGTCGCCGCTGTTGTCGGCCATCGGCCGCAGCTGGTCGATCCTGCTGCTGTATGGCGTGGTCGCGCTGGGCTTTGGCATCACCGCAATCGGCTGGCCGATGGCCGCGGCCACCGCGCTGGCCTGGGCACTGGGCCTGATGGCCATCGTCGAAGGGGTCATCAGCCTGATCGCCTTGATCAGTGGCGGGAGCGGCGCGCCGCGGGGCTGGCTGCTGTTGTATGCAGTGGCTTCGCTGGGCTTCGGCACGCTGGCGGTGATCAATCCGCTGGCCACCGCCAGCGTGCTGGTGCTGCTGCTGGCTGCTTGGCTGCTGGTGGCGGGCATCTACCGCATCGTGTTCGCGGTGCGCGTGCGCAGGCATATCCGGGGCGAGTGGGTGATGATCCTCAGCGGCGCGCTGGCCATCGTGCTCGGCCTGCTGTTTGCGGCCAATCCGCTGGCCGGGGTGGCGGTGACAACCCTCTGGATGGGCATCGGCAGCCTGCTGTACGGGCTGCTGCAGATTGTCGTGGCACTGAAACTGAGGACGCTGGCGTGAGGGCCGCGCTTGCTTTGTTGCTGGCGGCGGCGCTGGGTTTGACCGCCTGCATGCCGGGTGCACCCGCTGATGCACCGGTGGGCCGGCAGCAGGCACCGCGCCCCGGCGTGGACGTGCGCCTGAGCGCGGTCGATGCGGAGGGCAAGGGCACGCCGGTTGAGTGGCAGGGCGAGGCACTGGCCCTGCGTGAACCGCCGATTGCCGGCAGCGCGGACATCGCCGATGTGCGCTATGTGCTGGACAACGGCAACCAACCGGGCCTGCAGATCCGCTACCGGCCGGAGGCACACCAGCGCATCCACGATGGCACCGCAGCCCTGGTGGGCCAGCGTGCGGCCATCAGCGTGGATGGTCGTGTGCTGATGGTGGCGACGGTGGCGGGACCGTTTGGTGAATCGATGCTGCTGAGCGGGCTGTCCAGCATTGCCGAAGCGCAGGCGCTGGAGAAGCACATCACCGGCCGCTGACGTCGACGGGTAGAGTCGACCGTTGGTCGACCGTCCTTCCCGCGCTTCGCGCAAGTCGACTGACAGTCGACTCTACCCGCCTGTCCTTCACGCCCGGTTGATGGCGAACCGCGCCTCGATCTCCTCCAGCGACTTGCCCTTGGTTTCCGGCAGCCACAGCGCGGCCACCAGGAAGAACACGAACGTGCAGCCGGCCCAGAACAGGAACATGCTGGCATAGCCGTAGTGGCCAACGGTTGGCAGGAACAGCGCGGCGATGGTGGTGGACACGAACTGGTTGATCAGCAGCGCGATGCTCATGCCGTTGGAGCGGATGCGGTTGGGCATCAGCTCCGACAGCGCCAGCCACACGCAGACTCCGGGGCCGACCGCGAAAAACGCCACGAACACCAGGATGCACGCGGCCACCGCCCAGCCATGGGCCGGCGGCGGCACCGGTCCGATGCGCGCCTGCTCGATGCGCAGCGGTGCCTGTGCGGCGCTGGCCGGGTCGGCGAAGGGGTTCAGGTGCAGGTGGCGGAAGAAGGCGCCGATGACGCTGTCCGGCTGCACGGTGCCGGCGCGTTCGATGCGCAGTTCGCGATCACCCAGGTTGTCGCTGCGCAGGGCGCGCACGTTGGTGAAATCACCATAGGCATAGGACACGGTCAGCTGCAGCGGCCGGCCCTCGCTGTCGGTGCTGCCCGCCAGGCGCTGCCACTGCGCGTCATCCAGCACCAGCTGCAGACCGTCACCACTCACTGCGGCCTGCAGCTGCGGTTGCACATCGGCGCGGCCGCGCTCGGCTTGGAAGAACAGCGTGGCGGCGGCCAGCAGGGCCACGCAGATGCCACCGCTGCCCAGCATCAGCAGGAACTTGCGGCCCTTGCGGTCGACCAGCAGCAGGGCGACCACGGTCATCACCGCGTTGAGCAGCTTGATCGCCACGTCGGCGCCGTTGGCCACCGAGCCGGACAGGCCGGCCTGGTTGAGGATGTTGACCGCGTAGGCCAGCACCGAGTTGATGCCGGTGGCCTGGGTACAGGCCAGCACCACGCAGGCCAGCAGGAACGGCACCACGTAGCGGCGGCTGAGCAGCGGATCGCGGCGGCCATCGCTGCTGCTCGATTCCGGTGCCTGGATCTGCGCAAGCGTGGCCTCGACATCGGCAGCGGGCAGTACGCGCTGCAGGCTGCGGCGCGCGTCCTCCACGCGACCGCGGCGCACCAGCCAGCGCGGAGATTCGGACAGCCAGAAGATGCCGGCGCAGAACAGCAGGCCCGGTGCCAGGCAGCTCCAGAAGATGGTGCGCCAGGCGTGGTCCTTCACCACGAACAGTTCCTGGGCCTGCTGCGCCAGCGGAAGCGAACGCACGGCCTCGGCGGCGGCGTCCACGGCATGCGCCTGGTACAGGCCGATGAGTGCGGCCAGCACCAGGCCGATGGTCAGCAGCAGCTGGAACATGGCGGCGCCGCGCCCGCGCCGCTCGGGGCTGAGCACTTCGGCCAGGTACAGCGGCACCACCACGCCGATCAGCCCGCCACTGACGCCCTGCAGCAGGCGGCCGAGCAGCAGCGGCGTGTAGCCCGAGGCCAGCGCCATGATCGGGATGGACGCGGTGAACAGCAGGCCGGCCAGCAGCATCGCGCCGCGGCGGCCGATCAGGTCGGCCACCATGCCGGCGAACAGCGAGGACAGCACGCTGCCCAGCAGCACCGCGGCGACGACGAAACCGAGCTGCTGGCTGCTGAGCTGCCAGGCGTGGCTGGCAGTCGCTTCGAGGTAGGGCAGGGCGCCGGCGATGATGCCGATGTCGATGCCGTACAGCAGGCCGCCGAGGCCGCCGATGAACAGCAGATAGCGAACGGGCCAGCGCGGGGCGGTGCGTGCAGTCATCGACAGGTTTCCTGTGCGGCGTTTCGGTGCGGATTACTTTCTGTAAAGTCGAGCCATGCTCGACTGCCTTGCCGCGCCATTCGCGGTCAGTCGAGCATGGCTCGACTCTACAAATCGATTACCCGCCCACCCACCACCACCTGCTGCAGGCGCAGTCCGGCGTCCAGCACCACCAGATCGGCACGGGCGTCGGGCGCGATGCGGCCGCGATCGTCCAGGCCCAGGTAGGCGGCGGGGAAGGTGGAAACACGCTGCGAGGCATCGGCCAGGTCCAGGCCGACCTGCACCAGGTTGCGCAGTGCCTGGTCCATGGTCAGCGCACTGCCGGCCAGCGAACCGGTGGCCAGGCGCACGCAGCCGCCGCACTTGTGCACGCGCTGTTCGCCCAGCGCGTATTCCCCATCGGGCATGCCGGTGGCGGCCGTGGCGTCGGTCACCGCGTACAGGCGCGGAATCGCGCGCGCGGCCAGGCGGATCACACCCGGGTGAATATGCTGCAGGTCGGGAATGATCTCGGCGTACTGCGCATGTGCCAGTGCGGCGGCGGCAATGCCCGGGCGGTAGTGGTCGACGCCGGTCATGCCGTTGAACAGATGGGTGAAGCCCGAGGCACCGGCCTGCAGCGCGGCCACGCCTTCCTCGTAGGTACCGGCACTGTGGCCCAGCTGCACGCGGATGCCCATCGCCGCCAGCGCGGGTATCAGCGCGGTGTGCTCGCCGATCTCCGGCGCCAGGGTCATCACCCGGATCGGTGCCAGTGCGTGCAGCTGCTGCACCAGTGCCAGCGTCGCCTCGATCGTGCGGTTGGGCTGCGCGCCCAGCCGCTGCGGGCTGATGAAGGGGCCTTCCAGGTGCACGCCGGCAATGCTGGCCGCCTCGGCATCGGGGGATGCCATCGTCGCCGCCACGCCCTGCAGGGCATGCTCGATCTCGTCCAGGCCGGCGGTCATGGTGGTCGCCAGCAGGGTGGTGGTGCCGAAGCGCAGGTGGGTGCGGGCGATGGTGCGGGCCACGTCGCCGCCCTGCATCAGGTCCACACCGGCCGCACCGTGCACGTGCAGGTCGATGAAGCCGGGCAGGATCACCGGCAGCTGCAGGTCATCGGCGCCGCTGTGGTCATCCACCTGCAGCTGGCGGATGTGCGAATCAAACTGGACGTGGCCACGACGCCAGCCCAGCGGGGTGAGGATGCGGCCGTGCAGGCGGCGGGTGTCGGTCATGGCGGTGTCTCGGCGATGATCACTTCGATGCCCAGCCGCTGCAGCCCCTCGCGGGTGGCATCGTCGATGCCGGCGTCGGTGATGATGGCGTGGATCTGGTCCAGCAGCGCGATGCGGTGCAGGCTGACGCGGCCGAACTTGGAGGCGTCGGTGAGCACAACGATGCGGCGCGCGCGCTCGACCATGCGGTGGTTGAGGCGGGCTTCGGCTTCATCGTGGGTGGTCAGGCCGAACTGCAGGTCGAGGCCATCCACGCCCAGGAACAGGGTGTCGAAGCTGTAGGAATTGAGGCTGGCTTCGGCCTGGCTGCCCTGCAGCGAGAGCGACTGCTGGCGCAGCAGGCCACCGGTCAGCAGCACGGTGATGCCCGGCGCGTTGGCCAGTTCCCAGGCGATGTTCAGGCCGTTGGTCATCACCGTCACGTCGCGGTGGCCGCGCAGGTGGCGGGCCAGGGTCATCGTGGTCGAGCCGGAGTCGATGATGATGTTGTCGCCGGCCTGCACCAGCCGCGCCGCGGCGGTGCCGATGGATTCCTTCAGCGGCAGGTTCAGCGCATCCTTTTCGTGGATGTCCTGTTCCTGCGGCGGCGTGCGCACCAGGGTGGCGCCACCGTGGGTACGGGTGGCCAGGCCCTGCGACTCGAAATGGGTGAGATCGGCACGGATGGTCACCGCCGACACGCCGAAGCGCTCGACCAGATCGGCCACCTGCACCGAGCCATGCTCGATCAGCAGCTGCAGGATCTGTTGCCGGCGGGAGCGGGTGTTGCGCATGGCCATCTCTCGGTTTCGTCAGGAAAGGTAGAGATTAGCCGTTAGCAAGAACGGAGGCAGCCGAACTTGCGTTCTGCTTGCGGCTGCCGGCCTGGTTGGCGCTGCAGGCGCGGGCATATTCGCTCAGGCACTGGCCGATGCGGTGCTGCACCAGCGCGCTGGGGGTATTGGCGAGGGCGCCTTCGCGCACGGCGCGGTACTGCTCGGGCAGATGCTGGCTGAGCAGCACCAGCGGCGGCGCCTGCCGTTCCAGGTTGGCGAACAGGGTCTGCACCGCCTGCAGCAATGCCGGCTCGCCCCAGTAGTAGCGGCAGCGGTCGCTGAAAGAGAAGCGGCGCAGCAGGCGCAGCTCGGCCTCGTCGCCCTGGTAATACGGCTGCCAGTACTTCGGCTGCGCCTGCATCACTTCGTCCAGCACCTGCGGCAGGCGCGAGCACTGCGCGTCCGGCAGCAGTTCCGCCTCGATGGCGGCCAGCGCGAACAGCGCTTCGCGGTAGGCGAAGGTCGCCGCCGGGCCCACCTTGAGGATGGCGAAGTGGTCGCGCACCAGTGCGTGCAGGCCGCTCTCGCGCTGGTAATCGGTGGAATGCGCTTCGAACACGATGCGCGGCTGCTGTTCGAGGAAATCCGCGAGCGCACTGGCGGCCGCCGGGTCGTATTCGTGCACGCTGCTGTGGTCGAAATCCACGCCGGGCTGCACCACCATGGCGATCACGCGCTGCCAGGCATCGCGCAGCTGTGGCGTATCGAAGGCCTGCTGGTGGATGGCCAGGGTCTGCGCGGCAGCGGCCGGGGTGGTCACCTGCAGGCCACCGGCCAGCGAGGCTTCGCCACCAGGTACCGGCACTTCCGTGCCGATGACATAGACCGGCGGCGGCAGACCGTGTTCGGCAGCGGTGCGCTCGGCGATCTCGGCCAGCTCGGACGAACGCGCGGCGACGATGGCATCGGGCAACGGCACCGGGTCATCGGCGCAGGACATGCTGCAGTCCAGGTGGATCTTGTGGAAGCCGGCGGCCACATAGGCCTCGATCAGCACGCGCGCGTGGGTCATCGCTTCGGCGGCCGGGCGCTTCTGCCAGGCATTCGGGCCCAGGTGGTCGCCACCGAGGACCAGCCGCTCGCGCGGGAACCCCTCTTCATCGGCCAGCGCGCCGACGTAGTCGCGGTACTGCGGCGGCGTCATGCCGGTGTAGCCGCCGAACTGGTCGACCTGATTGGAGGTCGCCTCGATCAACAGCACGGTGCCGTGCGCCAGTGCCACGTGCATGGCCGCGCGCAGCACCTGTTCGTTGCTGCAGCAGACGCTGTACAGGCCGACGTTGGCACCGGCACGGTGGGAAGCAAGCAGGGTCTGCAGCGGGGACATGGTCAGGCTCCGGTGAATCAGGAAAACGAGGGTTGGCAGGCGAGCAGGGCGGCACCGCGGGCACCGCCGGCATCGCCGAAGCGCGGCGGCACGATGGGCGGCACCTGCGCGCCGTTGAACAGATGCGCGGCAACGGCAGCCGGCAGCAGCTGGTACAGCGGCGCGTACTGCGAAAGGCCGCCACCGAGCACGATGACGTGCGGGTCCAGCGCCAGCACCAGTGCGGCCAGGCTGTGGCCGAGCAGGTCGCGGTGGATGTCCAGCGCCTGGCGGGCACGCACATCGCCGGCCTCGGCCAGGGTGATCACTGCGCTGGCGTCGCGCGCGCTGCCGCCGAGATGGCGCTCGATCATCGCCACGCCGCTGCCCGACACGTAGCGCTCCACGCAGCCCTGCAGGCCGCAGCCGCAGTCCAGCAGGGGCAGGCCGTGGCGCTGCAGCAGGTGGCCGGGCACGCTCCAGTGGCCCCACTCGCCGGCCAGGCCGTTGAAGCCGGTCAGCAGGCGGCCCTGCAGGCAGAAGCCACCACCGGCACCGGTGCCGAGGATGGCGCCGAACATGCTGGGGTAGCCGTCGGCGGCACCACCGTGCGCCTCGGACAACGCGAAGCACTGCAGGTCGTTGCCGAAGTGCAGCGGACGCTGCAGGCGTGCCTGCAGGTCCTGCGCCACGCACTGGCCGGTCAGCGCCGGCACGTTCGCGCTGAGCTGGCGGCCGCTGCGGCGGTCACGCACGCCGGGCAGGGCGATGCCGATGGCGGCGTCACTGCGCCCCAGCGCGGCATCGGCCTCGGCTACCAGCGCGACCACCGCCTGCAGGAAGCCGGCGTAGTCGCCCTGCGGCGTGGCCACGCGGCGGCGCCAGGTAACCTGCATCGCCGCATCGCACGCCACCAGCTCGATCTTGGTGCCGCCGATGTCGATGCCGTAGCAGGCGTGGGCGATCAGCTCAGCCATGGTGGATGGTGACGCCCTGGACGACGCGGTTGACGGTGCCGTCCGGGAACGGATTGTCCGGGGTCAGGCCCAGCGCGGCCGAACGCTGCAGCGCGAACAGCTGGGCAAAGCCCAGCCACACCGGCGCCAGCCACGGGTCGTCCAGTGCCGGCACGGTGAGCGTGTACTCGTCGTCCGCGCCGATATCCGCATGCGGGCCGATCGCCAGCACCTGGCCAGCCACGCCGTCGCGGCGCAGTTCTTCCAGCAGGTCCTGTTCGTAGCGGCGCGCCAGCGGCTGCACGCTGCGCAGCACGACCACCAGGGTGTCGCCATCCAGCGTGGACTTGGGGCCGTGGCGGAAGCCGAGCGGAGTATTCGCAAGCGCCAGCACGCGGCCGGCGGTCAGCTCCAGCACCTTCAGCGCGCACTCGCGGGCCAGCGCTTCCAGCGGACCGCTGGCCAGGTAGATCACCCGGTTGAACGGGCGCTGCGCCAGTGCCGCGACCGGTGCATCCCACTGCGCCAGGCCTTCGCGGCCGAGCGTGGCGATCTGCTTCAGGCGCGCGACGCGTGCCTCCCACGGCGCGCGGTCGAACACGGTCAGCGCGGCCAGCAGCATGCAGGTCAGGCTGCTGGTCATGGCGAATGCACGATCGCAGCTGGCCGAAGGCATCAGCAGGGTGCAGGTATCGCTGCGGCCGGCGCCGCGGCGGGCCAGTTCGCCATCGGCGTTGCAGGTGATGTCGAGGAAGCGGGCATCGGCCACGTCACTGCGCACGCGGTCGACCGCGGCCACGCTTTCCGGGCTGGAACCGCTGCGGCCGAACGACACCAGCAGGGTGGGGCGGTCGCGCTGCAGGTACAGCGCCGGGTGGGTCAGCAGGCTGGTGGTATGCACCACGCGCACCTCGGCCGGCCACTGCGCGTTGATCGCATCGGCCACTATCTCGGCGATGAAGCCGGAGCTGCCGGCGCCGGTGAACAGCACGCGCTGGTTGGGATCGTTGAGGCTGTCGCCGAGGAAGGCCTGCAGGCGGTCGCGGGCACGCGACAGGTCCTGCGCAAGGGCTTCCCACAGCGCCGGCTGCTGGGCGATTTCGGTAGCGGTATCGGCTCCGCCGCGGCGCTGCCAGGCGGACACATCGGAAAGCAGGGTGACGTCCATTCGGAGGTTCCAGTTGGGCCAGCGCACCATCAGCGTTTTCTTTCGAAATGTCAAACATCGAAAGCAAAAAGAAAGAAATGGGCTGGCCTGGCTTGTCCGGGATGGAGGCGTTCGTGAAACGCAAGATTCGGCCGGATGCCGTATCGCACAATGCTTAACAGGGGGTTGCAAGCGCTTACACAAAGTTTTGCGGCGCAACAACTTTCGTTTATATCAAATATATCTTCCTTTTTCCTTTCAGTTTGTTGACATCTTTCGAATCACTGCCCTAGAGTCGGCCGCAACTGCTTTCGAAACGCCCGGTAAACGGGTTGGGAGTTCGTGTGGAGAACTGCATTCGTCGCTCGCCGCTGTTGCTGGCCCTGCTGCCAGCATTGATGCTGGTTGCGACATCGGCCCAGGCCGAGCCGGTCGGCAACCTGCGTTCGGTCAGCGCCAGTGACAGCCGTGACGGCGTGCACGGCTGGGATCTGCAGACCGACAGCGGCGCGCGCATCCGCATCGAACTGCCGGCCGCGGACATCATCCGCGTGCAGGCCGGCCGCAAGGGCACGTTGACCGGGGCTGGCGACAAGGCCGCGCCGATCGTGCTGCCGCAGCCCAAGGCGAACGTGCAGGCGCAGCTGGAAGAAGACGCACAGGAGATCCGCGTGCGCACCGACGCACTGGTGCTGCACGTGCAGCGGCAACCGCTGCGCCTGCGCCTGGAACGCCTCGACAACGGCCAGCCGACCGCGCTGTGGCAGGAACTGCAGCCGCTGGACCTGGATGCCACGCAGAGCGTGCAGGTGCTCTCTTCGAAGGCCGATGAAGGCTATTTCGGTGGTGGCCAGCAGAACGGCCGCTACCAGTTCAAGGGCCGCGAACTGGAGGTGTCCTACTCCGGTGGCTGGGAAGAAGGTGATCGCCCCAGCCCGGCGCCGATGCTGCTCAGCAGCCGTGGCTGGGGCATGCTGCGCAACACCTGGAGCGATGGCAGCTACGACCTGCGCCAGGCCGACCAGGCCACCCTGCTGCACCGCGAAGACCGCTTCGATGCCTACTACTTTGTCGGTGCCGACCTGCCGAAGCTGATCGAACGCTACACCCAGCTGACCGGCCGCCCGAACATGGTCGCGCGCTGGGCGCTGTCCTACGGCGATGCCGACTGCTACAACGACGCCGACAACAGCAAAAAGCCCGGCACCGTGCCCGAGGGCTGGAGCGACGGCCCGACCGGCACCACGCCGGATGTGATCGACAGCGTGGCCAGGCAGTACCGCGAACATGACATGCCCGGTGGCTGGATCCTGCCCAACGATGGCTACGGCTGCGGCTACCAGAAGCTGCCGGAGACCGTGCAGGGGCTGGCGAAATATGGCTTCCGCACCGGCCTGTGGACCGAGAACGGCGTCGACAAGATCGCCTGGGAAGTGGGCAAGGCCGGCACCCGCGTGCAGAAGCTGGACGTGGCCTGGACCGGCAAGGGCTACCAGTTCGCGATGGATGCCAACCGCCAGGCGTTCAACGGCATCCTCGATAATTCCGATTCGCGCCCGTTCCTGTGGACGGTGATGGGCTGGGCCGGCATCCAGCGCTACGCCGTGGCGTGGACCGGCGACCAGAGCAGCAGCTGGGATTACATCCGCTGGCACGTGCCGACCCTGGTGGGTTCGGGCCTGTCCGGCATGGCCTACGCCAGCGGCGACGTCGATGCGATCTTCGGTGGCAGCGCCGAAACCTTCACCCGCGACCTGCAGTGGAAGGCGTTCACCCCCGTGCTGATGGGCATGAGCGGCTGGTCGTCGAACGCGCGCAAGCACCCGTGGTGGTACGACGAGCCCTACCGCAGCATCAACCGCGATTACCTGAAGTTGAAGATGCGCCTGACCCCGTACATGTACGGGCTGGTGCACGAGGCCGCGCAGACCGGCGCGCCGCCAGTGCGTGGCCTGATGTGGGACAACCCGCGCGACCCGCATGCGCAGGATGAAACCTACAAGTACCAGTTCCTGCTCGGCCGCGACCTGCTGGTGGCGCCGGTGTACCGCAGCCAGGCCGCCAGCCGTGGCTGGCGCCGCGACATCCATCTGCCCGCCGGTGGCTGGATCGACTACTGGGATGGCCGCCGCGTGCAGGCCGGTGCCGAGGGTCGCCAGCTCGACCGCCAGGTGGACCTGGCCACGCTGCCCGTGTTCGTGCGTGCCGGTGCCATCCTGCCGATGTACCCGTCGATGCTGTTCGATGGCGAGAAACCTCTCGATGAAGTGACGTTCGACCTGTACCCGCAGGGCGATGCGCAGTACACGATGTACGAGGATGACGGCACTACGCGCCGCTACCAGAAGGGTGAATCGAGCACGCAGGTGGTGCGCGTGCAGGCGCCGGCGCAGGGCAGTGGCCCGGTGCAGGTGCAGATCGACGCGGTGCAGGGCAGCTACAACGGCCAGCTGGCACAGCGCCGCTACGGCCTGCGCGTGCTCAGCCGGCAGGCGCCGCGCGCGGTGCAGGCCGGTGGCCGCGCGCTGCCGGCGCTGGCCGATGCGGCCGCGTTCAACAACGCCAGCGAAGGCTGGTACTTCGATGCCAAGGATCGCCGCGGCACGCTGCACGTACGCACGGCCACGCAGGACATCCGCCAGCGGCTGCAGCTGCAGCTGGACTTCGCCGTCGCCGCCGCGGCCGCCGACGATGTCTTCCCGGCCGCACCGGTGCTGGGCCGCGAACTGCCGGCCGACAGCCTGCTGGTGGTCAACCGCCCGGCCGAAGAACCGGGCCACGCGCTGGAAAACGCCTTCGATGACGATCCCAACACCTGGTTCCGCAGCGTGCGCAACCAGGCCGTGCGTACCGGTGCGCATGAGTGGGTGGTCGGCTTCGGCGAGCGGAAGATGATCGACGGCATCGAGATCGCGCCGCGCAACGACAAGAACTGGAAGCATGGCCAGGTCCGCGACTACGAGGTCTACCTAGGCGACAGCAATGGCGAGTGGGGCGAACCGATCGCGCGTGGCCGCCTGCAGCTGAAGGAAGGCGTGCAGCGCATCGACTTCCCCGCGCATGCCGGCCGCCTGCTGCGCTTCCGCGTGCTGAGCGTGCAGAACCCCGAAGGCGACGGCGCCAGCAGCACCGACCCGATGGTCACCGCCGCACAGGGCAGCGCCCGCGCATTCGATGCACTGCAGCCGCGCGATGTCGGCCCGATCGCGCTGTCCACCTTCCACATCCTCGAACACCAGGAACCGGAGCGACCGGCCCGGCAGCAGTATCTCTCCGAGCTGCCGGTGCCGGCCGCGCTGGCCAGCCAGGTCCGCGCCGACCAGTCCTTCCGTGGCGATGCCGGCCTGCGCATGAACGGCCTGCAGTTCCGCCGGGGCCTGGGTGTCGGTGGCAACAGCCGCATCGACCTGCGCCTGCAGGGCGGCTGGAACCTGCTGCGCGCCGATCTCGGCATCGACGATGCCTGCCGCACCGCCGGGGGCCTGCAGTTCCAGGTCTGGGGCGATGGCCACCTGCTGTACGACAGCGGCCTGGTGAAGGCACCCGGCGTGGTCAAGCCGGAACTGGACATCCGTGGTCTTTCCACCCTGAGCCTGCGCACGCTGGGTGCGCAGGGCAGCCAACCTGCCCAGGTCTGCGCCAACTGGGCCAACGCCGTGCTGATCGGCCAGGAGGGCGACTCCGCCAGCATCGTCGCCCCATGACCCCCACGTAACACCGCTCCTCCCCCGCCCATTCCGACCATGGCTCCAGAGCCGTGGCCCGGGAGCGTTTTGCCCGCCAATCGCTTTCGCGCCGCCCACCCGCCGCGCACCCCTGCCAGGAGAGAACCCCGATGTTGCCCGCACGCCACCCCCGTCCGCCCTGTCGTTCCTTCGCCCCGCTGTCGCTGGCCATCGCCGGCGTGCTGCTGTCGATCGCCCTGCCTGCTGCCGCCCAGGACAGCAAGGACAACGCCACCGACCTGGCCCGCATCGAGGTCACCGGCTCCAACATCCGCCGCACCGATGTCGAAACCGCATCGCCGGTGCAGGTGATCAGCAAGCAGGACATCCAGAACATGGGTGCGCGCACACTGCTGCAGGTGCTGGACAACCTGCCGGCCGCGCGACCCGCGCAGCAGGATTCGCGCTCGCTGTTCACCGGTTCGGACGGCGCCTCGCAGGCCAACCTGCGTGGCCTCGGCGCGCAGGGCACGCTGGTGCTGTTGAACGGCCGCCGCCTGTCGTACTACGGCGCACCGGCGGGCTTCCAGACCCAGTTCGTCAACATCGATGCGATCCCGGCCGCGGCCATCGAGCGCATGGAAGTGCTGACCGACGGCGCCTCGGCGGTGTACGGCACCGATGCGGTGGCCGGCGTCATCAACGTGATCACCAAGCGCAACTTCCAGGGCGCGGAAATCAACTTCACCAACGACACCTCCTCGCGCATCGATTCCTACGGCGAGCGCCAGGCCAGCATCACCGCCGGCTTCGGTGACCTGACCGAGAACCGCTTCAACGTCTATGGCGCGGTGAACATGTACCGCCGCGACGCGATTCCGCTCAGCGATTTCTACGACAAGCGCCCCAGCCAGTACTACGTCAACAACCCCAATTACCTCAGCGGCCTGCGCCTGGGTGTGGGCAGCAAGCCGGGCCAGTTCAATCCGGGCACCTACTTCGCCTTCGATCCGGTCACCGGCCGCCGCGTGCAGGAAGCCGCGCCGGGCTGCCAGAACGTGCTGCAGGGCCAGGCCGCCGGCCCCAGCTGCGTCTGGGAAACGTGGATGAACAACGAGATCGATGCGGGCGCCAAGTCCGAGCGCAACACCGCCTACCTCAACGGCACCTTCCTGGTGGGCGACAACACCGAGATCTTCGCCGAGGCCACCTACACCGACATCGACCTGCGCGCCAACGGCGGCACGCCGCGTACCTACGGCACCACCACCGGCAACCCCAGCAGCTGGTTCTCGCGCGATACCGGTACCTCGGTCAACCAGTTCCTGTACCCGTACCTGGGCCCTAACAACGAGTACAACCACGCCAGCCCTGAACTGAAGGCGCTGATGGGCGGCGTGGTGGGCCTGCAGTACCTGCTGCAGGATGCCGGGCCGAACTACTTCGGCCAGCGCAACACCGACCAGAGCTACCGCGTGCTGACCGGTGCGCGTGGCAACGTCGGCGACTGGAACTGGGAAACCGCCTTCGCCACCGCCGGTACGCACTCGACCACCTACCAGACCATCAACGTCAACCTGAAGGGCTTCGAGAAGGCCTTCGGTCCGTACTCGGTGGATCCGGGCACCGGTCGGGTCATCATTTCCGACCACCCGGCGTACAAGTTCGGCGAGATCAGCGAGGCCAACGCCGCGCTGATCCGCGAGGCCTTCCCGACCTTCGACATCCAGTCCTGGACGCGCCTGCACACCCTGGACGGCAAGATCGAAGGCCCGCTGTTCCAGCTGCCTGCCGGTGAGATGCGCGCGGCCTTCGGCTTCAACGCCAGCCGCGAAACCTTCTACACCCCGGGCAATGCCGATGCTGCCGCCGGCCTGATCACCCAGCAGGGTGGCTCGTGGTTCGACGGCGCACGCAACACTTATGCGCTGTTCTCCGAAACCGTTGCGCCCATCACCGACAAGCTGGAACTGGACGCGGCGCTGCGCGTGGACAAGTACCCGAACTTCAGCGCCAACGTCGCGCCGAAGATCGGCTTCAAGTACCAGGCCTTCGACCAGCTGATGCTGCGCGGTACCTATTCCACCGGCTTCCGCGCGCCCAGCCTGGCCGAGTCGGGCAGCGGTGGTGTGTTCGCCCAGCTGGGCGGCTACCGCGATGAGGTGCGCTGCGCCGAGACCAACGCCATCGCCGACCTGCTGCGGCAGTCGCAGCGTGCCGGTGATGTGGACCTGGGCAAGAGCCTGGCCAACGTAGACTGCAGCCGCACCGTCGCGCGCATGACCCAGCCCAACCAGGACCTGAAGCCGGAGAAGGCCAAGATCGCGACCCTGGGCTTCGTCTACGAGCCGGCGAGCTGGCTGTCGGTGTCGGCGGATTACTGGTTCATCTACCGCAACAACGAGATCGTGGCCCCGGACTTCAGCCGCGACACCGACATCATCTCCTCCTCGCGATCGCCGATCACCGACGCCGACCGCGCCAACCTGGCGCAGCTGGCGGCGATGTGTGCCGACCCGGCCAGCGGCGTGAGTTGCCCGGCCGTGCTGCCCGGCTACAGCGTGGGCAACGTGGCCAGCGTGGTGGGCCAGTACAAGAACCGCGGCAAGACCCTGGTCGACGGCTTCGACATCGATGCACGCAGCCGCTTCTCGCTGGGTGAATGGGGCGGGCTGAACGTCGGCCTGGCCGCCACCATCGCCAACCGCAACCGCTACTACATGGATGATGAGAGCGGCTGGTACTACGGCGACGTGGTGGGCTACTACAACAACCCGCGCCTGCGCGCCACGCTCAACGCCGACTGGACCTACAAGCAGGTGACCACCAGCATATTCGTCAACTACGTGGGCGGCACCAGGTGGGCCCGCGACCGCGTGGATGAAGTGGACAACAACAAGGAGACTTGCACCGCCGGCTTCCTTGCCCTGGAGGCCAGCAAGTGCGATGGCGCACCGTCGTGGTGGACCGCCAACCTGAGCGTGACCTGGCGCCCGGACGACGCCTGGAACCTCAGCTTCACCGTCAAGAACCTGTTCGATCGCCTGCCGTTCTACGATCCGAACAGCTTCCTCGGCGATTCCAGCGACTACGCCACCATTTTCGGCCGCGGCTACAGTGTGACCGTCGGCTACCGGTTCAAGTGATTCTGTTCGTGTGACCCTGGTGCGCCGGTCGTGGCCGGCGCACCTTCAAGAGGAGAGTGTTTGCCATGAAGCGTAGGGAGTTCATCGCGGCCAGTGCCGCCGTCGCCGCCAGCAGCCTGCTGCCGCAGACGCCCGCCTGGGCGGCAGGGCGCAAGGTGCGCCTGGCCATGATCGGTACCGGCATGCGTGGCCTGGTGCTGCTGAAGGAGCTGGTGCGCCGGGACGATGTGGAGGTGGTCGCGCTGTGCGACATCGAGCCGATCATGCTCGGCCGTGGCGTGGAAATGGTGACCAAGGCCGGCAAGCCCGCGCCGAAGGCCTATGGCCAGGACCGCGACATCAACGCGTGGAAGCGCCTGCTGGAACAGAAGGGTATCGATGGCGTGATCATCGCCACGCCGTGGCAGTACCACGCGCCGATGGCTATTGCCGCGATGCAGGCCGGCGTGGCCGTCGGCTGCGAAGTGGTGGCCGGCATCACCCTGCAGGACCACTGGGACGTGCTGAAGACCCAGCTGGAAACGCGCACGCCGTACATGCTGCTGGAAAACGTCTGCTACCGCCGCGACGTGATGGCCGCGCTGCAGATGGTGCGGCAGGGCCTGTTCGGCGAACTGGTGCACCTGCAGGCGGGTTACCAGCACGACCTGCGCGGGGTGAAGTTCAATTCCGGCGATCCCAACCAGCCTTATGACAGCGGCGTGGAATTCGGCGCCAAGGGCTGGAGCGAAGCGCGCTGGCGCACCGAGCATTCGGTGCAGCGCAATGGCGAGCTGTACCCCAGCCACGGCATCGGCCCGTGCGCGATGTACACCGGCATCAACCGCGGCAATCGCTTCACCCACATCAACGCGTTCGCCAGCAAGGCACGTGGCCTGCACGAGTACACGGTGGCCAAGAGTGGTGGCACCACCCACCCCAGCACCAAGGTGAAGTTCAAGCTGGGTGACATCGTCACCACCACCCTGGCCTGCGAGAACGGCGAGACCATCATCCTGCAGCACGACACCTCGCTGCCGCGTCCGTATTCGCTGGGCTTCCGCGTGCAGGGTACCAAGGGCCTGTGGATGGACGTGAACCATTCGATCCACATCGAAGGCCGCAGCCCGCCGCACCAGTGGGAAGAGTTCAAGATCTACCAGGACCAGTACGAACACCCGCTGTGGAAGCAGAACGCCGACACTGCCGCCAGCGCCGGCCACGGTGGGATGGACTGGTTCGTCATCCACGCCTTCGTGGAAGCGCTGAAGGCCAAGGCGCCGATGCCGATCGACATCTACGATGCAGTGACCTGGAGCGCGATCACGCCGTTGTCCGAGCAGTCGATCGCCAACAGCTTCCAGACGCTGGAATTCCCGGATTTCACCGTCGGCGCGTGGAAGCAGCGCAAGCCGATCTTCGCGTTCGACGGCAAGTACTGAACGTTCTCTGTAGAGTCGAGCCATGCTCGACTGATCTGTCGGTAGCGCCGGACCATGCCCGGCGTTGCTGTTTCTGCCTGCACTACACTACGGCCCACCCCACCGGCGGAGCCCCAGCCCATGGCATGGCAGAAGATCATCGACCTGCCGGACCAGCGTTTCATCGGTCCGTACGGCATCGAGTACTGGCGCGTCCACGGCGGCCAGGTCTTCCACCAGGGACGGCTGCTTCGCAAGGCCGACGCCGCGAGCTTCGAGTTCATGCCGGCGCACCCCTTCATCGGTCGCGATGCACACGCGGTCTACCGCGCGTGGAGCCGCCTGCCTGCCATTGATCGCGACAGCTTCCGCCAGTGCGGCGCGTACTGGCTGGACGACCACGCCGTCTACTTCGAGCACGAGACCTCGCTGAAGGCGCTGCCCGGGGCGGAGTGCACGACGTTCCGCGATCTCGGCGGTGGCTATGGCGCCGATAGCGAGGGGGGCTGGTACTGCGGCCGGCGGATGAAGCACTGCCTGCGTGGGGACCTGCTGCAGGGCGTGCCACAGGAGCCGCTGTACGCCCTGGACGACAGCAACGTCTACTGCGACGGGAAGCCGCTGGCCGGCGTGGATCGCGCGCGCTGGCGGCTGCTGGGCGGGTACTTTTCGGGTGATGGCAGCCGGGTCTACCACCTGGAGCGGAAGCTGCCGCGGGTGGATGCGGCGACGTGGCGCTGGCTGGAGGGGAGCTGGTCGCGGGACCACAAACACCTGTTCACTATGTGTGCTATCGAGACCGACCCAACGCTGCGTGCGCAGCATGGTTTCAGCAGTGATGGGGGTGACGCTCGAAGCGGTTACCGCGGCACCTTGATCTGCGTCAGCCGTCCTCCGGACGCCCTGGCGTGTGGTACGCGGAACATTGCACCAGGTTGCACGAGTTCGGCCTGCTGCATCATCTTCGGCCACCACTCCAGAAGCCGCGCTGCGCGCTCGTAGTGGTTGAACGTGCTCCACCCCTTCGCCAGAACGAATACGGTCAGGCCGAGTCGTGCGATGGCCTCGCGCTCTGCGGCCCTGCGATGATGATGATCCTGGGTAACGTGCACGCGGATGCCGCGCTGAGTAGCCGCGTCGAAGAGCTCCAGGTCAGTAGTGCCGGGCTCCACGAAGTCTCTTACGTGGAAGACGTTGTGTTCGTCTGTTGTTGCAATGGCGTCGATGGCCCGGGCCAGCGCGGGCGGAAGATTCTCATCGATCTGCACCTTCACGGCGCGGCTCGATTCTCAAACTGCAGTGCTTTCTTTACTGCAGCCAGAGGTAGTTCGTACAGCCTGGCGACGCGACGCTCATCGCCATCTTCGGCACGCAGCGCCTCGACAATGGCGATGGTTGGAACGCCCGATTCAGAAAGAATGGGCTGACCAAAGCTGCGCTGGGGATCAAACACCACCGCACGGGAGCCTTTCAGCGGGAACCATCGTTCGGCACGGTCATCGATGCCCAGCTCGATGCCATCACGCAGTGAAGGTGCGATGACCTTGCGCATCACGTCCTGGCGCTTCACTACATCCACCAGCGCGGCATCCCCGCTGTCGCTCACGAGTTCCATGAAAATGCGGCGCCCGTCGGTCTTGAAGCTGGTGCTGGTGAAGGGGTAATCCTTACCAAGCCGCTCGCTCAGCTCGACTATGGTTCGCCGCACCAGGTTGAGTGGCACGCCGCATGCAACAAATGTGCGGACGAAGCGCAGCTCGATCAGATCACGAAAGCCAATGCCGTCGATCTCTGAATCGGCCCATTGCGACTTCCACAGGGGCGGGTGGGCTTCCGGATTCCCGTGCTTCCGGCCCTGGTATCCCTTCAGCCAGCGGCGAAGTTCCGACGAGGTGCCACCAATGAAGCGCGCGGCGTCGGCGTAGGAATAGAGACCTACGCCGAGGTTGTCCTGTGCTGGCAAGGCGATACCCATGGCGGCGAGTCTACTCAATCCGAATGGATCATGAGTACAGAGCTGCATTCTGCGCCCTACGGGACTCGTGAATTGAGACCGGAGACATGCGCGGGCGAATTTGCCCGGTGATCGGCAGGCCGAAACCGACAATAAGATGGCGCGCCCGGAGGGATTCGAACCCCCGACCAATGGCTTCGGAAGCCACTACTCTATCCGGCTGAGCTACGGGCGCGTTGTACGGCCACCACCGGTTATCCGGGGGTAGCGAGGGATTCTAGCGGACTCCGCGACAAAAATCTGCCCTGGCCGGTGGCGCCTGGCCCTGCCAGGGCAGGGCACCGTCCGGCCAAAGGCCCTGAAATCAATCGTTTCCGAACAGATCCCGGGTGTAGACCTTGTCTGAGACGTCCGAAATCTCCGGCGACAGCCGGTTGGCCAGGATCACGTCGCACTCGGCCTTGAATTGCTCCAGGTCGTTGTTGACGCGGGAATTGTAGAAGTGCGGGACCTGCAGCACGGGCTCGTGGACGACCACTTCAATGCCCTTGGCCTTGATGCGCTTCATCACGCCCTGGATGGCCGAGGCGCGGAAGTTGTCCGAGCCGGACTTCATCACCAGGCGATAGATGCCGACCACCTTGGGCGAACGCTTGATCACCTCGTCGGCGATGAAGTCCTTGCGGGTACGGTTGGCTTCCACGATGGCATGGATCAGGTTCTGCGGCACATCGCTGTAGTTGGCCAGCAACTGCTTCGTGTCCTTCGGCAGACAGTAGCCGCCATAGCCGAACGAAGGGTTGTTGTAGTGGTTGCCGATGCGCGGATCCAGGCTCACGCCATCGATGATCTGGCGCGTGTCCAGCCCATGCGAGGCAGCGTAGGTGTCCAGCTCGTTGAAGTAGGCAACGCGCATGGCGAGGTAGGTATTGGCGAACAGCTTGATCGCCTCGGCCTCGGTGGAATCGGTGAACAGCGTCGGCACGTCCTTGCTCACCGCGCCTTCCTGCAGCAGCGCGGCAAACGTCTCGGCGCGCTCCGAGCGCTCACCCACGATGATGCGGCTGGGGTGCAGGTTGTCGTACAGCGCCTTGCCTTCGCGCAGGAACTCGGGCGAGAAGATGATGTTGCCGGTGCCAAAGCATTCGCGAAGCTCGTCCGTGCAGCCCACTGGAATGGTGGACTTGATGATCATCACCGCGTCGGGATTGATGGCCACGACATCGCGGACAACCGACTCCACCGAGCCGGTGTTGAAGTAATTGGTCTGCGGATCGTAATCCGTGGGCGTGGCGATGATCACGAACGCGGCGCCAGCGTAGGCATCCTTCGGATCCAGCGTCGCCCGGAGATTCAGGGACCGCTGCGCCAGATACTCCTCGATCTCACGATCTTCGATCGGCGCCTTGCGGGAATTGAGGAGCTGGACGCGGTCCGCGTCGATGTCGAGCGCGACCACCTCATGGTTCTGCGCAAACAGAACGGCATTGGAGAGGCCGACATAGCCGGTGCCGACGACGGCAATCTTCATCTGAATTCCTTTTGCAGCCAGCGAAGTCTTGGGGGAGACCGACCCGGCTGGAAGGGCCTGGGTGGGGCCGCAATACTACTACACGCACCTGAACTGCCCGGGTCGCAGCGCTGCAACTCCAGCGCAGGAGTATCCTATCGCCATGGCTGACACCCCCCTTTCCGCGCCGCATCCGGCGCCGACGCCGCGCTGGCGTCACTACTGGTCCCTGATGCGCGCCGATCGCCCGATCGGCACCCTGCTGCTGCTGTGGCCCACCTGGTGGGCGCTGTGGCTGGCCACCGGCGGCCTGCCGCCACTGTGGACCCTGTTCGTATTCACCGCTGGCGTCTGGCTCACCCGTTCTGCAGGCTGCGTCATCAACGATTACGCCGACCGCTGGCTGGACCCGCACGTGGAGCGCACCAGGTCGCGCCCGCTGGCGACCGGCGCGATCAGCGGCCGCGCGGCGCTGGCGCTGTTCGCCGTGCTGATGCTGGTGGCCTTCGGCCTGGTCCTGACCCTGAACTGGCTGACCATCGCCCTGAGCTTCATCGGCGTGTTCCTGGCCGCCAGCTACCCCTACCTGAAGCGCTACACCCACCTGCCGCAGGTGTACCTGGGCATGTCCTTCGGCTGGGGCATCCCGATGGCCTTCGCCGCCGTGCAGGGCGAGGTGCCGATGCTGGCCTGGCTGCTGTATGCCGGCAACATCCTGTGGTCCACCGCGTATGACACTTGGTACGCCATGGTCGACCGCGAGGACGACCTGAAGATGGGCTCGCATTCCACCGCCATCCTGTTCGGCGAGCTGGACCTGGTCATCCAAGGCGTGCTGTACGCGCTGTTTCTGGCCACGATGGCCCTGGTGGGCGTGCGCGGCGGGCTGGGCGGGTACTACCTGGCCGGCGTGGCCGTGGCCGCGGTGCTGGTGGTGTACGAGTTCTGGATCTGCCGCAACCGCGAGCGCGGCCCGTGCTTCAAGGCCTTCCTGCACAACAACTGGGTGGGCGCGGCGCTGTTTGCGGGCATCGCAGTGGACCTGGCGCTGCGCTGATCCCAACGTCTGGTAGAGCCGGCCGCTGGCCGGCTGCACACGCGCGCGATCCCGAGGTTGCCGGCCAGCGGCCGGCACTACCCTCCCGCCCCCTACGACCAATAGGTGGCTGACAGCCCGCACCCCACCGCCCAGAATCGGTCCATCGAACCTGGGAGGGTAGGCGATGGCCTCGACGGCAAAGGCAGCAGTACAGGACGGCTGGATGGCGCGCGCAGCGCTGCGCTCGGCCGCCAGGGCGGAAAAGTGGTTCCCCGACGCGTACGTGTTCGCGGTGCTGGGCGTGGTCATCGTCGCGCTGGCGGCGATGGGCTTCGGCTCGACCCCGCAGGCCACGGCCAGCGCCTTCGGCGACGGCTTCTGGAGCCTGATCCCCTTCACCATGCAGATGGCCTTCGTGGTCATCGGCGGCTATGCGCTGGCCACCGCGCCGGTGGTGGCGCGCTTCATCGATTTCCTCGCGCGGGTGCCGCGCACCGGCCGCGGCGCCGTGGTCTACGTCGGCCTGGTCAGCATGTTGGCCTCGCTGCTCAGCTGGGGCTTCTCGCTGGTGTTCGGCGGCCTGCTGGTGCGCGCGCTCGCCCGCCGCACCGAACTGCGCATGGATTACCGCGCCGCCGGTGCCTCGGCCTACCTGGGCCTGGGTGCGGTGTGGGCGATGGGCCTGAGCTCCTCGGCCGCGCAGCTGCAGGCCAACCCGGCCAGCATGCCGCCCGGCCTGGTGGAGATCACCGGCGTGCTGCCCTTCACCGAAACCATCTTCCTCTGGCAGTCGATCGCGCTGACCGCGGTGCTGATCCTGGTGTCGCTGCTGATCGCCTGGCTGACCGCGCCGGCCGCAGGCAGCGCACGCACCGCCGAGGATTTCCCCGGTGCCGCACAGGCCGAGCCCGAGCCGCTGCAGCAGCGCACGCGCCCGGGTGAGTGGCTGGAATACAGCCCGCTGCTGACCGTGCTGCTCTCGCTGCTGGCCTTCGGCTGGCTGTTCAACGAGTTCGCCAACAAGCCGGTGGTCACCGCCATCGCCAACCTCAATACCTACAACTTCCTGTTCATCTCGCTGGGCCTGCTGCTGCACTGGCGCCCGCGCAGCTTCCTCAACGCGGTGGCCAAGGCGGTGCCCAGCACCACCGGCGTGCTGATCCAGTTCCCGCTGTACGGCGGCATCGCGATGATCCTCACCCATGCCGCGGGTGGTGATGGGCAGACGCTGGCGCATCGCCTGTCCAGCCTGTTCGTGCACGTGGCCAGCACCGATACGTTCGCGTTGGTGATGGGCGTCTACTCGGCGGTGCTGGGCTTCTTCGTGCCGTCCGGTGGCGGCAAGTGGATCATCGAAGCGCCGTACGTGATGCAGGCGGCCAACGAACTGAAGGCGCACCTGGGCTGGGCGGTGCAGGTCTACAACGCGGCCGAGGCGCTGCCGAACCTGATCAACCCGTTCTGGATGCTGCCGCTGCTGGGTGTGCTCGGCCTGAAGGCACGCGACATTGTCGGCTTCACCTTCATCCAGCTGCTGGTGCATATCCCGCTGGTGCTGGGCCTGCTGTGGCTGCTGGGCATGACCCTGACCTATGTGCCGCCGGTGATGCCGTAACAGCCCGGGGTCAGATCCCTTCCGCAGGAAGGGCTCTGACCCCGAAGACCCTCAACCCGCCGCCTGCTTCTCGATCTCCGCCTTGCGCAGCAAAAACCGTTGCACCTTGCCGCTGGGCGTCTTCGGCACCGCCACCACGAACTCCACCTGGCGCGGGTAGGCATGCGCGGACAGCCGATGGCGCACGTGCTGCTGCAGTTCGTGCGCCAGCGCGTCGCTGCCTTCAAACCCGTCGCGCAGGATCACGAACGCTTTGACGATCTCGGTCCGCTCCGGATCGGGCACGCCGATCACCGCCACCTCGGCCACGGACGGATGCTCCATCAGCGCGCTCTCCACGTCGAACGGGCCGATGCGGTAGCCGGACGAGGTGATGAGGTCATCGGAGCGGCCGATGAAGCTGATCGAGCCGTCGTCCTCGCACTCCACCGAATCGCCGGTGCGGTAGTAGCCATCGGCGATGGCCGGCGTCTCCGCCTGGTAGTAGCCGGTGAACCACATGATCGGTGACTGCTTCAGGTCCACCGCGAGGATGCCGGGCGTGCGCGGTGGCAGCTCGTTGCCCTGGTCGTCCAGCACCGCCACGCGGTAGCCGGGCATCGCAAAGCCCGACGACCCGGGACGCACGCTGTGGGCCAGCGCGTGGTGGTTGTTGACCACCATGCCGGTCTCGGTCTGCCCGTAGTGGTCCAGCACCGTGGTCTGCAGGTGCTCGGCAAACCAGCGGGCGATTTCCGGGTTCAGCGGTTCGCCGGCGCTGCTGACCACGCGCAGCTGGCCCTTGATGCCGGCACTGGCGGCGGGGCCGGCAGCAATGATCTGCCGGTACGCGGTGGGCGAACCGGCGAGGTTGGTCACCCCCAGCTGGCTGATGATCGTGTTCAGGCCGTGCACGCTGAAACCGGCTTCGCTGAAGGTGGTGGCATGGCCAAGCATCAGCGGGCCGATCACCGCGTAGTACAGGCCGTAGGCCCATCCGGGATCGGCGATGTTCCAGAACACGTCCTCGGCGCGCAGGTCCACGGCCAGTTCCATGTAGCTGGCGAAGGCCATCATCGCGCGCAGCGGCACGGGCACGCCCTTGGGGCTGCCGGTGGTGCCGGAGGTCGAGAGCAGGGCCATCAGCGCATCGCCGGGCAGCAGCACGGGCTCCAGCGCAGGTGCTGCCGCCGCGGTGGCGGCGCGCCAGTCGATGTCACCGTCGCGCAATGCCTGGCCGGGCGTCAGCACGGTGGCCACCTGCGGGCAGGCATCCAGTTCGTCCAGCTTGCCGCGGTGCGCACTGTCGGTCACCACCAGGCGGGTGTGGCCGGTCTTCAGGCGGCTTTCGATGGCCTTGGGGCCGAAGGCGGTGAACAGCGGCTGGTAGACCGCGCCCAGACGCCAGGTGCCAAGGATCGTGGCCAGCAGGTCGGGCGTGCGCGGCAGCAGGCCGGCCACCACATCGCCGGGGCCGACCCCGGCGGCACGCAGCACCTGTGCGGCGCGGGCGGCGGCATCGCGCAGCTCATCGAAGGTGTACAGGTGCAGCGCACCCTGTGCGTCGATCCAGCGCAGGGCCAGCCGACCACTTCCGCAGTAGCGGTCGCAGCACTCCACGCAGGCATTTAGGCCCTCGTCCAGGCGCCCCTGGAAGCGGGCCTGCCACTGCGTGATATCGAAGCGGTCGCGGGCGTCATCGTAGGAAGGGCGTACTGCGGTCTGCGGGGCCATGCGCGTCTCCGGCGGGTGTCCGCCTGACCATAGCGGCGCTGCGCGCGGCTGCAAATGGGACCTTGGGATGAGGGCGTCATGCGCGCGTCACACGGGCCGTGGCCGCTGAATGCGGCTGTTGCCGTGCGGGCATGAGCACATGCACAGGCAGCATGAATCCTTCAGGGGCTTGTGCCGCAAGGGGATGAGGGACACTTTCGCAGCCCGTGCACGCCAGCCTAGCTGCGTTGCAACGCGTGGTTAACCTGCAGCTGCAGACGATGGCCCCGTCCACCGCATTCCGCGCGTGGCTTCGGAGATACGGACATGGCACAGCAGAACCAGCAGAATCAGCAGAACCAGAAGGGTCAGCAGAACCAGCAGGATCAGCAGCAGGGTCGTGACCAGCAGCAGCAACAGCAGCAGGAACAGCAGCAGCGCAACCAGCGCAACCAGCAGCAGGGCGGCAACGACGAAGAAGAATGAGCCCGGCTCCCACCAGGTCTGAACACTGAAGCCCCGCCTCGTGCGGGGCTTCGCTCTTCAGAGCACGCCGGTTTACAGCACGCCGACCCGCTCCAGCACCGCGCTGGCGGCCATGTCGTTGGGATTGGTGCCGGGCAGGCCCTGCGGCACGTCCATGCCCATGCCGCGGTACAGATCCACCCAATGCTGGGAGATCTCCCCGGTCTGCGGGCTGCGGAAGTTCATCGGCTGCAGCGCGAACACATGGTGCGCGCGGAAGGCACGCTCGATGAAATCCGAGCAGTAGTAGCTGTCCTCGTTCAACACGTAGGACGTGTTGTACGGCTTGCCCAGCATCGTGCGCGCCTTGGCAACCGCATCGATGATCGCACCGGCCGGCGCTGCACGCAGCCGGTACACGACGATCTGCCGCTGCTTGCCGCGCGCATCGCGCTGGAAGTCCAGCAGCGTCTGCTGCCGCGAGCCCTTTTCATCGGCATGCAGCACCTGCCAGCCGTGCGCACCGGCAGCCACCAGGGCCACGTGGTCGAAGCTGGCTGCGCCCTGCGTGGCGGTGGCATCGTCGATGGCCGCACTCAGGCCGCTGTGGCCGGCGGTGACGAACAGCAGGTCGCCCTCGCGCACCTGCACGCCTGCGGCGAGCGCGGTCGAGAAAGGGGAGAGCAGCAGGCCGATGACCAGCAGGAAGGTGCGCATGGGAAACCAGGGTCGGGCGGGAGCGGGCTAGTCTACCCCCGTGGCCCGCGGTGGTTCCGGCGCACGGATGTGGAAGCGCAGTTAACCCTGCCGTGGCTATGCTTGCCTGCCCCGCGCCAGGCACCCGCGCGACCGACCCGGAATCAGGAGGATCCCTTGAACCAGCTTCACTACGCCGCCCTGGCACTTGCCCTCGGGCTGGCGCTGTCGGCCTGCAAGCCCGCGCCACAGGCCGCACGGGCCGAAGCTGCGGCGCCGGCCCCGACCAGCACGGCCGCCACTGCCAGTGCCCCGGCCGCGCCGGTTGCAGCCACGGCCGATGCGGGCACGCACTGCCCCCACCCGGTCTTCGAGGAGTTCCTCGCGCACTTCGGTCATGAGATCGCCCTGCAGGAAGCGGCCACGGCCGATCCGCTGTTGGACAGCTACATCGATGCCGGCGCCGAGCCCGAGCCGGCCACGGTTGAGCGCACCGTCGCGCTGGCCGAGGTCGAGTGGCCGGTGATGCCGGACCCGGCCACGCTGAAGGGTCGCGGCCGCGAGATGCAGGTCACCGCCCTGGCCGATGGCCAGATGCAGGTGCAGATGCGCACCCCCGACACCAGCGACCAGCAGACCTACACCTTCGCCCGCAGGCCGTGCTGGCAGCTGGTCAAGCGTGAAGACGAATCGATCTGACTCTGCCGCAGGTGGGTGTTTGTAGAGTCGAGCCATGCTCGACTGCTTCTGCCAAAGGCAGTCGAGCATGGCTCGACTCTACAAAATTCCCGAGCCAATCCTGCGGGCAGGGCGGCTGAAGTAACAACGATGGAGAAACTGATGGCACGACCGCGACACATGCACCGGCATCTGCTGGCCTACCTGTGGTGCGCGGTGCTGCTGTTCGCAGTGCCTTTGCTGGCCATCGCCCAGACCCGGATCCCCACGCTGGATTCGCCGGTGGTCGATCCCACCGGCGTGCTCTCGGCCAGCACCACCGACCGCCTGCAGCAGCAGTCGCGCGCGCTGTTCGAACGCAGCGGCGGCGCGCAGCTGCAGGTGCTGGTGGTGGGCAGCACCGGCGATGAAAGCATCGAAGCCTACGCCCAGCGCGTGTACGACCAGTGGCAGCTGGG
>JAAIGF010130787.1_pt1 | contig 29155 bp, 24 predicted proteins | sample 6487441 | NCBI WGS metagenome assembly JAAIGF01 (sample SAMN13974129, study PRJNA590717) | phyllosphere metagenome | biome: pepper field; feature: multiple bacterial spot infested pepper fields; material: pepper leaves; isolation source: leaves from pepper fields | host: Capsicum annuum ... | reverse complement strand
TTCTATGTTCTATGTTCTATGTTCTATGTTCTATGTTCTATGTTCTATGTTCTATGTTCTATGTTCTATGTTCTATGTTCTATGTTCTATGTTCTATGTTCTATGTAATTATCCGCATTCGTCTTAGAACAACAACCATTTATTTTGAAAGGGGATATTTCTCATGACAAGCTCTACAACACTTACTTTCACCAATCCCATTTTGGAGCAACGCGCCGATCCGTGGGTATACCGCCATACAGATGGTTACTACTACTTCTCTGCCTCCGTTCCCGCCTACGACCGCATCGAGATTCGCCGTGCCAAGACACTGGACGAACTGCGCGAAGCAACGCCGGTAACCGCATGGACGAAGCCACCAACACGTGCCAACATCTGGGCACCTGAGATTCACTATATCGACGGCAAATGGTATATCTACTACGCCGCCGCACGTACCACCGAAACAAACGACGGTCTGTTCGATCATCGTATGTATGTACTCGAAAACGAATCCGCTAACCCACTGGAAGGCAACTGGGTAGAAAAAGGACAGATTCGTACCCAGTGGGAAACGTTCGCGCTGGATGCAACGACTTTTGAACATAAAGGCATCCGCTACCTGGTATGGGCGCAAAAAGACCCGAATATCGTTGGTAATTCAAACCTGTACATCGCCGAGATGGAGAATCCATGGACACTACGCGGCGAACAGGTTATGATCGCCACACCGGAGTATGATTGGGAGATTATTGGCTTCAAGGTGAATGAAGGCGCGGCGGTACTGCATCGGAATGGTCGTTTGTTTATCAGCTATTCTGCTAGTGCAACGGACTATAACTACTGCATGGGTCTGCTGACCGCGGACGAGAATGCGGATCTGCTCGATCCCGCAAGCTGGAGCAAATCGCCTGAGCCGGTATTCCAGACGAACGAAGAGAATGGACAGTATGGTCCAGGGCATAATAGCTTTACGGTATCGCCAGATGGTGAGACCGATATTATAGTGTATCATGCGCGGAATTATAAGGAGATTGAAGGCGATCCGCTGTACGATCCGAACCGTCACGCACGTGCGCAGGTGGTGAATTGGAATGCCGATGGGACGCCGGATTTTGGGGTTCCTGTGCCGGATGGTCGGGGTTAAATAAAGGTATAAGATAATAAATGAAGAGCAAACATAAAGCCGATCTTAAGAAGTTGTATCTTGAGATCGGCTTTATCAGATTTCAAAATCTACCTTTTTGCCTTTAATTTAAAGTAGGTCTGAAAACCAAAAAATCATTTGTTATGATATGAGGAAAATGACCCAGAGGTGCTATTCTGCACTCAGACTTTTATAGTTTCTAGTAGCTTGCAGATTGATATAATTTTTCCACGTCGACATACTTAATAAGTGCCTTATTTTAAATAGTCACCGACCTCTAAAGGAAGTAATAGATCATTATTAGCTAGCACATACTCATTATTATCCTGCAACACATCATATTTTAATATGATCGGACTATTAAATTTATAAAAAATCGAATACTTTTCAGCATTATTAATATCTATATGCTTAGACCCTTTGGCATCATTTATTAGAGCAATAAAGTCTTTACCTTGTTCTCCTTTCAATGTACGAAGAAATTTCCCTTCTTTATATACATCAATCGATTCTATTTTTTGTTCTGAAAAATTCAATTTTTCAGATTGAACATCAAGGTCTTTTTTTAAATAAACACTATAAGAATAAACTTTCATTCCTTTTTCTAATAAATTATTATCATCTTTTACTGCTATGATGTTGCTATCAGAATATCCATTTATTTTGTAAATCGGCGTATTTTCAGGTATCCTTGAAGCTTCATTTACAGTATCTATTTTTGAGAGTTGTGTTGGATCCTGAACAATCATTTCTATCGCCTTTAAGTAAAGATGACTATTATATTTAACATAGTCTGCCTGACTATTCTCAACATTTGATTCGTCACCATTTAATGAGCATCCAGAAAGTATAATAAATAAAACTAGTATTAAAAGCATTGCTTTAATAAAGATCACCTCTTTTAATAAATAATTTAAGCCAATAACTCTATTTCAGAAAATAAATCTCAAAACTTGCTATGTAATATGTTGTACTTTAACATAAAACTTTAAAAATACAAAATAAGTAAAAAAAGGACTATATAAACATGAGTATATCGTCTTATATATCTTCATTAAAATCCAATATATACTAAATAAGAATATAAATACATAAAAAGGAGAAGAAATAATGAGAAAAAACTCTAGATTTTTAATTTCACTTGTTGCTACTGGTTGTCTTTTATTTGCTCTAAGCTTCTTCATTACTGATCATGTAATGGCAAAATCATTAGGTTTTAGATGGATGAATGTAGATAAGCCGGTAAAGTTTAATGTTTCATTAGATAGTACATGGAAAAATTCTTTTGTTAATGCCATGGGTGCATGGAACAATGTAAGTTCAAAAGTTCCTTTATCTCTAGCTTCACCAAGCGAAGGATGGGATAACGATGTCTACATAGTAAGTACGTCAGAAACATGGATTGCTAAAATGTTTCCTCAACATCGTGATGGTTACATAGGTTCTGCTGATATAAGGATAAATAATAGTTATCAGTTCGCTAATGGTGCAGTAGCTAATAAGTACGATCAACAAAGTGTATTAACTCACGAACTGGGTCATGCTATAGGCATAGCTCATTGTCATGAGCAAGGTGAAACTCATTATGGACCAGATGTCAGTTATACGATGTACAATTATTCATACCCTGATACTACGGCTCCTCGTTCATTAGAACAATATGATAAAGATGCTAAAAATCAAATTTATGGAAAATAATAAAAGGAGAATGAGCATGAATAAAAAAACTAAATATACTTTATTGGCTTCAAGCTTTTTAGTGATTTGCACTTTACTTGGCTCTTTCACTGCATTTAGTTCTTCCAAGCCTATTATTACTACTTCAACCACTTACCCAGCATATACTATTCCTGAATTATCTAAGGTAGCTGATAATATTGTATATGGTGAAGTTAGAGAAAAAGGGAAAACTCTCATCAAAAAAACACCCATAGTTCAAGGAACCAATAATATTACAGTGACAGATAATACATATAGTATTATACCATTTTCAAAAAAAACGACTCATATTGAGGCAGTAGACTATTCGGAAGATGTATACACAAATGTTGATATACAAATAAAACAACCTATAAAATTAAATGGCCTTACTACTTCTCATGCAAATCTACTTCAACAGTCTACCTTACCTTATAAAGAAGAAGGTGGAGAAACGGATAGCGTTATTTATAAGTCTGAAGATGAAGAAGGAATTGTAAGCAAAGGTGATGAAGTCATCATTTTCACTAATAAAGCAGGTTATAATTGGGGACCTCAAAGTGTACTGAAAGTTGAGAATGGAATGGTTACAGATAAAGATGGGGAAAAATATACAGTTGATGAACTAATTAATATTATTCAGGATAATATTTGAGATTACACTTAAAATCAAAAATAAAAGAACACTATCCGCCAAACTTAGAGGGATAGTGTTCTTTTATTTTTGTCATATTCATATTAATAGAATTAATGGCTCAATGCTTCTCTGTTTTAGTGATAGATTCAGCTCTGGATTTCTCATCAGTTAAAGTAATCATTGGGGGGGATCTCACATTAGCATTTTGCTCAACTACACTACACATATATAAATTAGAGTATAAGATAATTAAAGTGAATTTCTAGAAATAGTAAAAGACAAAACGGAATATACCGATATATTATACTTAGTTATTTTCTGATTTATATTCGTCTTTTAGCTTCGAAACTAACAGATTTGGAGGATAAATTATGAATCAACCTAAGAACTTATCTACTATTGTTGAAGATTATGTTCATTTCTTCTTTACTCAACATTTATATACTGCCTATGATATAGGTCTTAAAGTTGTAGAACAACATTCTTATGAAAATGTAGGCACTCCAGAAAATCCACAGAATATAAATTATGATTTGTTTTACGAAAGTGACGACTTTGTGGTATTAAAGTACATTTTGATGGCTAACTTAAATTTGTACTCTTATTGTCCTGTCTGTAATAAATCAATGTATTTAAGCTCACCTAGCAAGCATGTTGAACAAAATTTGTCTCAGAAGCTATTAACATCTGAAACAGGTATAAGTACCACTGAGGAATACAAATCAATCTCCAATTATGCTCAACATCAAATGATTAGTATATATAATGCATTCACAAGTAATTACTTAGAATCAGGAAATATTTTCACCAGAAATTTTATTTGTTCCTCATCTGAAAAACATAGTATAACTGTCGTTTTCAAAATTACAGGAAATCGAAAATTGATTAAGGTAGGTCAATATCCCCCTATTGTAGAATTTGAGTCTCAATTAAAAATCTATAGAAAAACGTTAGGGAAAGTTGATTATTCTGAGTTACAGAAAGCTATCGGATTGAAAACACATGGAAATGCCATAGGAGCATATACTTACCTTAGAAGGATTTTCGAAAGATTGCTTTACAAAAGATTTGAAACTGTTCTCGGAAACGATCCCAACTATGAGAAACTCCAAATAAAGTCTGTAAAAGAAAAAATAGAGTTTTTAGGAATTGATCATCTTCCCAGTTTTATGGTTGAAAACACAACCTTGTATTCTATTATAAGCAAAGGCATTCATGAGCTTAGTGAAGAAGATTGCATTTCTAACTTTGAAATAGTGTATAAGTCCGTTATATTAATATTAGAGGAAGAATTAATAAAGGAGAGAACCATCCAAACTAAAATAAATTTTAAAAAAAAATTAAATGCAATTCATTCTAATGTAAAAGATAAATAGCCTCATCAAGCAATACATTTTCTGAAATGAATTGTATCAATTAACTTTATATAAAAGTTTAAATAAATAGAATTATTCTCTTGCTCTTAAGTGACTTTTCCTAAGAACTCTCTCTATTATTTATTTTTATGAGTGCTTACTACCTATAGCAAAATAAGCCAACTGTACATAGTTGGCTTATTTTGCGTATTTTCATTATACAGATCATCTATTTGTGTAATACATGTACCATGCTACTAAGTCAGTGTCAAGCTCCTTACTCCCCACTCAACACCTTCTCCACCGCATCCACCACATCACTACTCAGCTTAATTCCCGACGCTCCTGCATTCTGCTCCACCTGCTCGGGACGGCTCGCACCAACGAGCGCACTGGATACATTGTCCTGACGCAGAATCCACGCTAATGCCAGATGCGTGAGCGACAAGCCTGCTTCATCGGCAATCGACTGTAGCTTGCGTACCTGTTCCAGTCGATCTTCGGTGATGCGTTTATCATCCCAGCCTAGCTTCGCGGCGCGGCTATCTGCTGGAATATCGGTTGTCGATGTATATTTACCTGTCAGCAAGCCCTGCGCCAGCGGTGAATAGACGACCTGACCAATGCCGTATTTTTCGCCGAGCGGGATGACTTCTTCTTCGATATAACGGTTGAACATATTGTATACGGGCTGATTCACAACAATTCGGTCGAGCAGATAACGATCTGCTACGCCTACCGCAGCCTGCATCTGTGCAGCTGTCCACTGGCTGACACCGACGTATAATACTTTACCCTGGCGTACCAGATCATCCAGTGCGCGCAGCGTTTCTTCGATCGGGCTTTCGGGGGAAAAGCGATGGCAATAGTACAGATCAATATAATCGTGTCCGAGTCGCTTCAAGCTGGCATCGCACTGCTCCATAATATGCTTACGGGACAGACCGTGATCGTTCGGGCCATCGCCCATATTGCCGAATACTTTGGTCGCCAGTACATACGACTCCCGTGGATACTCATTCAGCGTAGCACCGACGACCTTTTCCGCCTCGCCACGTTCGTACACATTCGCTGTATCGAAAAAGTTAATCCCCAGATCGTAGGCACGACGGATCGACTGCACTGCATTTTCACGCTCTACATAGCCGCCATACGTCAACCAACTTCCTAGGCTAATCTCGCTCACTTTGAGTCCACTTCCACCCAGTCTTCTGTAGTTCATTGTCATTACGTTTCCCTCCCATATATGTAGTCAAGATCATTGCAGATCAGCGTCATTACTAGCTATTCTGCTATACCATGTAGAAGTAGCTAATAAGTATACGCTTACAGCAACTTCCTTTCTTATTGTAGTGCTGCTACAGACGATTAGGCAAGCTACGCTTGTGTTTATATGTATATAAGTATTAATTGTTGAAGCAACTTAAATATGAGTTTATCTATTTTGGAGCTCCATTGAATCATTTCATCATTCCGCTGCGTAATATAACAGATCATTACCGCAAACGGATGATTATTCCACATTCATCGACTGGTTCTACCGTATAAGACAGTCTGCCTACAGGCTCATCTATACGAGATTCATATTCCACACGTACACAATTCATACTCAACATTGCCAATCCATTTGATTCAAGGGGGAATACCTGCATGCTGCAAAACCGTTTCTTTCGTCTCGGTGCGGGCGTTGCGCTCGTTTTGCTCATTATTTATCTGGGCACACTGGTCGATTTTATTTTCGTTCCAATTCGCTCACTCATTAGTCTGACGATTGTACCGCTACTCATTACTGCATTTCTGTACTATCCACTGCGTCCGTTAGTGAACTATTTGGAAAAGAAGAAGCTCCGACGCTCCTGGTCGATTTTGCTGCTCTATCTCCTCGTCATTGTGATTCTCGTTATATTCAGCATTATCGGCTGGCCGACCTTACGTGACCAGGTGAAAAGCTTCATTACAAGCGCACCGGACTTTACACGCAGCATTATTGCACAGGTGCAGACGCTGGAAAAGCAACCTTTTGTACAGCAGTTTATGCCAGCAGGCAGCAGTGCCAACAGTTCGGAAATGCTACAAAAGTTGACCGAGTATCTGAATACGGTCTTTGATTGGCTGTCTGTGCATATCTCGGGTATGTTCTCGTTCGTTTCGAACTTTGTGCTCGTGGTAGCGACAGTACCGATTATGCTCTACTACCTGCTTAAGGATGATCGCAAGCTGGCTACCCGCTTACAGCAGTTATTTCCTGACAAGTATCGTGAAGATGGCAAGCTAATGCTGGATGCGATCGACGATGCACTGAGTAGCTTTATCGCGGGTCGAGTACTCGTTAACTTTGCACTCTGTGTGCTTCTGTATATCGGTTTCCTGATCATTGATCTGCCATATTCATTATTACTCGTATTCCTTGCCTTTTTCCTCAACTTCATTCCGTATATCGGGGCGATTCTGTCGGCTGTACCGGTAGCGATTGTCGGTCTGATCGAATCACCTATGATGGGCGTATGGTCGATCGTGATTGTGATCCTAGCGCAATTGATTCAGAACAACCTGCTGGAACCTATCATTTTCGGCAATCAGCTCGATATTCATCCATTTACGATTATCGTATTGCTACTCGTTGGTGGTGATATGGGTGGTATTCTCGGCATGCTGCTCGTGATTCCGATCTACATGGCAGCGAAGATCAGTGTTGTGCATTTGTATCGTATGTATTTAAGACGTAAGGTTAGCAGTGAACTAGAATAGACCAAGACCGAAGTGACGCTTATCTCTAGCTGTCACTTCGGTCTTTTTGGCATGATGTAATTATACGTATGGAATCAAACTTCGCTATCCGATATTGGACTCTCATCTACATTCTTGTTCATTTCCCCTACGTTCAGAATGTCACTTCCAGTGAAGTTGTCAACGATGCAGATCATGTTAGTACATTCTTCATTTCGTATATTCTCTACATAAAATAGGATGAAAATTGAATCTAATCGGCTCAACGAAAAGCAGTCCTTCTCAGCATATGTAATACGGCTGAAAAGAAGCTGCTTTTTAGCTATCCCTATTTCTTTTAAAATTCAAATCGATCCGTATCCACTTCGTGATCTTACAACGAGGATGGTTACTATATAGAAGAAACACAAAACACTTCTTACATTTCGTATACATTTTCTCAAAATTTTAATACAGAGTTTACAAAACTACGACTTAAAGCTAACACTGGAATCCTAAAATAAGTTTTGTAATCAACAAACACATACAAGTATTGCGCCTTTAATTAGGGGGAGGAGACTTTACAAATGTTTAAGAAACTGCCAATTATGCTTTTCACGCTGACGATGATTCTGGTACTTGCTGCCTGCGGATCTGGGAACAGCGGCTCAACAACTACAGGTGCATCATCCGGTACTGGTAACTCTGGGGAAGCGGCTTCGTCCGGTTCCGACATGAGCGGTTCGATTCTCGCTGTAGGTTCCACTGCACTGCAACCACTGGTTGATCAAGTCGCACAGAAATTCATGGCAGACTCCAAATATGCAAACGTTTCTGTACAAGTACAGGGCGGCGGTAGTGGTACTGGTCTGACTCAAGTATCTGAAGGTCAAGCTACAATCGGTAACTCCGATGTGTTCGCAGCTGAAAAGCTGGATGCGGACAAAGCAGCTACACTGGTTGACCATCAAGTAGCGGTTGTTGCTATGGCAGCAGTTGCTAACAAAGATGCTAACGTAAAAGGTCTGACTAAACAACAACTCGTTGATATCTTCACGGGCAAAGTAACCAACTGGAAAGATGTTGGTGGTGCTGACCAGAAGATCGTAATCATCAACCGTCCAAGTAGCTCCGGTACTCGTGCAACCTTTGAAAAATATGCACTCGGTCAAAAAACAGAAGACCCTGCAGGTTCGATCCAACAGGATTCCTCCGGTACAGTTAAAAAGCTGATCGCTGAAACACCAGGCGCTATCGGTTACCTGGCACTGTCTTACCTGGATGATAGCGTAGCTGAACTGAGCTACGACGGCGTTGAGCCAACAGTTGAGAACGTAGAAGCTGGTAAATACCCAGTATGGGCTTACGAGCATATGTATACAAAAGGCGAGCCTGATGCATCGACAAAAGCATTCCTCGACTACATGCTGAGCGATGATGTTCAAAAGAGCGATGTAACACAACTCGGCTACATCCCAATCTCCGGCATGCAAGTAGAGCGTGACGCAGAAGGTAAAGTCACTCAAAAATAAGCCTTACTTTCCGAATACAACGGTTGAAAAGAGAAGCTGACGGTCATCCGCAGCGAAAAGAGGCGGATACTCCGCCTCTCTTTTCACGTTAGAATAACATACCTCTGATGCAAGAGGTCTATTCTCCCCATGAATACACATATACATGTACGTAGGCAAGTAAAGGCAATTCAACAGATTTTAACGCTTTGTAGAAAAGAGGTTTTTTATTTATGGAGCATTCCAAGGTCACTCCAACAGGAGCGCAGCGTCGCAGACTGCCGCTCGAAAAACACCGGATTGAGGACTGGATCGGCCGGATTTACACTTCGATCTGTGTTGTCTTTCTGATCGCGACCATCGTATCCATCGTTTATTTTGTAACATCCAAAGGTGTAGCTACGTTTGCTGTGAATGGCGTCGGACTGGCTGACTTTTTCTTCGGTACACGCTGGGCACCTGATGCATCGCCGCCGTCCTTTGGCGCATTGCCCGCGATTTCAGGTTCCTTCCTTGTCACGATGCTTGCTGCACTGATCGCAAGTCCGCTCAGTATCGCAGCCGCACTCTTTATGACCGAGATCGTACCTACATTTGGTAAACGTATCTTGCAACCAGCGATCGAGCTGTTGTCCGGTATTCCTTCCGTTGTATACGGCTTTATCGGCTTGACGCTGATCGTACCTTTCCTGCGCGACCATGTCGGTGGTCAAGGTATTGGTGTAGCGGCGGGTGCGCTCGTATTGTCGATCATGATTTTGCCGACAATCACTAGCGTAGCGGCTGATGCACTTGCTAACCTGCAACGTGGTCAACGTGAAGCTTCCTATGCACTGGGTGCAACGCGCTGGCAAACGATCTATCGTGTGGTGCTGCCAACGGTTATGCCTGCCCTGTTAACAGGTATCGTCCTCGGTATGGCACGTGCCTTTGGTGAAGCACTGGCGGTACAGATGGTTATTGGTAATGCTCCATTTATTCCAACATCTCTGCTGGAATCAGCATCTACATTAACAAGCGTAATTACACTGGGTATGGGTAACACCGCTATGGGTTCTATTCAAAATAATGCACTGTGGAGCATGGCGCTGGTTCTGATGCTGATGACATTTGTCTTCATCATGATTATTCGACTGCTTGAAAGGAGAAATCGTATATGACAACCTCAGCACTACGTAGCAAAGCACGTAAACGAGCAAAAACTGCAGATAAAGTCGCCACGGTTGTCATTATCGTGTTCGCCCTTTCGATCGTTGCAATTCTGCTTGGCTTGATCGGATTCATCATGTTCCGTGGACTTGGACATATTAGCTGGCACTTCCTCACATCGAATCCGCAAACGATTCGTGAAGGCGGCGGTATTGGGCCACCACTGTTCAACTCGCTCTATCTGCTCGTACTGACGATGATTATCACGTTTCCACTGGGTCTGGGTGGTGGTATCTATATGTCCGAATATGCAAAACCAGGCAAAATCACGAGCTTTATCCGCCTTGTCGTGGAAGTATTGTCTTCCTTCCCGTCGATCGTTATCGGTTTGTTCGGTTTGCTTGTGTTCGTTAATACGTTTGAACTTGGCTTCTCCCTGCTGGCTGGTGCGCTGGCACTGACCATTTTCAACCTGCCACTGATGGTTCGGATTACGGAGCAAGCTTTTGCTGGTGTTCCACGTGAACAAAAGGAAGCGGGTCTTGCTCTTGGTCTATCCAAATGGAAAATCATCACGTCGATCATGCTCCCAGTCGCGATTCCGTCGCTTGTCACAGGTACAATTCTGGCAGCAGGTCGTGTATTCGGTGAAGCAGCGGCACTGCTGTTTACCTCGGGTATGACCACACCACCGCTTAACTTCTCAGATTGGAATCCACTGCATCCACGTTCGCCGCTCAATCCGCTGCGTCCTGCGGAAACACTGGCAACGCACATCTGGAAAGTCAACAGTGAAGGTCTAGCACCAGATGCGGTTCAGATCGCTGCAGGTGCTTCTGCTGTACTGATGATTATGGTACTGCTGTTCAACCTGTTTGCACGTTGGGGTGGACGTACACTGTATCGCTACATGACCGCATCCAAACGGATGAACTGATCCAGCATGCCGCCGCAGTCTGATTCAGAAGCTCGTTTATACGGGATAACGGATCAGACTGCGCAACCACTCAAGGAGGAACATCTAATTATGGTAATGCCAATGCCCTTCAGCACGGAAGATTTAAGCATCTATTATGGTGAATTCCAAGCCATTAAAAATATCAGTATGGGTTTCCCAGCTAAAAGTGTTACCGCATTAATCGGGCCATCGGGCTGTGGTAAATCGACTTTCTTACGCTCGCTCAACCGGATGAACGATGAAATCTCTGGCGCACGCTCTACCGGACATATCTGGATGGACGGCATCGACCTGACGAATCCGAATACAGACGTGATCAAGCTACGTCAACGGATCGGTATGGTATGGCAGCGTCCAAATCCATTTTACAAATCCATCTATGAAAATATCGCTTTTGGTCCGCGCTACTACGGGATTAAAAGTCGTAAACAGCTCGACGAGATTGTGGAAACGAGCTTGCGTCGTGCTGCACTGTGGGATGAGGTAAAAGATCGTCTGAAAGAATCGGCTCTCTCTCTATCGGGTGGTCAGCAGCAACGTCTATGTATCGCACGTGCGCTATCGGTCAATCCGCAGATTTTGCTGCTGGATGAGCCTGCATCGGCACTTGATCCGGTATCGACGGGGAAGATCGAGGAACTGATTACCGAGCTGAAAAATGATCTGCGGATCGTTATCGTGACGCATAATATGCAGCAAGCTGCACGTGTATCGGACTATACGGCATACTTTTACCTGGGTACGCTGGTGGAGCACGGGGAAACGGATCAGATTTTTACGAATCCAGAGAAGAATTCGACACAGGAATATATTATGGGGCGCTTCGGGTGAAGCGTTCTTTTTTTTGTGGAGTTTGCAAAGAGAGTTTGGAGCGCTTAGAGGGGCAGCACTTCGGAAAGGAATAAGGGAACGTCCTTGGGTGGAGCCCAGGAATCTACGGATTAGGAGTTAAATGTAGATTCCCGGGCTCCAAGGGCGTCCTTTTCCCTTATTTCCTTTCCTTCGTTCCGTGCTGACCGTAGCATTTTGTGCTGAAAGGCTTTGCAGCACTCCCCTATTGGGGTGGGGTAGCAGGGGGTAAAAGATTATAAAGGTGGTACTTTGAGTGTTGGGTGTTTTGGAGTTTCGCTCCTCCTCTCTATCCGCTGTTTGATATTACTTTTTGAATTCTTCTTTTAAATCATGCTATTAAGTTCGTTGGTGTTGGTAGTTACTTGATGTTAGAGTGTGTATTCAATCCTTGAATGCTTTCAAAGAATACAAAAAACAGATCGCAGCAACGTTCCTTTGGGGGAAAGGTGTGCGATCTGTTTTTTGTTTGGGTTATTGATAGTTGAAGTGTATTGAGACTCACCTTTAGTCTTTGGTTCTTATTGTTTGTTTTCCATACTTTATGAGCTGGTAGTGAACATATGATTGTGGATTCTGCTAATTTTATTTCCTACCTGACTAGTGCGAATCGTCTTTTACTCATCGTACTTACTTTGACGGAGCAGGCGTGAATGAAAATTCGCTGATTCGTGTACCCTGGGTTGCGACTAGATATACCTGGTGGATACCGGTTAGGTTATTGGTTATCGCTGCTGTTATGTGCTGCCAATTGCTATTGGGAGTGCGGGTTGCTTCATTGGTATTCTCTTCATTGATGTTATTGGATTCGCTAGTCGTTGATAATACCGCGATTGGTTCGGAATCCAGGCTGTCGATGTGGACTTGTAGGTTGGCGGTATTCGTTTTACTACTTATTCGAGCGGTGATGCTGGATATGCCGGCTGTGAAGTCCATGTCGTTGTAGAGTAGCCATGCGTTATCTTGGAGCGCTTCGGTGGCAGCGCCCTTGGTTTTAAGCTCGTCTTCGACCAGATGGATTGCCTGGTAGTTGTCGTAATTTTCGGCTCGTGTGATCTGGTATGGACTGCGTGCTGGGATGATTTCGCCTTCGATGTGCATGCTGATGTGCTCGCGAATATCCTGGGAAGAGCTACCTACGAGTAGATGATAGGTTCCGTGCTCGACTACATATTGGCTGCGTGTGACGTCCCAGATCGCCAGTTCTTCTAAAGGAAGCTTGAGTTCAACTTGTACCGACTGTCCAGCTGGAATATGGACACGCTGGAAGGCACGCAGGGTCTTGAGCGGTTGTTTGACTCGTGACGATTGGGCTTGTTGTTCATTGTTCTGAGATAGCTGGTCTGTTGATGAGTGCTCATGAGACGAGTCAGCTTGCAACGGTTGCTCTACATTGCGGCTCGTATACAACTGAGCGACCTCATCGCTATCCCACTCGCCTTCGTTACGCACATCCACCTTCACGGTATATTCCCAGCCTGTAGATTGCTTATGCGTAGCTAACTCTACATTCGTATAACTCATCTTCGCATAGGTGAGTCCGTGGCCGAATGGATACAGCACTTCGCCTTCAAAATATTGATACGTGCGTCCCGAGCGAATAATATCGTAATCCATCAGATCGCCTAACTGCTCAGCCGAACGGTACCAGGTCATATTGAGCTTACCTGCAGGCGCATAGTCGCCGTATAACACATCTGCAATCGCTGAACCGAGCTCCGGGCCGACATGCGACATGTAGACGATCGCTGGAATATGCTCTTGAATCCAGTCTATCGTAAAAGGATAGCTTCCGATCACGACGACGATGGTGTTCGGATTGGCTGCGTACACTTCCTGAACGAGACGAAGCTGGGAAGCCGCCAGCTCTAAGCCAGGACGATCGACCTCTTCTTTCCCATTAATCAGTGGATGATTACCAACGAAGACGATTGCCGTTTCCGCATCTGTCGCGATTTGAACAGCTTGCTCTATCCCGTCTTCTAGCACTTCTTTTACGAAATGATAGGCTTCGGACACATGAGCAGCCTTCTCGATATAAGGAGAAGCTACCGAACCTTGTACTGTAGATACCAATTGAGATGTAGATGATGTAGATTCAGGTTTGATCGCCGTTTCTGGATTGGTAGTATTCGACTTCTGCGATAGCATAGCTTCACGTACAGCAGCAGGAATCTGCCATTCTGCTTGAACGGGTGGATACTTATGCTCGCCCTCGTCAATGTGAACAATGCCATCTTCGGCATCTAGATACAGTTCCCGGTTATTCCATGTGCGTATACCGATATGACCATCCGGTTGCTGATTGAGTCGGAACACTTCCTTCGCAAACCAGCCGTACACTTCATCGCTTGCCACCGTGATACATTGCTGTTCGTCGTCAGCAGCTAGATAACGTCCAGTTTCTTCAGAACGCAGGCAATAGCTATCATAGCCCCAATCGGACAAAATAAAGCGTTCGTTTGGCGATAGTGATTGTAAGTCCTCACTCGGGTTAGTTGTATCTGTGCTTGCTATGTCTGATGCCGCAACCGCAGTTCCGATACGATCCTCTGACTGCACCGCAAGGCGTTCTCCCTTCACGGTACGCAGGCTGATACGGTCATTGCCATCACTATACTGAACCTCACCTGCCGCTTTGCCACGAATCCCTTCGAGCGCCGTCACTGCGTAAGGCAAGCTACCCGAGTACCAATCACGGTACACAGTTCCGCCCAGTTCACCGATTATGGCAATACGTCCGGTGGCTGTCTTGGATAGTGGTAGCGTTTGACGGTCGTTTTTCAGAAGTACAATCGACTTGCGTGCGGCTTCAGCAGCTGTTGCGCGTGCTTCGGCAGTCATCATCGACTCTTCGCCGATAGATGCGTATGGATTCAGCTCCTCTGGATCAAATTCGCCTAGCATGAACCGTACACGGAACGTATTATGGAGCGCCTTGTCGATATCCTCCCAACTCAATAGTCCCTGCTCTAGTGCTTCACACAGTGCTGCCTTGGATGGCTCTGGTTCATCGGTAATGCTGTCGATACCAGCTTTCACCATCTCTGCAACGCCAGGCGTATGCGAATCATAATATCCATGATCACGCATAATGCCCATCACATCTCCAGCATCACTCACGATGAATCCATCCATGCCCCATTCACCCTTCACTACTTCATGTACAAGCGGATGCAGCAGTGCTGGCGTACCATTGATCGAATTGTAGGCGGTCATCATGGACTTCGCTTTGCCCTGGATAAAAGGTCTTTCAAATGCTTTTAGATAATACTCCCGCATATTACGCGGATCAATACTGGACGAGCCTGATCCACGATCAACCTCGTTATTGTTACCGAGAAAATGCTTGAGCGTCGCCACCGCTTTGAGATACACCGGATGGTCGCCTTGAATACCCTGCACCAGCTTACTTGCCAATTCTCCCGTTAGATGTGGATCTTCTCCGTATGCTTCTTCATTACGCCCCCAGCGTGGATCACGCTCCATATCCACGGTTGGCGCCCACAAGGTTAGTCCATTCGTTTCTGGCTTCCGCTTGTACATCACCCGCGCTTCATTGGAAATAACATTACCAATACGCTTCATCAACTCAGCGTCCCAGGTACAAGCAAGTCCAACTGGCTGCGGGAAATAGGTAGCTTCTCCAAGCCAGGCAATTCCATGCGCTGCTTCTGTTCCGTGCTTGTAGGCACCGAGTCCAAGTCGCTCAATCGCAGGCTGATACTGTAGCATAGATTCGATCTTTTCCTCTTCTGTTAAACGGGATACCAGATCTTGTACTCGGTGCTCCAGATCAAGTGTATGATTTTGGAAAGGATAAGGTGTTGTTTGTTCCATGTGATGATTCGCTCCTTTATGTATACATTTTGATGCGTAAGAATTAAGGAAGTATCTACAATACGTTGACTCAGCAGCCTATATGCTCAAGCGCCGACATGACTTCGATTTCTGTGATCATAGGGATACTCGTATACGTCGTCCTCCTCATCGTAAAGTAATTATTTTTCAAAAGAAAGCCCTTACAAGAAAGTTCGTCCGGTCATAATTAGCGTAATAATTAGTGATGCAAGACAACGAAAATCTATAGAGAAGTATGGATATTCGGCTCGGCACACACTCTTTTCGATTTCAGCTCGTGTTAGAAGCTGGCTAACACTGGAATTTAACATGTTCCATAACCTTTGCTATTTATTATCGTCTGAGTATATAGAGAGACTATGAATCAAGAGAGGGATCACATGCTAAATGATGAAGACATTATAGAACTGTACTGGAATCGACATGAAACAGCTATCGAAGAATCGTCCCAGCGATATGGGCGATACTGTTACTCAATTTCGTACAATATTTTACATGATTCAGAGGATGCAGAGGAATGTGTCAACGATACATGGCTACGCACATGGAATACGATTCCGCCGCAGCGACCGAATAAGCTCGCTTTTTTTGTCGGACGAATTACACGTAATCTGTCACTAGATAAATACAAAGCCAAAAAGGCTAAGAAACGTGGTGGCGACATGCCTTCCTTTATGGAGGAACTGACCGAATGTATTCCTGCTCCTGAGAGTACCCTTGTCGAACAGACCATCATGGATCAGCAGCTCAATCAGACGATTAATCAATTTATGCACGCATTACCAGAGCGCGAATGTAATCTATTTCTAGCGCGATACTGGTATGGAATGTCACTATCGGAAATCGCACAAAGATTCGGCATGAAGGAAAACAACATCAAAGCCAGTCTGTTTCGCAGCCGTGGTAAGCTTAAAAGCCATTTAATACAGGAGGGAATCGACCTATGACTACACCCCTCACACCGGAAGAAAGACTATTTCAGGCGATTGGTCAGGTCGACGATATTCTGCTAGAGCGTCTGGATAAGCAACTTCACGCTGTAGCGCCCGTCCCTTCTGACACTTTGTATACCAAGCGAACATCTATTACGAAACGCCGCCGACGCCAGCTTGGAATCGCTACTGGACTGATCGCCCTTGTCGTCGCCTGTGTACTCATCTTCACAAATAGCTGGCAGCAGACATCCTCCGTGATCTATACAGCGTCTGAGTCTGTCGTGAATAGCTATCAGCCTTCTAATCAAAAGCGTCCTGCGGATGTTGCGCCTACTGCACCACCAACTTCACCTGTTGCGCCTGCGATGCAAATGCCTTCTAACGGAAAAGTATTGTATAGCAGCGACATTCAGCAAGCACTACAAGCCTACCAGGATCAGCAAGTGCAATTCCTTGTCGCTGTAGACTTGTTCCAAGACGGTGCATCTGTCCCTAGCGATAGTCAGCAGGTACAAGACGAGCTCAAGCGATTACAAGCCCAAGGTTATTCGATTGGTTATGCCAACCACTGGACGTATGACGCTACTAATAAACAAACCTGGCAACCATTCATCGCCGCTTATTTAACTGCTGCGGAGCTAGAACAGTTTAAAGCCAGCCCGAATTACGGGTACTACTTCCAATTTGCAACCAATGGCGACGGTTCACCTGTATCCGCAGAGCAAGGTATTTATAGCGATGGGAATGATCTGGATCGCAAGTAATATAACGACCTCTTCAATTTTTTCAAAATAAAATTAAAATGCGCATAACCATCTGCGATGATTGTCGTCTTTTCAAGTAGAACACTCCGTTATGATACACGGATGCACGTAACCTAAGGAGGAATCCACCATGAAAAAACCTATTCATACAAGTTCCAACATCGCTTCATCTGAACCCAAACTCCATATCCGTACATTTACAAAGCAATTAGCTGTATCTGCGCTTGCGCTTTCCCTATTGTCGGTGAGCATCGGCAGTACAACCTTTGCAGCGAGCTTCAACGATCTACAAGGTGTAAACGGCAAGGATAAAATCAATGCACTCGCCTCACAGCAGATCATTAACGGTATGAGTGAGACAACCTTCGCACCTGCCAAGTCTTTAACACAGGCGCAAGCACTGCATATGATCGTCAAAGCATTCAAGCTCGATATCGCTAAGCCGTATGCTCCGCTAATGGAGGGCGATACAGAGGGGACGCAGCAAACCATTCCGTCCTTTACTCATGTTAAGCCAACTGCATGGTATGCAGCAGCCTTTAATACCGCAGCTCAAGCTGGACTCGATATTCCAGCAACGACCGATCCTGATGCTGTAATTACCCGCGAACAATATGTGAATTATGTAATGAATGCAATGCAGCTCACCGGTAACATGCCTGTATTCCGCATCATCCCACCGGATATCAAAGACGAGTCCGCGTTCGATGTGAGCCTTCTTGGTTCAGCACAGTTAGCGATTGTACTTCATATTGCTAACCTTGATGCAGACGGTAACTTCAATCCGAAGCAGAAAATGAATCGTGCTGACTCTGCGATCATTCTGTACGATGCGATGAATTACTTGAATGAGCGAACAGCCAATGCACCTTCACCTGAAGCTACAACTGATCCAATCCCACCAGGGAAAGAACTTCCTCCAATCGAAGATGCTCCATCAGACGGACAATACGTCGTTACAGACAACGGCACAGTCAGTCTGATGCAAGATATCCAGCAAGCGATGACTCAATACGCTTCTACCAAAGATACCGTCTACTTTGTAGCCATTGACCTATCAAAGAGCGGTTCTCCTGTTCAACCGGATAGCCCAGAGGCAGCTACTGAACTCAAGCGGCTCCAGAATCTCGGCTATGATGTTGCCATGAATACAGGCTGGACATACAAAGGCATGAATGAAAAAGTAGACTATCCGTATCTGTCCGGCTACTTCACTGCAGAGCAACTTAACACACTCAAAGTAAGCGATGCGTATGGATACACCGTTCATTTCGCTTATAATGGTGACGGCTCACCAGCAACAGCAAAGAATGGTGCCGTTAATCACTACAAAATGGATCAGAACGGCACTGCTTAAATAGGACAAATGTGTGCCACACATGATAATTGAATCGACGAATCTACAAGCGCATATTTCTCCATTCAAAAAGCCCGCTCTCTGTGATGACAGAGAGCAGGCTTTTGCGATTATATTACATGCATTCATTCTAAGATCACTTGCATAACTTCACTTAACGAAGCAAATCTGCCAGTGGATCGCGCTCCGGTGTGGCTACGCGTGGAGCAGAAGCTGGCGTATTCGCCTCTGCTTTTTCCAGACCCAATCGACGCGTCATCTGCTCATTAATTGTGGACAGCTTCGCTGTATAATCCTGACAGCTAGCAATAATCTCACGGTTCGAGCGTTCTGATGTATCCAGCGCAGACATCAGATCGGCAATTGCCAGGTTAACCGATTCCAGCGACATCGCAGGCTTTTTGAGCAGCTCAGCAGAGCGTTCGCTGTTCGTTTTCAGCAATTGTGCATTTTGGCGGAATTGATCTTCAATCGTCTGGTTTACACTTTCGACTGCATTTGCTACACGATCCTGATCCTCAATCGCAAGTGCGATCATAGCGGAGATTTTGATCAGGTTCGCCGCTTTATATACCGCATCGTTCACTGAGTCGATCAGCTTATCATTCGTATCGTTGACGATATCCGTCGCTGCAATCGCCTGATTGAACAGCATAATATTTTCCGTCATCGACTGAATACGTGTTACAACTTTGCGCAAGCCTCGTTCCAGATACACTTTACGGCTTTCATTTTCCGGCTTTTGAATCTCCGCTTCAAACAGCTTTTTCAGCTCGTTGCCCATTGCAATCTTGTATTGGAGATTGTAGATTTCTTCAAGGGAATTACGCTTAAGTGTGCGCATGCTCACCATATTTTCTTCCAGATTATCTTTGCCGCTGCGTAATCCTTGTACGATCGCATCTACGTTTTTGCTAACCGATTGATATTTGTACACGTAGTTTTTGATCGGTGATTTGCGCAGGAGCTTGGCGAACAAGCCTACATTTTTACTCTGTTGAAGTGCTTCACATTCATCACGCAGAGAAAGGATCAGGTTCGATACCTGCTTGGACTTGCCAGACATCAGATCATTCACTGGACGATCTAACATTTGCAGCGTCTGGGTTGCGCGCTCCTGCGTTTGCATGCCCAGCTTACCTACCTCGTCCATCAGTCCATCCAGATTGATCGTATCGGCTTGTGCGACCTGATTCAGAATCACGTTCGCTTCCTGTGTAACCTTTTGCTCATCTTCTTTTTTGAGTGACATGGAAGGTGTTGCCATGGGCTCATCTCCTTAAAGGCTTATGGTTAGCCTGGATTGGATACAGCATAACGGTTCAATGCTGCCATATGTTGCTAGCTATCTATGAGGATATAACATGAATCTATTTTCCAAAATCATTTATTGCTTATTACGTACTGGGATTCCCTACTCAGGAATAACGATGATGCAGCAGTTCCGCTCTAGATTGAAGCTCCATCAGATCTTTATGCTCAATCGTCTTCACGATCTGAGTTACCCGATTATTCACGTCCTTCAGTCCATCCAGCAAGATACGACGGTTCTTCGTCTTCGCCTCTCCACTGAGTCGTAGGAACGGATTAATCACACTGTTCAAATCGTTCATCACAAGACGCTTGATCGTGTGATTAATATCATCATTATTCAGCTCCGACAGAATCGGTAATACCCGTTGTAAACGTAAAAAGAGCGCACAGGACTTCTCTACAATCTCATTATCCAGATTATGCTTTTGTCCCTCCGAAATAATCATCTCTTCCAGTACACCCAGATATTCGAGCACAGGCTGAAATATCGGAAGCACGTCAGAGGTGCTATTAGGTGCTGTCTTCGACTGAACCGGCTGTGCTGCCGACGATGCAGCAGGACGAGCCGTACTTGCTGAACGAGCTGCGGATTCCTGCGCACTATGCCGCTGCTGATCTGCTGCTCGCTGACGTGCCGCCTGTTCATATTGCTCCTGTAACGAATGAGACGCGGTCGGATTCGTAGCTATAGGCGAACGATTCGTATGTGCTTGCGGCTGTGACAATGACGGCTGAGTTGGAGCAGGAGGAAGCGACGCATTACGCTGCGTACGTGCCGCCCAGACAACTCCATAGATCGAGCCAGCCAGCGGAAATAATAGTGTCACAAATATCGGCGTCCATATGCCAACCAGACAACCCGCAAGATAGCCGATCCCGCCACCGAGCACCGTTTTGCCAACGATTTTGCTTATACTCATCTGAAAAACACCTGCCTCTGCAAAATTCTCATGTACTATGCTACGTATACACTTGTCCGCCGGTTGCATCATCCGCCTCAGGAATATGTAAAATATGGCGCATACTCCGCCATATATTCCGTCTATTTATCCAAGTTATGACAACGGATGAGGCACTTGCTGCATAATGAGTGGTTGCTCTACATACGTCGTTAATAGCCCATATTCCGGTTGTTGAACCTCTACCGGATAACCAAGTGCCATTTTCACAGCCAGATACGGGAAATTAATACCTGTGAGACAGGACATATGCAGTCCACCGGACATGCGTGGATTGATTTCAAGCGCTTTTGGGGTATCCCCCTGATAAATTAACTGTAGATTATAATTATAAGGAATTCGGTAGAAGCTTGCCACTTGTGCCGCGATACGAAGCAGCTCCTCATTTTGTTCCAGCAGTCGGGATCGTCCGCCATTTTTGCGGCGTGGAATAGCCGCCAGTAGTTCACCTTCAGGCGAAGCAAGGCAGTCGATGCTATACTCTGGCCCTTCAAGTAGCTCCATCACCATCAGCTCCGGAAATGTCTCTACACTCGATAACGTTTCATACACATGGTCAAACGAAACCCGTGCACTAACCGTGGAAAATAAATCCTCCAGCGGATCAGATTCATTATTGATGACCCGGAAACCGACGCCCCCCTCCATCCGTGTTGGCTTGAAGCAAACGCGCAAGCCCTTCGCCGCAATGCGTTCATAAGCAGCCTTGAACTGCTCTGCCGTATGTACAACCTCATATTCAGGTACAACCATCAGTTCCTGTTCTTTTACCGAGCGGAAGAAGTTGCCCTTATCTTCGATCTCGTCCAGTAACCCCGCATCTGTGCAACATACGAGCTTCACGCCCATCGCAGCGAACTGATCCGCGGCGGCGACTACATAACGCATCCCCCAGCGTGGTACAAAGACTTCAATCCCATGACGACGACAAAAATCCAGACAATAGTCTGCATATTCGGCACCTGTCAGCACTGGCTCTACTTCGGTATAATCGCAAGATAATAAGGATACATGCTCCGGATCGCGATGTGATCCATAAATTTCAAAGGCTAGACCATCCTCGTTATTACGTACTGCCTGAATATAATGATAGCCCACCGCAAAGCTGCGATTGAACCAGATTTTGATCTTTTGCTTATCGGTAGTCATTGGCATAGCTTCCTTCCCTGTCCATAATATCCGCTACAAATTGCAAAATATCCTCTGCGGCGACAATGCCAGAACGCGCTGTGAATCCGAACGATTCATTCATCAGCTTCCCTGATCCATAAGCACGATACAGCTCCCCATGTGCAGGTGCAATCGCTTCTTCTGCCGCCCGCAATAAGCCTAGATCCAGTAGCGAATCGCCGGAAGCAATTACATGTGTCGCTCCGCATAACTGTTTGGCATGCGCAATCGCACGATTTTTACTTACGGGCAACGGAACCAGATACACTTTGCGTCCTTGAATCGACAAGCCCCAGCCCAATTGCTCTAGCTGTGGCGCGAGTGCCATCACCTGCTCATATGGCATCTCTTCACGCTTCACCAGTATCGAATAGAAGGTATCTTCCCAGTAGCTCTCACGAATAACCCAGTCCGAACTTGCGATCCCGTGAAATACAGCAATCGCTTCGGTAGCAGGAGCGGACAGCTTGCGCACGTCTTCCATAATGTAGGCATGCCATTCCTGATCTATCTTGCCATCCACCAGAATATGCGCCCCATTACTTGTAATGGCATACGCAGGTACCACCTGATCGCGGAACAGATGAATACGATCATACAGCTCAATCACCCGTGTGGTTACTGGTACAAATGGAATCTGTCCTGCAACTTGCTGTAGTCGCTCCAGCGCAATTCGGGAAATATGGGACGTCACTCGTCCTTCTACCGTCTCCGCAGCAACCATTGTAGCGGGATCAAGCTCCATTCCGCGCGAACGCTCAGAGTAAATCAGCGTCTGATCCAGATCACTTGCATATAACAGCATTAGCCGTCACCATCTCTCGGTTTAATAATTCCACAGCAGGCATAAGTCATATCTGGCTTGATTTCAATATCTGCTCCACGTTCGCGTGCCAGATGCAAAATATGCTGTAAATGCGGATTGTCCTCGTGATCAATTAAGATTTTCCACGGCACCCGGCGCAATAACACACGTGTCGTCTCCCCCACACCCGGCTTGATCAGATTGATATCGCTCAGACCGAATTGCTCCTGAATCGAGCGAATATCCTGCATCCCTTTCCAATCTCCCGGTTCGGGCTGATCCATCAGCGCATTTGCACGCTGAATCGCCTCTTGCTGCACCTGCTGGAAGTGCTCGCTAATCCGATCAACGAATAGATTGGATACATCCTGCTCCAGCCAGTGACGATAGAACTTCGACCCGTGAAAGTCATTCTCTCCGATCAAGTCGGAGCGCAGTACCGTACGACTCATCAGTCCAGATACCGTCGAGTTCAGACAGGCACTTGGAATCAGAAAGTCTTCCCTCGTGCCATACGTATCCGAGCAACGTCCCGGATCAGCGAGTACCGCCAGATCATCATTCAGCTTCACACCGTAGCGCTGTTCAAACTGACGACAGGACTCCACCAGCACACGGCGGATTGCACCTTTCCCTGTCCATCCATCGACAAACTGAATCTGCGGCGCCGTGCCATGCTGCTGCAAAATATATTTGAGTGCATTCTCATCGATACCTTTGCCACGAATGATCGAGATACTATAATGAGGCACATCCAGATCATACATCGCTTTCAGGTAGCGCTTAAGCAAAATACCAACTGGCGTACCCGCACGTGCCAGCGACACCAGCACCAGCTCTCGTCCACGTTTACGCAAAATAATTTCACTTACCACACCTGCCGCCAGTGCAACCTGCTCTGCCGCATAGTCTAGCGCTGTATGAAATAAGGCTACATAATCTGCGGTCGGCTGATACTCCTCGGGTAGCATCTCCGAATAATGTGTTCCTGTCTGAATCGCTTCTTCCCGCTCTGCTGTGCCACGTTCTAGCTGAACGTCACTCAGATCCTTAAGCAAAAAGATAACGTCCTCCTCACGGTAGCTACCGAGCCGAGCAGGTGCAGGCAATACAGGCTCTGACCACGCAGGCTGTTCTAGCTGTCCATCCGCTGCTTCCACGTTCACATGAGAAGCTGCTTGCTTTGTATATTCTTGTTGTCTATTGTCTTCTATTGCGGCTTGCAAAGCTTTCTGTTCTTGCTCTGCGCCCAGTGCAATCTTCGCTCTAGATGCCTGCTCACTCATCGCCATGCTCCTCTCTACGATCTGCTCCGCAAATCACGATATTGACCTGCTTAAAGCCACGTGAGCATAACGCTTGTTCCAAGCCATCCAGATGTCCAGCAGGCACATCCCGTTCCAAAAAGACAAACACATCATCATAGACACCATACGGAATATTGTATACATAGTTGGTCACACTAGCATCCTCTGGAGAATGGAACGTATCCCCGCTATGAATCGCATAATCTGGCGCTTCAGTACGATAGACCGGGCTACGTGTCGTCGAATGGTACTTGATGCCTTCGCCCATTTCTGCAGCGATACGCATCGGAATATACATGAATTCTTCGGTACCCAGGCAGAGTGTACGCGATCCCTGACGCATCGGTATAAGCGTATGTGCAGCCTGGCGAATACCTTGCTCTAACCGTTCATTCTGCTCCGCCGTAAGTCCGAATCGACCTGTCCAACGAACGAATGGAGCGTTATGTAGTGCGCCTGCACCATCTACGGAAGGATGTCCATGCAATAATTCCAACACACCATCTAACACAGTATGCACAACCGGAACACCATGATTCGGATCATACTCAGCAAATGGCGGATGAACCAGCTGTGCCTGCCCCTTTGCCGTAATTCGACCTTTCACAAGCGATAAGGGTACGATGTTAATATTCAGCTCTTGTTCTAGATCGCTGTAGCGCTGCACATGCTCTTCACTGCGCCAATCGAGCAACGATGCGATATAATATGTGGGACGTGGATAACGTTCATGCAGCGCCCGAATAATATTCAGCGTTGTCTTTCCCGTGGTGATCTCATCATCCACCAGTACAATTGGCTGTTCACCTGCAATCATCTCTGCTTGTAGCGCATAACAGCGATGAGCGGTTGCATGCGAATGCTCCTCTTCAAACGTAATGACTGGCGTTAAGCCTGCCACATCATGACGCGTCGTATGCACATAAGATGCCTGTCCACGAAAAGGCGCATACATACTATGCCCCAGTGCAGTCGCGGTCTCTGCAAAACCGATAAAGGACAGTGGCTGCTTCAGCTCAAGCCCCGTCTTCATCAGACGTTCGTACGCTTGCTTGGCACCTTCACCAGTCATGAGCGCCTGTAATACAGCTGGCAATAACGTAGCGAGCTCATCTGAATTGTGATGACTATTCATTTCAGCAGATGGCTGTTCCAGCATTGCATCACTGACATCGAAATTGACATCAGTAGACGCAGACTGCTCTGGCGATGCCAAGCTCGTCGTTCCCTGCTCACCATACTCCGTAGCCAACTGATTCTTTTCCAGCTCCCGATACAGCAATAGCGACAGCGCTGCCCCGCTTAGTAGCGACACATACGGATCAACTGCCAGATGCTTCCCCAGCACTCGACTCACAAATAGAAATGAGCGCTTCGGATTGATACGCGCAGCCATTTGAAATAAGCGATCCAGCGGCAAGCCAAACGGGTTGCTCTCCACTTCTACCTTAACCTGCAATTGCTCTAAAATATTATACGTATACACTTCGTTCCTGCTCGGAGAGAAGGGAGATAAAATGTTGTTGTTCATGCAGCACCCCATATATTTTTGATCTAGCAATGACTTTTTTCGCCCAATTCAAATGCGGCTTGATCTCATTCATTTTGTTGGAATAGCCGCTTTTGAATACACCTAGCTCGCCATTGTTACGCTCGATAATTCCGATCGCATCCTCATATTCCTCACGGGTCACGGTATACATCGACTGCACCAGACGGATATGTGACGGATGAATAATCGTTTTGCCGACCATCCCGTTCTCCTTATCCATCATCACCTCACGAATCAATCCATCCACATGCCGATTAATATACTCATTACGTAGCCTGCGTCCATCTGGCCCGAGCGCCTCTTCAAATGGAGACTGACGAATCTGCGGCTTGAGTACGCGCTCCCCACTGGCAAAATACTCCCATACTGGCCCAGAGATTACATACGGCGCATCCATCCGTCCAAACAGATTAATAATATCGGAGATGCAGTCTCGAATCGGAGCAATCTCATAGATCGTCACATCTGAATTGCGGCGCAGACCGAACAGGCTAGAAAAGTCTGTCGCACCAATGCGTACATTCAGTACATATGGACGATACCGATCCAGCACACGCTTGATCGCCAGCAGCGCATCTACCCGGCTCTCTCTGTAGATCACCTCTGCTGTTTCCAAAATCGGCAGCCCATACAGTACCGGAGCACAGCTATCCTTATGATGATTGTACGCTGCAATCACATCAAAATATCGTTCACCCAGCGATGCACTAAACTTAGGTAGCATAATCCCCGTAATGAGCTCAATCAGCGCTCCCATACGCTCCAGCACACGCTGTAGCTGCTCTACACTGCGTACACGGATAAACATGAGTGGGACACGTGCATACAGTGCAGGATCTTGCTCTAGCGATAGACGCAGCAGATTCATTTGCAGTACCAGCGACATCTCCGCTTCTTCGACCTGTTGATCGCCAATCGCATCCTCCAGATCGAACACCCACGAAGTTAGTCCCAGATGCTTACCTGATAACACATCAGTCGCAATGGTAGGTCGTGTTGCCGGACAATAGAGTGCCGCCCCTACCGCATACGCTAGCAGTTCCTGATCCGAAGTATTGTTATAATCTACAGGTAATGAATAAAAGAGCTCTTGCTCTTCAGCTTGCGATAAATAATTAAAATAACGCATACTACCCCTCCCGGTTTACACCAGCTCTTATGAATATACTTGGCAAGGCTATGGTTCACATACAGCCTTATTTCCATGATGCCTCGTGCTTGGGTGACTTTTTCAGACAACAGAACACAAAAACCCTCCTATTTTATGCAAACAGGAGGGACGCTTGTCATCCGGCACGTTTGGGTGCCAGGAAGGTACAACTTGCTTAATCCATACCGTATAGCTTTTCATGCAGATCATGTCACCTGGATTGCAGCCGTTATTCCATCAGCTTATTTACATAGGGATCAATCGTTATTAATCCACTTACTGAGAAATTCGTCTGTTCCGTTATCGAGGTAGTTAAATTCTGCTTCCTGCGATAGCGACTATAAAGAAATAGCCTGAATTACATGACTATCGCCTTACTTGCGTCCTGCTGTCCAGCGCATATTCCAGTTGAAGGCAAGGTCCATCTCCTTGTGACCACTAAAATACTGTACAACCTTCTCAATGCTGAACGTATCGCCGACATTGCGAATCATCGCAATCGCGCACATCGTCCGGCGGTTATCCGGCTCATCCAGCCGAACAATAATCTCTGGCCCATCCTGCTGCTGAATCGTGACTACACCATCTGCCTCTGTCCAGCGACTAATACCTTCATAGATAAAGGAGAATACCAGTACACGCTTAATCTCGGACAACCGATTACCGTTAATGCGCATATTCTCACCATTACTGCGCTCACCTGTGCGATCATCCGCATCCAGTGAAATGTAAGGATGCAGTTCCAGACTACCAAAGCGATTCCCCAATGCCTGTACAACACCCTTACTTCCATCCTGTAGCTCATACAGACAGCCGAGATCCAGATCGGTTCCCTTGGAGGTAGAACCACCAAAGCCGAACAGTCCACCACTTTTACGCTCCTGACGATTCCAGTTCAGATTAATCAGTAGCTCACCAAGCGAGGTGCCTGGCTTCTTCTGCAGATTAATCACATCGCCCTTTTTCTTCAGCTCAATCTTGGACAGATTGGGCATAGCTAGCGGCGGTGAAGCTGGTGGTGCGGGCGGCGCTGGTGGAGGAACAGGTGGTGCTGGTGGTGGTGAGTCTGCTGGTGCCTCGACCTCCACGCCATAACTACCACACAGCTCCTGCAAGCCTCCAAAATATCCTGCACCTACAGCAGCAAACTTCCATTCGCCCTGATACCGGTACAGTTCCCCAATCACAATCGCCGTTTCATTAGAAAAGCCAGATTCCAGATTATAGCGGAACACCTCAGTCTGTCCCGAATCCACTACTCCTCGTATGTACATCTGCTGCATGCGGCTAAACGTATGACCGGGTACCTCCGCATTATATATCGTCAATGTTATCGCAATTTTATCGACCTGCTGTGGAACCGCAGAAAGTTCAATATCGAATCGCCGACGATCCGTACCACTTCCCTGCTCAATGTAGTGAATATAGGCATTTCCTGCATTACCATAAAAGATCAGATCATCATCGCTACGTACACGACCATTCCCCTGGAGCAAAAAAGCCGACGTATCCAGCTCCATCGCATCCGGTGCCTGCCAGCCCAGTACCAGACTGAACTGCGAGAGCCCTGGCCTGTTCTTGGTCACATCTGTCTTCTGTCCTCTGACGATCATTGCGCTCATGATTGCACCTCCTGTCATTATGCCGCGGTAAATATGCTATTACGTATCAGCCTGTTTGTTTATACTGCCAAACACTGGAGCAGAATGGATATTTTGCTACGCAAAAATCCTTTTTTCATTGGACCCCGTGTTTATACTGCCAAACACTAGAGCAGAATGGATATTTTGCTACGCAAAAATCCTTTTTTCATTGGACCCCGTGTTTATACTGCCAAACACTAGAGCAGAATGGATATTTTACTGCGTAAAAATCCTTTTTTCATTGGACCCCGTGTTTATACTGCCAAACACTAGAGCAGAATGGATATTTTACTGCGTAAAAATCCTTTTTTCATTGGACCCCGTGTTTATACTGCCAAACACTAGAGCA
>JAAIGF010147384.1_pt1 | contig 29252 bp, 26 predicted proteins | sample 6487441 | NCBI WGS metagenome assembly JAAIGF01 (sample SAMN13974129, study PRJNA590717) | phyllosphere metagenome | biome: pepper field; feature: multiple bacterial spot infested pepper fields; material: pepper leaves; isolation source: leaves from pepper fields | host: Capsicum annuum ... | reverse complement strand
TCGTCCTGCCGGCTGGATGTTTCGCCACCGCTCTGGTGCGCGAAATCGTCGAGCTTTTGCCGGCAGGGCAGACGGACAACCCATGCGTATTCTGATTTCTAACGATGACGGCGTGGCCGCACCGGGCCTCGCCGCGTTGCATGCTGCGCTGGCTGATTACGCCGACTGCACGGTGATCGCCCCCGATGGCGACCGCAGCGGCGTCAGCAGCGCGCTGACCCTGGATCGCCCGCTGCATCCCTGCGTGCAGGCCAACGGTTACATCAGCCTCAATGGCACGCCCACCGACTGTGTGCACCTGGGCGTCAATGGCCTGCTGCCCGATATGCCGGATCTGGTCGTGTCGGGCATCAACATGGGGCCCAACCTGGGTGATGACGTGCTGTATTCGGGGACCGTCGGCGCCGCCCTGGAAGGCCGCTTTCTGGCTCGACCTGCGTTCGCCTTCTCGTTGGCCTCCCGTTCGGCCGAGAACCTGCCCACGGCGGCCCACTTCGCCCGCAGGCTGGTCGCGGCCCATGAGCAGCTCGACCTGCCACCGCGCACTGTGTTGAACGTCAATGTGCCTAACCTGCCACTTGATCGTATTCGTGGCGTGCAACTGACCCGCCTGGGCCATCGTGCCCGCGCCGCGGCGCCGGTCAGGGACGTCAACCCGCGGGGCAAGGCCGGCTACTGGATCGCGGCGGCCGGCGATGTCGAGGATGGCGCCGAGGGCACCGACTTCCACGCCGTGATGCAGGGCTACGTGTCGGTTACTCCGCTGCAGCTCGATCGCACCTATCAGGATGGACTCAACCGCCTCAGACCCTGGCTGGAGGGGTTGATGACATGAATCGGGAGCATGACCGCCACGGGATTGGCATGACCTCGCAGCGCACCCGCGAGCGTCTGATCCAGCGACTCTACGATGAAGGGCTGTCCAATGCCGGCGTGCTGGAGGTGATCAGGCGCACGCCGCGTCATCTGTTCGTCGACGAAGCCCTGGCCCATCGCGCCTATGAAGACACGGCGCTGCCGATTGGCCATAACCAGACCATCTCGCAACCCTACATGGTGGCGCGCATGAGCGAGCTGCTGCTGGCTGCAGGCCCGCTCGACAAGGTGCTGGAGATCGGCACCGGCTCCGGCTACCAGACGGCGATCCTGGCGCAGCTGGTTGAGCGAGTGTTCACCGTCGAGCGTATTCAGGGCTTGCAGGAACGGGCCAAGGAACGATTGGTCAAACTCAGCCTGCGCAACGTGGTCTTTCGCTGGGGCGATGGCTGGGAGGGCTGGCCCGCATTAGCGCCTTACAACGGCATCATCGTTACCGCCGCCGCGTCGGAAGTGCCCCAGGCGCTGCTGGATCAGCTGGCCCCGGGTGGTCGCCTGGTGATTCCCGTTGGTTCAGGTGACGTTCAGCAACTGTTATTGATTATTCGCGAGGAACAGGGTTTTTCCCGGCACGTACTCGACGCGGTACGGTTCGTGCCCCTGCTTAACGGCCCGCTGGCCTGATTCAAATCGAACGGAAGGATGCATGAAGAAAACCTTGTTGCTGTATACCAAAGGAATGGCGATGGGCGCGGTCGATGTAGTGCCAGGCTTCTCCGGCGGCACCGTTGCCCTGATCACCGGTATATACGACAAGCTTCTCGCCTCGCTCGCCGCCATGCCCCAGGCGTTGATGCTGGTCGCACGCGGGCGCATCGCTGCGGCGTGGCAGGCCTGCAACGCCAGTTTTCTGCTGGTGGTTCTGCTGGGCATCCTCAGCAGCATCTTTACCCTGGCCCGCGCCATCAGTTACCTGATGAACGAGCACCCGGTGCCACTGTGGGCATTCTTCTTCGGGCTGGTACTGGTGTCCGTCTACCTGGTGGGGCGTGAGGTGCAAACCTGGCGCAGCAATCGCCTGGTCGGCTTCGCTATTGGCCTGGCATTCGCGCTGTGGATCACCCTGGCGGTGCCCATGCAGCTGTCTGCCGACCCGCTGATGCTGTTCTTAGCTGGCGCCATCGCCATCAGTGCGATGATTCTGCCGGGCATCTCCGGTAGCTTCATTCTCGTCTTGCTGGGCCTGTACCCCGTGGTACTGGGGGCTGTGAAGAATTTCGATGTGGCCGTGCTAGCGGTGTTCTGCGCTGGCTGCGTGCTGGGGCTGCTGACGTTCTCGAAGGCGCTGAGCTGGCTGCTCGCCAACATGCGCGACCTGACCATGGCCTTTCTGGCGGGCTTGATGCTCGGCTCGCTGGTCAAGGTCTGGCCCTGGAAGCAGACCCTGACGTGGCAAACCAATCGTCATGGTGAATCGTTTCCACTCGAGCAGGTCAATCTATTGCCGTGGCAGTTTGCCGATATCAGCGGTGATGATGCGCAGCTGCTGCTGGCTATCGTACTGAGCCTGTGCGCCATTGCACTGGTATTGGGCGTTGAATGGCTGGCGCGCCGCCGCCAGGTTGAAGAGGTGTGACGTTTCGGCGTTCGTTACCGGTCGCTCGGGGCCGTCTGCAAGGGAGATTGGGGTGAGTTCCACAGCCAAACAAGGACATCGCTCCTCGGGCATGCTGCGCAACCTGCTGGTGTTGGCGGCCGTGGGTGCGTTGCTGGCCGGCTGCGCCAGCTCGCCATCCGGTGGTGTGCAGGTCGTCGATCGCAACAACGCGGCGTCACAGCGCCAGCCGGTGACGTCTGGCCAGTACCGGGTGCAACGTGGAGACACACTTTACTCGATCGCCTTTCGCTACGGCTGGGACTGGAAAGCGCTAGCTGCCCATAACGCCATTGCGCCACCGTATTTGATTCGCGTTGGCCAGGTGATTCGTTTCGGTTCGGGCAGTAGCAGCCGGCCTGTTACGGCCTCGACACCGAACGTTTCGACACCCGTGGTGACCACCCCCGGCCGGCCATCCACGCCGGTACAGGCGCCTCCGGCACAAACGAGCACCCGTCCGTCGGCACCGGTGGTGGTAGCGCCTGCCACCACACCGGTACAGCCTGTCCAGCGTTCCGCGACAGGCTGGGCATGGCCGGCAAGTGGTGCGATTATCGGCCGTTTTTCCTCAAACGGTAGTTTGAATAAAGGCATTGATATAGCAGGTGAATTGGGACAGCCTGTCCTTGCTGCGTCTGGAGGATCCGTTGTCTACGCCGGGAGTGGGTTACGGGGCTACGGCGAATTGGTGATCATCAAGCACAGCGATACCTACGTGAGTGCCTACGGCCACAACCGCAGGCTATTGGTACGTGAGGGGCAGCAGGTCAAGGTCGGGCAACAGATTGCCGAGATGGGTTCCACGGGAACTGACCGGGTGAAGCTTCACTTCGAAATTCGCCGCCAGGGTAAGCCAGTAGATCCAATGCAATACCTGCCACGTCGTTGATCTGTCGCTCGTTCACCCGCTCACGTGGGATGGACGGGCTCTGATGTTGCCAAGGAGAAGCGCACATCAGGGCTTGCTGGTCGAACTCAGCAAGGGACGGAACAATAAAATGGCACTCAATACCAAGGCAGCGCCGGAGTTTGACATCGATGAAGAAGTGCTCCTGATGGAGCCTGACATCGATCTTGACGAGGCTGATGACAAGGCGGCCACTGCCAAGGTCGCTACGCGCAGCAAGGCCAAGCAGCCCAACGGCAGCAAGCAGCACAAGTATATCGACTACACCCGGGCGCTCGACGCCACTCAGCTTTACCTCAACGAAATCGGTTTCTCTCCACTGCTTACCCCGGAAGAAGAGGTGTTCTTCGCGCGACTGGCGCAGAAGGGCGACCCGGCCGGGCGCAAGCGCATGATCGAAAGCAACCTGCGGCTGGTGGTGAAGATCGCCCGGCGTTACGTGAACCGCGGGTTGTCGCTGCTTGACCTGATCGAGGAAGGCAACCTCGGCCTGATTCGCGCCGTGGAGAAGTTCGACCCGGAGCGCGGCTTCCGCTTCTCCACCTACGCGACTTGGTGGATCCGGCAGACCATCGAACGGGCGATCATGAACCAGACACGTACCATCCGTCTGCCGATTCATGTCGTCAAAGAGCTCAACGTCTACCTGCGCGCGGCGCGGGAGCTGACCCAGAAGCTCGATCACGAGCCATCCCCTGAAGAGATCGCCAACCTGCTGGAGAAACCGGTGGGTGAGGTCAAGCGCATGCTGGGCCTCAACGAGCGTGTGTCTTCTGTGGATGTGTCCCTTGGCCCAGACTCCGACAAGACGCTGCTCGACACCCTTACCGATGACCGCCCCACCGACCCTTGCGAGCTGCTGCAGGACGACGACCTTTCGCAAAGTATCGACCAGTGGCTTTCGGACCTGACCGAGAAGCAGCGTGAGGTGGTGGTGCGGCGCTTCGGCTTGCGCGGACACGAGAGCTGCACGCTCGAGGAAGTCGGCCAGGAAATCGGCCTCACCCGCGAGCGCGTGCGGCAGATTCAGGTCGAAGCGCTCAAGCGCTTGCGCGAGATACTCGAGAAGAACGGCCTTTCCGCCGACTCGCTGTTCCAGTAATACCCGGCCTGCCAGGCCTTGGGCCAGTCAGCTAGCTGACTGGCTTTTTTATTGCCTGCGAGCGGGGCGAGGAAATGAAAACGGCGCCTCAGGGGCGCCGTTTCCGATAGGCCATGGGTCAGGCCGGCGTGGTATCTCGCAGCTGCAGCAGCGCATCCGACTGCGCCTGAATGGCACGGTACTGTTCGGCGTCGCTCGCCAGCGTCGCGGCGGGCACCGGGAAGATCTCGTTCAGCTTGGCGCTCCACTCGGCCGAGGCTGCCTGTTCGGGGAAGCAGCGGCGAATCAGATCGAGCATGATCGAAACGGTCACCGAGGCGCCCGGGGAAGCCCCCAGCAGGGCGGCGATGGTGCCATCCTGAGCAGCCACCAGTTCGGTGCCGAACTGCAGGATGCCGCCTTTCTTGGCGTCCTTCTTGATGATCTGCACGCGCTGACCGGCAATCTCCAGGCGCCAGTCGCTGGCCTTGGCCTCTGGATAGAAGCCGCGCAGCGTGTTCAGGCGCTGTTCCTGGGACTGCATGACTTCCTTGACCAGGTAACGGGTCAGGTCGAAGTTGTCGCGGGCCACCGCCAGCATCGGGCCGATATTGTTCAGGCGCACCGACATTGGCAGGTCGAGAAACGAGCCCTTCTTCAGGAATTTGGTAGTGAAGCCGGCATAGGGCCCGAACAGCAGTGACTTCTTGCCATCCACCACGCGGGTGTCCAAGTGCGGCACCGACATGGGCGGCGAGCCGACTTCGGCCTGGCTGTAGACCTTGGCCTGGTGCTGGTTGACCACCTCCGGGTTGTCGCAGCGCAGCCACTGTCCGCTGACCGGGAAGCCGCCAAAGCCCTTGCCTTCGGCGATACCGGACAGCTGCAGCAGGGGCAGGGCGCCGCCACCGGCACCGAGAAACACGAAGCGGGTCTGGATCTGGCGGTGATTGCCGCTCTTCTGATCCTTGGTGCTTACGCGCCAGCCATGTTCGTTGCGGGTGAGGTCGGTCACACGCTGATTGAACGTCACGCGCGCATCGCTCTGCTGAACCAGGTGGTCGAGCAGGCTTTTGGTGAGTGCGCCGAAGTTGACATCGGTGCCGTTGGCAACGCGGGTCGCCGCGATCGGCTCGTTGGGGTCGCGGCCCGGCATCATCAGCGGCATCCACTCGTTCATGGTGGCGCGGTCTTCGCTGTACACCATGTCTGCGAAGGCGTGATGCACGTGCAGTGCTTCGAAGCGCTTCTTGAGGTAGTCGATGCCTTTCTGGCCGCGCACGAAGCTCAGGTGCGGAACAGCGTTGATAAAGGACTTGGGCGCGCCAAAAGTGCCCTTCTTGACCAGATAGGCCCAGAACTGCTTGGACTCCTCGAACTGGGCGTTGATGCTCACCGCCTTCTTGATGTCGATGGAGCCGTCGGCGGCCTCGGGAGTGTAGTTGAGCTCGCACAGGCCGGCATGGCCGGTCCCCGCGTTGTTCCACGGGTTGGAGCTTTCTGCTGCACCGAAGTCCATCGCCTCGACGACTTCCAGCTTGATGCCCGGGTCGAGCTCCTTGAGCAGCACGGCCAGCGTTGCGCTCATGATGCCGGCACCGACCAGCACTACATCTACAGCTTCGTAATCGTTCTGCGCCATTACCACATCTCCAAAAAATCAGCGTCCAGTCATAGGCCGTCGGCCTGGGCGTCAAAGGCGCCTGTCAGCGGTTGCAGAGCTGTATTGAGGATTGGGATGACGGTAGGAGGTCGCCTTGTCCTGCCGCAAGATGATTCATATGTGCGCCACACTCTTGTGAAGTTATTGAAACCGTTTTTTTCACGTTCTTTTGGAACGCGAACCTCAAAAGTTCATGTGCCTGTTGGGCCGTTTCCGCCGGCAGATGTTCCGCGAAAACGCGGCACTGCATGGAGAAAGGCCTTCGATATCGAGCAGCACGAAGTGGGCGACTCTCTGTGGCGTTGCCGATGGCATGACTGCATCAGCGGTACGGCGATGCCGATCAGGAGGCGTCCTTATAATCGGGGCGCGATTATAAGGCGAAAGCGCGGCAAGTGATCAGGTGCGTGTGACTTTATTGCACAGGCACTGAGGGGTGAAAACGCCCGGGCGGGCGGTCAGTGGCGGGCGAATGCGCTTTTTGGCAACGGCGTGCCGAGCCAGGTCAGCCGTTGTTCATTGACCTCATGCCAGCCTGCAGGCCCCGGTGGCTGGGCGCTTTGGCGAAATGCGCGGCAGATGCCCTGTTCATCGAGACAGGCAAAAATGCGCGGGTTTCGAGGGCTGGCTATTTTCTGCAGGAATGCGCGCATCAAACAAGCTCCGTTCATGCAAAGCGACCAAAGTCTTATACCGCCGGCATGTGACGAGGAAGTGACGCGGAACCGCGCTCACCGTTTACAGGTCGATTCGTTATACTTCGCCAGCCTTTAGCGCCCCTCATGGAGAACCGAGTATGAATCGCCTGTTGTTTGGTCTGGTTGCCGTTATCAGTCTGGCTCTTGTCGGTTGTGCCCACAGCCCGCAACAACTCAGCCCGCAGCCAAGGCTGATTGGTTCCTTGACTCCCGTGGGGCAGGGCCAGCCTGTGGTGGTGCGGGTGGTCGATGGGCGTCCTTCTCCGGTGTTGGGAACCCGCGGTGGCCTGTACCCGGAGACCAGCGCCATCAGCGTATCGGGCCAGGATGTACTGCCCAAGCTGCAAGCCCAGGCCGAGGCGGCCGTGCGCCTGCTGGGCTTCACCCCGTCGGCCAATGCCTACAATGCGCCGCAATTGACCCTGACCCTGGCCGAGCTCAAGTACCAGTCGCCCAAGGAAGGTCTGTACGTCACCGAAGCCAACATGACCGCCAGCTTCCGAGCCGACGTGCAGAACAGCAATCGCCGTTATAGCGGCCGCTACGGGGCCTCGCTGAACCAGCGCTTCGGCATGGCACCGAATCAGGAAACCAACACCAAGCTGGTCAGCGACGTGTTGAGCGACGCACTGACGCGTGCCTTCAAGGACCCGACCCTGGGGCAGATCCTCAGCGGTCAGTGAGCCTGACGGCGATCAAGAAAAAGCCCCGAAATTTCGGGGCTTTTTCATTGCTGTTGGGTGCTGATCAGAGCGGCAGGCCGGCCTTGATGCGGTACTGGTTGCGTACCGGCATCGCGTACTGAAGGATCAGGTAGGGCTGTTGCTCGCTCGGGCAGCGGTTCAGGCGCAGCTGCCATTGCTCCCTGGCGGCGGCCAGCTCGTCGGCAGTGAACAGTGACTCCGCCGCCGGGACGTCCAGCTGCGGATCGCGCTCGCTCCACATGGCATAGGCCAAGTAGTGCACAGGGAACAGGCGATAACCGGTGAGAATCTGCGCATCGATCAGTGTGGCCAGCTGTTTGGCGTCCTCGAAGCCGCTGGTGATCGGGTCGCCGAAATGCACGTGCACGCGTCCCTTGTAGCCGGTGATACCCAGGCCGATGCTCTTGTCATCCTCGCCCGGCTGCTTGGTGTAGCTGCCGGTGGTGGCGCGGGTGTACAGCTCACGGGCCTTGGCCTGGTCGCAGGGGTCATATTCGTAGCTGATCGACACCGGGGTCAGCTTGAGGCTGGCGATGACGTCTGCGAACGGCTCGTCCTTGCGGCTCATATGAAACATCTTGAGGATCGCCGAATCGGTGCGGTCATCACCGTCCTTGGCGCGGCCTTCGGCCTGGGCGATCCAGATCGACTCGCCGTCCTTGCCGATCGAATGGCTGATATAGGCCGACAGCAGCTGGTAGGCGGCGAGCTTTTCACGGCGGCCGGTGATCGAGCGGTGCACGATGAAGCTCTTGTTCAGGCGCATCAGGTCGCTGACGAAGGGTTTCTGCAGCAGGTTGTCGCCGATGGCGATGCGTGGCGTCTGCAGGCCGGCGTGGTATACGGCGTAGTTGACGAAGGCCGGGTCCATGACGATGTCGCGGTGGTTGGCCAGGAACAGGTAGGGGTTGCCGGCCTTGAGGGTTTCCACGCCCGAATAGCTCACGCCATCGGTAGCATGCTCGACGGTGCGGTCGATATACGGCTCGATGGATTCCTGCAGCGCGCGAACCGAATCGATATGGCGAAACTGCGAACGCAGCCGATGGGCTATAAGAGGTTTGAGCAGCCAGCCAAAGGGGCCGGCCAGGCGCGGAAAGCGAAACTGGGTAAGGATGTCGAGAAACGCATCGTCGGCCAACAGGCGCGCCAGCACTGCTGGAATTTCCGCGTCGGCATAGGGTCGGATGCTGTCGAATTCGCCCATCATGATCTCTTGTGATTATCGCTGCTATTGAAGAGTTGGAAGCGCTGCGCCCTGTGCCGTAATCATGCGTGACGGCAACTCGCGGTGCAGCAATAGACCGCCCATTATACCCTGCAAGTCACACGGAGGCGCCCCATGTTGGAAACCCAGGATTATCAGTGCCCCTACTGTGGCGAGCCGGTCGAGGCGGTACTGGACTTGTCGGCCGGTGACCAGCAGTACATCGAGGACTGCCCGGTGTGCTGCCGGCCCATCGTTTTCCTGCTCGAGACCGATGGCCAGAGCTGGCAGCTGGATGTGCGTGGGGAGAACGACTGATGAAGCGCGTCTACGAGCCGCAGGACCTGATGGAAGGCGAATTGCTCAAGGCCATGCTGGCCAGCGAGGGCATCCAGGCGCATCTGGTCGGTGCCCATCTGGCCGGCGCGGTGGGCGAGCTGCCGGCGTGCGGGCTGCTCGGCATGCTGGTCGAGGATGCCGACGCCGAGCGCGCCCGTCGGCTGATCGCCGAGTACAATGGCGCGCAACCACTACCCGGTGACGAGCCGGACAATATTCAGGGCGTGTTGCTGTGTTGAACGGCGTCTGCCCATCCCGATCGAGCCTTTCATGAGTGGACGCTTCGCGCTGTTTCGCTGGACGCCTGCCTTTGCGGCGCAGCCAGGTTTTCCCGCTGACCAGCAGCCGCACTGGAACCTCGCGCCTGGCTCCCAGGTGCTGTTACTGCGCAGTGAACACGAGCAGCCGGCGTTGGTTCGCGCGCGCTGGGGGCTGACCCCTCCCTGGCTCAAGGACCTGTCGAAAACGCCGGCCCACGCCCGCGCCGAAACCCTGGCCGAGCAACCGATGTTTCGCGAGGCATTTCGCCTGCGCCGGGGTCTGCTTCCGGCCAATGGCTTCTACGAATGGCGCGGTGCAGCGCGTAAACGGCCGTACTGGTTGAGCAGCGAGGAGCCGCTGCTGTATTTTGCCGCTGTCTGGGAGGCGTATCCCGTGGAGGGGCATGTTTACCTGAGCGCGGCGATGATCACCCAGGCTGCTGCGTCACTGCGTCGCCCGATGATTTTGGATGCGCACGACAGGCAGCGCTGGCTGGCTGCCGATACGCCGCTCGAGGAGCTGCAGGCGCTGCTCGTCCGCAGACCGCAGCCCCTGCGGGAACGGGTATTGAGCAATCTGGTCAATGACCCGAAGCTCGATGGGCCGGAGTGTCTGACGCCTGCCTGAGGCTTTGGCTTGCGCTGAAATACGGCAGCCTCCAGCAGGCTGTTGAAAAACTGCCTACGTTGCCGCCGCATGGTTAAGAACAGCCGTAAAATGCTCATGTACAACTCGTACGCTCCGCTTTTTCGGCTGTTTTTGTGGAGCCGCCCAGGCCTCGCGTCAGCTGCCGCCTACGTTTTTCAACAGCCTGATAGCATAATTCGTTCAAGTTCCCAGGGAGTTCCAGCATGAAATCGTCGTTGTCCATTACCACGCTGACTGCGGCTTTGCTGCTGGCAGGATGCCAAGCCGTCAACACCACCAGTGGTGGCTCGGTTGGCGTCGAGCGCAAGCAATACATGTTCAGCGCGCTGTCGACCGATGAAGTCAACCAGATGTACGCCCAGTCCTACCAGGAGACCTTGCAGGAGGCGTCCACCAAGGGCGTGCTGGACAAGACCAGTGCCGACGCCAAGCGCCTGCAGCGCATCGCTGATCGCCTGATCAAGCAGGCGCCGCTGTTCCGCCCGGATGCAGCGCAGTGGCAGTGGGACGTCAACCTGATCAAGAGCCCTGAGCTCAACGCCAACTGCGGCCCTGGCGGCAAGATCATCTTCTACAGCGGCATCATCGAGAAGCTGAAGCTCACCGATGACGAGATCGCCGCCGTCATGGGCCACGAGATCGCCCATGCCCTGCGCGAGCACGGTCGCGAGGCGATGTCCAAAGCCTATGGGGTGAACCTGGCCAAGCAGGGCGCCGCTGCCTTGCTGGGCGTGACGCCGGACAAGATGGCCCTGGCCGATGCGGCGGTGAACTACGGCATGACGCTGCCCAACAGCCGCGGCAATGAGAACGAAGCCGACTTGATCGGCCTGGAGCTGGCTGCCCGCGCAGGCTTCAACCCCAACGCAGCCGTCACCCTGTGGGAGAAGATGGCCAAGGCCAGCGAAGGCGCTCCGCCCGAGTTCATGAGCACTCACCCGTCTTCATCGAGCCGTATCGCCTCGTTGCAGGCGACGATTCCCAAGGTCATGCCGCTGTATCAGCAAGCTAAAAAGAACTGATTGCCCGTCAGCGCCCAGCACCCGAAGACGTTTTCGGGCGCTGCCTGGCCCACTGTCCTGCCCGCTTACTGGACAAGAGCCGCCGCCTGCGTCTGGGCGGCGGCCTTTGGTCGTGGCATCAGCCGTTCAGCAATCCACTGAGCAGCATGGCCTGGTAGGCCGCATAGAGTGCCAGGGCCGCGAAGGCGACGGCTGCAAGCCGGCGAATCAGGGTGAGGGGTAAGCGGTCGGCGGCGAAGTTGCCGGCCAGCACTACCGGCACGTTGGCGATCAGCATGCCCAGGGTGGTGCCGAGCACCACCATGATGAAGTGCGGGTACTGGGCGGCGAGCATCACCGTTGCCACCTGTGTCTTGTCCCCCATCTCCGCCAGGAAGAATGCGATCAGCGTGGTCAGGAACGGCCCGTAGCGTTTCAGGCTGGAGCTTTCGTCGTCCTCGAGTTTGTCGGGGATCAGCGTCCACAGCGCCACGGCGATAAAGGATGCCGCGAGGATCCAGCTCAACAGTGCCGGTGACAGCAGGCCGGCGACCCAGTTGCCCACCGCACCCGCAGCCAGGTGGTTGGCCAGGGTGGCGACCACCATGCCCCAGATGATCGGCCAGGGTCTGCGAAAGCGAGCGGCCAGCAACAGCGCGAGCAACTGCGTTTTGTCGCCGATTTCCGCCAGGGCAACGATCAGGGTGGGAACGAAAAGAGATTCCAGCATCGCGGTTCCTAAAGGGGCGGGTAGACACGGCTATGACACGCACGACCTTCCCGCCCCGGGCAAGGTGTTCGTGTCATAGGTCTTGTCAAACCCTGCGCAGCGTTCGAGCCGAACGGCGCAGATCCGTCTTGGCGGATCTTGGGTCGCACGCACCATGGTCAGCCGACCAAGTATGTTGATGCGTGCCGGGCGAGCTGGCGCTCGCGGGAGACTACTCCCCTAGGACGCGCGCATTCTGCCCAAACGGTTCGTGTTGGGCAAGGCCTGCGCCGCTGTGCCGCAGGCCTAGTACGTCAGGGGCGATTGGCCTGGTAGATGCGAAAGCCGTCGGCATCGGCCAGGGTCTTGCAGGCGCCGATATGCTGCTCGATCAGCGGTGGATACTTGAGAAAGCGGTTGGCCACCAGGCGGATTTCTCCGCCCTTGCGCAGGTGCCGCGAGGCCTGGCGTAACAGGTCTTCGCTGGCCTGGTAGTGGGTATGCACGCCTTGATGGAAGGGCGGGTTGCTGAGGATGGCGCTCAGCTCGGCTGGCGCCGCGGCGATACCATCGCCACTGATGACATCCGCCTGCAGGCCATTGGCAGCAAGGGTCAGGCGACTGCTGGCGACGGCGAAGGCATCGACGTCCAGCAGGGTGACCTGGCTATGTGGGTAGCGGCGTTTGAGTACTGCACCGAGCACGCCTGCGCCGCAACCGAAGTCGAGCAGATGGCCGTCGGGCAACTGATCGAGGTGTTCGAGCAGCAGCGCGCTGCCGATATCCAGGCGGCCGTGGCTGAACACGCCGGGCAGGGTGACGATATCGAGGGGACCGTCAGCCAGCGGCAGGCTGTAGCGCTGCGCCAGTGCATTCAGGTCCGGCGCTGCCGGTGCCTGATCCACGCGCACCTGCCACAGCTGGCAGTGGCGGGCGCTGTCGAGCTTGCGTGGCGTACCGTAAGCGGCCATCTGCTTGGCGGCGCGCTCGACGCCGGCGCGTTTTTCGCCAACCAGATAGAGCAGCTTGCCGGGCAGTCGGGCGGCAAGGGCGTCGAGCAGGTAGGCGGTCAGCTCGCGGGATTTGGGCAGGAACAACACGGCCGTTTCGACGAGCGCGGCCGGCGGCGTGACGCCAAAGGCGCTGCGCCCGGCGAAACGCTGGTCCAGCCGGGCATGATCGCCGGCATGCCAGCTCCAGCCCGCGGCCTGTGGCAGGTGCCCGAGCAGATCATCGGCCGGCAGGCCCGCGAGCAAGACCGGGCCACCGAACAGCTCGGCTTGACGCAGCAGCACTTCACTTCGCGGATCCATCGGTTCTACCCCGGCAAAAGCGCGAAGGGTAGGGGCGTGGGCCGCAAGCTGCAAGTCCGATGCATCAGGGGTCAGTTGACCTGACGCTTGGCCTGTCCGGCAAAGAAGCCTGCCGCGTTTTCCGCCAGTTGGCCGACGATACGCTGGCGCGCTTCGCGGGCGCCCCAGGCGCTGTGGGGAGTGATGATCAGGCGCGGAATGTCGGCAGCCAGCAGCGGGTTACCGTCCTTGGGCGGCTCCTGGGTCAGCACGTCGGTCGCCGCACCGCCCAGCTTGCCCGCGCGCAGGGCCTCGGCCAGGGCCTGTTCGTCGATCAGGCCGCCGCGCGCGGTGTTGATCACGAACGCACCTGGCTTGAGCAGATCCAGTTCCCGGGCGCCGATCAGGTGGCGGGTCTGCTCGGTCAGCGGGCAGTGCAGCGTCAACGCATCGACCTGGGCAAGCAGCTCATCCAGCGGCAGCCGATCGCCTCGCGGTGGGCGCCCCGGTAGCTGGCCATAGAGCACGCGCATGCCGAAGGCTTCGGCCAGCCTGGCCACCGCGCTGCCCAGTTCGCCATGGCCGAGCAGGCCCAGGGTCTTGCCTTCGAGCTCGACGATCGGGTGATCGAGCAGGCAGAACATCGGCGATTGCTGCCAGCGGCCAGCACGGATATCACGCTGATAATCCGGCAGACTGGTGGCCAGGGCCAGCAGCAACGTCAGGGTGTGCTGGGCCACCGAAGGTGTGCCGTAACCCTGGCAATTGCATACGGTCACGCCATGGCTTCGGGCTGCGGCGAGGTCGACGTTGTTGGTGCCGGTGGCCGCGACAAGGATCAGTTCGAGATCGGCACAGGCGGCCATTACGTCCGCATCGATCACCGCCTTGTTGCTGATCGCCACACGGGCACCCTGCAGGCGCTCGATGATCTGTGCCGGGCTGCTCTGGTCGTGCAGTACCAGCTCGGCGAACGGTTCGCGCAGCGGCGCCATGTCCAGATCGCCAAGGTCGAGGGAGCGGTAATCGAGAAACACTGCGCGGCCTGCTTTACTCATCAGCTGTACCTTTCGGGCTGTCCTGTCGGGAAGTAAAGTGCAGCCTATCAGAAGCGCTCCGCCGTCTGCCCGCTCTGCATGGGGGGCGTAAGCCTTCGCCACCTGGATCAATCAGCCACCTCTGGAGCCGCCGTGTACTGGATGGAATTTCTTACCGTTGCCCTCATTCACCTGCTGGCCGTCGCGAGCCCAGGGCCGGATTTCGCCATCGTGGTGCGCGAGAGCGTGGCTCACGGCCGGCGCATCGGCGTTTTCTGCGCCCTGGGTGTCGGCACCGCGATCTTTCTTCATGTGGCGTATTCGCTGGCGGGCATCGGGTTGATCGTTTCGCAGTCCATCGTGCTGTTCAATGCCTTGAAGTGGCTGGCGGCTGCCTACCTGCTGTACATCGGGTTCAAGGCGCTGCGCGCCAAGCCGGCGGCGCCAGCTGCGGCGCAATCCCTGGCTCCGGTACCGGTACGAACCCCGCGTGCGGCGTTCATCACCGGTTTCGTCACCAATGGCCTGAACCCCAAGGCGACGTTGTTCTTCCTGTCGTTGTTCACCGTGGTGATCAACCCGCACACCCCGCTGCTGGTGCAGGGTGGCTACGGCGTTTACCTGGCCGCGGCGACGGCAGTGTGGTTCTGCCTGGTGGCGATGCTGTTCAGCCAGCAGCGGGTGCGCGACGGCTTCGCGCGCCTGGGCCACTGGTTCGACCGGCTGATGGGTGTGGTACTGGTCGGCCTGGGGATCAAACTGGCGTTTACCGAGCTGAAATAAGGGCGCGAGTGCGCCCTTGGGGGCTTCTTACAGCACTTCGATCGCGACCGCCGTTGCCTCGCCCCCGCCGATGCACAGCGAGGCGATGCCGCGCTTGCCGCCTGTCTGGCGCAGGGCGTTGATCAAGGTGACGATTATCCGCGAGCCGGTCGAGCCCACCGGATGCCCCTGGGCACAGGCGCCGCCGTAGATATTCACCTTGGCGTGATCGAGGTCGTGTTCGCGCATCGCCAGCATGGTGACCATGGCGAAGGCCTCGTTGATCTCGAACAGGTCGACCTCATCCTTTTGCCAGCCGGCCCTGTGCAGCACCTTGCTGATGGCGCCGATGGGGGCGATGGTGAACTCGCTGGGATCCTGGCTCTGTGTCGAATGCGCGACGATGCGGGCCAACGGCTTGAGACCTCGTGAGCGGGCTTGCTCTGCCGTCATCAGCAACAATGCGCTGGCGCCATCGGAAATCGAACTGGCATTGGCCGCGGTGATGCTGCCGTCCTTGCTGAAGGCCGGTTTCAGGCTTGTGATCTTGTCTATCCTGGCGTTCAGCGGCTGTTCGTCTTCGCTGACCTGAATGTCACCCTGGCGAGTCGTCACGGTGACAGGGACTATCTCGGCGGCCAGTAGGCCTGACTGCATGGCCTGTTGTGCACGGCGCAGCGATTCGATGGCATAGGCGTCCATCGCTTCGCGGGTGATGCCAGAGCTATCTGCGGTTTCCTGAGCGAAGGAGCCCATCAATCGGCCGGTGCGGGCATCCTCCAGGCCATCGAAGAACATGTGATCCTTGACCTCGCCGTGGCCCATGCGCAAGCCGCCACGCGCCTTGGGTAGCAGATACGGAGCATTGGACATGCTCTCCATGCCGCCGGCCATCACCACCTCGGCGCTACCGGCCTTGATCAGGTCGTGAGCCAGCATCACTGCCTTCATGCCCGAGCCGCAGAGTTTGTTGATGGTGGTGCAGCCCGTCGCGCTCGGCAGGCCGGCGGCAAGCGATGCCTGGCGAGCCGGGCCCTGCTTGAGGCCGGCGGGCAGCACGCAGCCCATGATCACTTCCTGCACGTCCTCGGGGGCGACACCCGCCCGGGCGATGGCAGCGCGGATCGCTGCGGCACCAAGGTCCGTTGCGCTTAGCGGAGCCAGGCTACCCTGAAAACCACCCATGGGCGTGCGAGCGCCGCTGACAATAACGATATCCGTCATAGGTTCACCTTGATCTGCAATAGGGGGCGAAACCGGCCCGCCGGTCATAGTGAGCAACACAATCATCCTTTTGGCTGATTGAGTGGGCGCTGTCACGGGTTACTGTTTGGCAAGGTGCCATCAGCGCTCAGGTTTCGCTTCATCTTCATCGCTTCCAACAATAGTCCAGAACAGGTGAGCCCATGTTGCAGACCCGCATCATCCCCCCCGCCGCGAATGCCCACCCATACCCGCTGCTGATCAAAAGCCTGTTGCTGTCGGGCAGCCGTTATGAAAAAAACCGTGAAATCGTCTACCGCGACACGATGCGTTACAACTACGCCACGTTCAACGAGCGAGTGGCGCGGCTCGCCAACGTGCTCACCCAGGCCGGGGTGAAGGCCGGCGACACCGTGGCAGTGATGGATTGGGACAGCCATCGTTACCTGGAATGCATGTTCGCGGTGCCGATGCTGGGGGCGGTGCTGCACACCATCAATATCCGCCTGTCTCCCGAGCAGATTCTCTACACCATGAACCACGCCGAAGACCGTTTCGTGCTGGTCAACAGCGATTTCGCCGCGCTGTATCAGGGTATCGCCGGGCAACTCAGCACGGTGGCAGGCACTTTGCTGCTGACTGACAACCCTCAGTCCGCAGGCGAACTTCCCGGCTCGGTGGGGGAGTACGAAAACCTGCTGGCGGCGGCCGAGCCAAGCTATGCATTCGCCGATTTCGACGAGAACTCCGTTGCGACCACCTTCTACACCACCGGCACCACCGGCAACCCGAAGGGTGTGTATTTCACCCATCGGCAACTGGTGCTGCATACCCTGTCGATGGCGACCACCCTGGGTAGCCTGGACAGCATCCGCCTGATGGGCAATGACGACGTGTACATGCCCATCACACCGATGTTTCATGTGCACGCCTGGGGCGTGCCCTATGTCGCGACCCTGCTGGGTGTGAAGCAGGTCTATCCGGGGCGCTACGAGCCGGAGATGCTCTGCAAGCTGATCAAGGGCGAGCAGGTGACCTTCTCCCACTGCGTACCGACCATCCTGCAAATGCTGCTGGCCGCGCCCGGCGCCCAGGGCCACGACTTCAAGGGTATGAAGGTAATCATCGGTGGCAGCGCACTGAATCGGGCGCTTTACGAAGCTGCCAAGGCCAGGGGCATCCAGCTGACTGCGGCGTATGGGATGTCAGAGACCTGCCCGCTAATTTCCTGTGGCTACCTCAACGATGAGCTGCTCGGCGGGAGCGAGGAGCAGTGCATCGCCTACCGCATCAAGGCCGGAATTCCGGTGCCGCTGGTGGAAGCTGCGATCATGGACAGCGATGGCAAGCAGTTGCCCGCCGATGGCCAGACCCAGGGCGAACTGGTATTGCGCGCGCCCTGGCTGACCCAGGGCTACTTCCGTGAAGTGGAAAAGGGCCAGGAACTGTGGGCCCATGGCTGGTTGCACACCGGTGACGTGGCAACGCTGGACGACATGGGCTTCATCGACATTCGCGACCGCCTCAAGGATGTGATCAAGACCGGCGGCGAGTGGGTCTCCTCACTGGAACTCGAAGACCTGATCAGTCGCCAGCCGGCGGTGCGGGAAGTGGCTGTGGTCGGTGTGGCAGATCAGCAGTGGGGTGAGCGGCCTTTTGCTTTGGTTGTCGCCAAGGAAGGGCAGCATCTGGATGCCGGAATTCTCAAGGAACACCTCACGCCCTTCGTCGAGCAGGGGGTCATCAACAAGTGGGCGATTCCCTCGCAAATCGCCCTTGTTACCGAAATTCCCAAGACCAGTGTGGGCAAGCTGGACAAAAAGCGTATTCGCGTTGATCTCGCGCAGTGGCAGGAGGCCGGGAGTGAGTTTTTATCGTCCCTGTAAGGCACGAATTTCAACGTCAAAAATGTGACTGATCAGTCAAACAAGCGTTTGGCTTGCTAATTGCTGGTTTCCGACCATCCTTGGCTTGTCACGGATGGGACTGATCCTTCTAAACCGGCGAGCCAGAGTGTCTCGGGCACTGCAAGCAACACCTGGCAAGGCTCGCTGGCTTTAGTCAATCAGCCATAACAAAAACAAATGGAGTAGTGTCGATGACCAACACAACAAGGCCGTTCTGGCGTCTGGCAAAACTGCCGCTGGCCGTCAGCCTCGCATCAACTCTTGCCAGCCCGGCATTCGCGGTGAACTTCAATATCGGGGAAATCGAAGGGCAATTCGACTCGTCGCTGTCGGTGGGGGCCAGTTGGTCGACAGCCAAGCGTGATGATCGTTTCATCGGCGAAGCCAATGGCGGCACAGGCTACACTCAGACAGGTGACGATGGTCGTCTCAACTTCAAACGTGGCGAAACCTTCTCCAAGATCTTCAAGGGTATTCATGACCTGGAGCTGAAGTACGGCGATACCGGTTTGTTCGTGCGGGGCAAATACTGGTACGACTTCGAACTCAAAGATGAGTCGCGGCCCTTCAAGGATATCGATGACGACGGCCGCAAGCCGGGTGCCAAGTCCTCTGGTGCGGAATGGCTCGATACCTTCGTTTACCACAACTACAGCATTGGCGATCAGCCTGGCTCCGTGCGCCTGGGCAAACAGGTGGTGAGCTGGGGTGAAAGTACCTTCATCCAGAACAGCATCAACTCGATCAACCCGGTTGACGTTTCCGCCTTCCGGCGCCCAGGCAGCGAGGTCAAGGAAGGTCTGATCCCGGTCAACATGTTCTACGTCTCCCAGAGCATTACCGATCGTTTGTCGATGGAGAGCTTCTACCAGTTGAGCTGGAAGCAGACCGTGGTCGATAACTGCGGAACCTTCTTCTCGACCGCCGATGTGGTGGCCAATGGCTGTAACAACAACTACAACATCCTCAACAGCAGTCTGGTCGGTTTGTTGCGTGGCGTTGATGGTTTGGCAGCCGGGGCACCGGCCCTGGCCCCCATCAGCGCATCGGGCGCCGGTGTGAACTACACCCAGGAAGGTATGGTGGTGCGTCGCGGCAAGGACAACACTGCACGCGATGACGGGCAGTGGGGCTTGGCACTGCGTTGGCAGGGAGATAACACCGAGTACGGCGCGTACTTCATGAATTACCACAGCCGTACGCCGTTCCTCAGTGTGCAGAATGCCGATGCGGCAGCCTTGGCAAGAATTGGCGCGGCGGCTCGCAGCATTTACAACACCCTTGGTGTTGGCGCTGCTGGCAGTCCAGCAGCCTGGGTGGGGTCTGGCAATGCATGGCTTGGCGCCGCGCCACCTGCCGCTTTCGCAGGGCCTCTGGGCGCTCAGGCGCGCACGCTTGCCGGCGCTGCCGTGGCCGTAGGTAACGGCAGTTACTTCATGGACTACCCCGAGGACATCCGCCTCTATGGCCTGAGTTTCTCCACCACGCTGCCTACCGGCACGGCCTGGCAGGGTGAAGTCAGCTATCGGCCGAATGCACCGGTGCAGATCAACACCCAGCAACTGACCCTCGCCCTGGCTGGCGCGGCGGCTGGCACCACGGCGCCGGGAGCGGTGCAGAAGGGCTATGACCGCAAGGAAATTACCCAGATCCAGACCACCTTCACGCACTTCTTCGACCAGGTGCTGGGCGCTGACCGCCTGACCTTAGTGGGCGAAGTCGGCTTCGCGCACGTTGGCGGCCTGGAAGGCAAGAATAAGAACCGTTATGGCCGTGACCCCATCTACGGCATCACCGGCAGTGCGGTGGATCCTAACGAAACGTCCATTGCCCGTTATGGCGACCATGGTTACACCACTGCCAACTCCTGGGGTTACCGCATGCGCGGCATCCTGGACTACAGCGATGTGTTCGCCGGTGTGAACCTGCGCCCCAACGTCGCCTTCTCCCACGACGTTGACGGCTATGGCCCCAACGGGTTGTTCAACGAAGGCGCCAAGGCAGCCAGCCTGGGCCTCGATGCCGAATATCAGAACACCTACACCGCCACCGTCGCCTACACCAACTTCTTCGATGGGCGTTACAACACCCTCGTTGATCGTGACTTCCTGGCTCTCAGCTTCGGTATGAACTTCTAAGCGCCCGTATTCATAGGAAAACGCATTTATGAGAACAACAAAAAGGCTGTTGCAAACCGGCGCTCTGACCTTGTCGCTGCTGGCCACCGGTGTGATGGCAGCGGTGTCGGCAGACGAGGCGGCCAAGCTGGGTAATACCCTGACGCCGATCGGCGCCGAGAAGGCCGGTAATGCCGATGGCAGCATTCCGGCCTGGACAGGTGGTTTGCCGATCAATGCCGGGGCTGTGGATGGTGGTGGCTTCCTGGCCGACCCGTTCCCCAACGAGAAGCCGCTGTTCACCATCACCGCGCAGAACGTCGAGCAGTACAAGGACAAGCTCACGCCTGGCCAGTACGCGATGTTCAAGCGCTATCCGGAAACCTATCGGATGCCGGTCTACACCACGCACCGCACGGCAACCGTACCGGACAACATCATCGCGGCGACCAAGCAGAACGCGACCAACACCAAGCTGATCCAGGGCGGTGAAGGGCTGGAGAACTTCCAGCTGGCCAACCCGTTCCCGATTCCGAAAGACGGTCTGGAAGCGATCTGGAACCACATCACCCGCTACCGCGGTGCCAGCGTTCGTCGTCACGTGGTGCAGGTGACGCCGCAGGCCAACGGCTCGTTCAGCCCGGTCAGCCTGGAAGAGGAGTTCGCCTTCCGCAGCATGATGAAGGGCGTCGATACCAGCCAGCCGAGCAATATCCTGTTCTACTTCAAGCAGCGGGTAACCGCGCCGTCGCGTCTGGCCGGTAACGTGTTGCTGGTGCACGAGACCATCGACCAGGTGAAGGAGCCGCGCATGGCGTGGCTGTACAACGCCGGTCAGCGTCGGGTGCGCCGCGCGCCGCAGGTGTCCTATGACGGCCCTGGTACTGCAGCCGATGGCCTGCGTACCTCGGATAACCTCGACATGTACAACGGCTCGCCTGATCGCTACGACTGGCAGTTGCTGGGCAAGAAGGAAATCTACATTCCCTACAACAGCTACCGTCTCGATTCGACGAAGTTGAAGTACGCCGATATCGTCAAAGCGGGGCACCTGAACCCGGACTTCACTCGATACGAGTTGCACCGCGTCTGGCACGTGACCGCGACGCTTAAGCAGGGCGAGCGCCACATCTATGCCAAGCGTGACTTCTACCTCGACGAGGATACCTGGCAGGCCGCTGCCATCGACCACTACGACGGCCGCGGTACCCTGTGGCGCGTGGCTGAAGCGCATGCCCAGTACTATTACGACAAGCAGGTGCCGTGGTACGCCGTCGAGGTCATCCACGATCTGCTCTCCGGTCGCTATCTGGCCCTGGGCCTGAAGAACGAGGAGAAGCGCGCCTACGAGTTCGACTATCCCGCCAAGGAAAGCGACTACACCCCGGCAGCGCTGCGCCAGTCCGGCGTGCGTTGATCGCCATGTAAAACCAGAAAGCCGGCCTCAGGGCCGGCTTTCTGCTGTCTGCTCGAATGACTTTCCAGATGAGGCCGTGAAGCCTCTACAGGTGATGCACGACTTGCCGCTCCACCGCGCGGCATCTTACGGCGGTTACAATCGGCCATCCGCCTGCCGTCCGCGTTACAGGAAACCCTCATGCAACCCACTTCTCCCGCCTTGATCCGCGAAACCTTTCCCGTCGGCCCCTTGCAGTGCAACTGCACCATCATTGGCGATCCGGTCAGCGGCAAGGCCATCGTGGTCGATCCGGGTGGCAACCCAGACCTGATCATGGCACGCCTGGAGGCCCACGGCCTCAAGGTGGTGAGCATCATCCACACTCACGCACACCTCGATCATTTCCTGGCGTCCGGGCAGATGAAGGAAAAGACCGGCGCGACCCTGCACCTGCACAAGGATGATCAGTTCCTCTGGGACAACCTGGAGATGCAGTGCCAGATGTTCGGCGTTCCCTACACCCCCGTGCCTGCCCCCGATCAGTGGCTGGCCGATGACGAGGCACTGGCCTGCGGCTGCGGTGTGGCCTTGCACACGCCGGGGCATACCCCGGGCTCCATGAGTTTCTGGTTCCCCGAGGCCAAACTGCTGATCGCCGGCGATACCTTGTTTCGCCGCGGCATCGGTCGCACCGACCTGTGGGGTGGCGACTACGCGACCATCGAACGCTCCATCAAGCAACGCCTGTACCGCCTGGATGAAGACGCCACCGTGGTGACGGGCCATGGACCAGACACCCGCTTGGGTGACGAGATGCGCGAAAACCCCTTCGTGCGTGCATGAAAAAACAAGCGCTTACAGATTTTTTGCGCGCTGATTGTTAGCCTTGGTCGGGAACTTGGCTGCGTTCGCTGGCTCGAAGCCGCGATAGAAATCTGCCTTTCTGCGCAACACGACTAAGGACTACCCATGATCAAACTCCGCTCCCTGATTTCCGCAATGGCCGCTTTCGCTGTTCTGTCCGGCTGTACGGTCAACCCCTATACCGGCGAAAGCCAGGCGGGCAAGTCCGGTATCTATGGCGGTGTGGGTGCGCTGGCTGGTGCCGCGGTCGGTGCTGCCACCTCGAGCAAGAAAGACCGCAAGAAAGGTGCGCTGATCGGCGCCGCCGTTGGTGGTGCGGCCGGTGGCGGCTACGGCTACTACGTCGACACCCAGGAAGCCAAGCTGCGTCAGCAACTGCAGGGCACGGGCGTGCAGGTGCAGCGCAATGGCAATGACCTGACCCTGATCATGCCCGGTAACATCACTTTCGCCAGCAACTCGGCGGACATTTCCAGCAGCTTCTATCCGACGCTCAATTCGCTGGTGCTGACCTTCAAGGAGTTCAACAAGAACGGCGTGAACATCGTCGGCCATACCGACAGCACCGGATCCGCCGAGCTGAACCAGAGCCTGTCCACCCGCCGTGCCCAGAGCGTGGCGTCGTACCTGGCTGCCAATGGGGTCGACTCTTCGCGAATCTCTGCCTATGGTGCAGGCCCGAATCAGCCGATTGCCAGCAATGCCAATGAGGCAGGTCGCGCGCAGAACCGCCGCGTGGAGATCAACCTGCGCCCGCTGTGAGCCTGTCAGCCCGTATTTGAAATTCTGGCCTGAAACCCCGCTTCGGCGGGGTTTTTATTGTCTGTCGGTTCGATGGATGTGGCTACGTCGCAGGTGAGAGCTAGACTCTGCTGATCAATGGTCGAGCCGTGAAGCGACGCAGGCAGGGAGGTAGGGGTGCTATCGGATCGGGAAGAACCGCTGGAAATATTGGTCGTCGATGATCGGCAAGACAATCTTGATGACATGCAGGAGCTGCTCGAGGCCATCGAACAGCCTGTTCACTGTGTGGATTCGGGCGCCAAGGCGCTTGAGTATCTGGCGCACGCCCAAGTGGCACTGGTGCTGCTCGATGTGCAAATGCCTCGCATGGACGGCTTCGAGGTGGCCCGACGCATGCGTAATGACCCGCATACGCGGCTGACGCCGATCATCTTCATCTCCGGGCTGGCGCAGACCGACGAGGTCCTTGGCCAGGGCTATGGCGCCGGCGCGATGGATTTCATTGCCAAGCCCGTGCAGCCGGCGATGCTGCTGCACAAGGTGCGTGCGCTGCTCGAACACGAGCGCCATCGACGTGACCTGCTGCGTACCACCCGGCAACTGGAGCGCGAGCGGGCCTTCAATGCCTCGATTCTAGACAATACCGCCGAAGGCATTCTGGTGGTCGGCGAGGATGGGCGTATCCGCTTCGCCAACCCGGCGATCACGCGCATGCTCGGCTGCCAGGCCGGCGAGCTTACCGGCAGCGCGCTACTGGACTGGGTCGATGTCGGCGGGGCACAGCCTTGGCAGGCTTCGAGCTTCTACCAGCACTGGCAGCGCCGCGAGCACCTGCGTCTGCATGATGCCAACCTGCGCACCCGAGATGGTCGCCCCGTGCCGGTGGCGCTTTCCTGTTCGCCGCTGCCGGATAGCGAGCATGGCATGGTCCTGCTGGCGCTGGACATGTCGGTGGTGCGCGACCTGCACCAGCAGCTCGAGTCATTGGTCATCACCGATGCGCTGACCGGATTGCTCAACCGCCGTGGGTTTCTGCAGGAGCTGCAGGCCTCGATTTCCCGTCATCAGCGCACCGGCCAGAAGGCCGCCTTGCTGTACCTGGATCTGGATGGCTTCAAGCGTATCAACGACACCCTGGGCCATGAGCGCGGTGATCAGGTGCTGCGCCAGGTCAGCAGTCAGCTCAAGGGGTGTCTGCGCCCCTATGATCGCCTGGCGCGGATCGGCGGCGATGAGTTCACGGTGATCCTCGACAGCCTGGGTAGCCCGGCCGAGGCGGCCTCGGTGGCGCAGAAACTGGTTCACCAGGTATCCGAGCAGGCCGGCGAGGGCGACCTGTCGGGATTGGGCGTGAGCATTGGTATCGCCTGCTTACCCACCGATGGCGACACGGTCGAAGACCTGCTGCGGGCGGCGGACACGGCGATGTACGAGGCCAAGCGCGGTGGGCGCCGGCAGTACCGCTTCTATGGAGCGGCGAACTGACCTAGGGATGTTGCTGGTGCAAGCGCTCGAGCAAGCCATCCTTGGTCTCCCAGAGCGCGTTGATCCACTGCTGGAAATCCTTGCGGTAGGCTTCGTCCTGGTCGTAGGCGCGGCCAATGAAACGATCCGGGATCGGTAGCTGTTCGATCATCACCACCACCTCATCCAGCTGACCGCTGAGCAAGGCCCAGAAGCCGGGGCTGCCTTGTGGGTAATGCAGGGTGACGTTAATCATGCCGTGCAACTGCTCGCCCATGGCATCGAGCACGAAGGCCAGGCCACCCGCCTTTGGCTTGAGCAGGTAGCGGTACGGCGATTGCTGTTCCCGGTGCTTGGCCGGGGTGAAGCGGGTGCCCTCGACGAAGTTGAAGATGCCCACCGGGTTGTGGCGAAACCTGGCGCAGGTGCGGCGGGTGGTTTGCAGGTCCTTGCCTTTTTTCTCCGGGTGCCTGGCCAGGTATTCCTTCGAGTAGCGCTTCATGAAGGGAAAGCCCAGAGCCCACCAGCACAGGCCGATTACCGGCACCCAGATCAGTTCCTGTTTGAGGAAAAACTTCAGCGGCCTGACGCGTCGGTTGAGCAGGTACTGCAGCACCAGAATATCCACCCAGCTCTGGTGGTTGCTGGTTATCAGGTAGGAGTGTTGATAGTCGAAATTCTGATCACCTTGGATGTGCCAGCGGGTTTTACCCAGCACCTGCATCCAGGTCTTGTTGCAGCTGATCCAGCCTTCCTGGATGAATGTCATCAGGCGATCACTGGCACGCTGCACAACCGGCAGTGGCAGCAGGATACGCAGCAGCGTGATGGCGAACAGAGGGACGCACCAGAACAGGGTATTGAGCGCCAGCGAGACGCTACCCAGAAGGCCGAGCAGCGGGGCAGGCAGAAAGTGCAGCATGGACGTGCGAACCTCAGGCAGGTTGGCTGCCCGCGATAGCGCTGGCAGCAATTGGCGCACAGATTAATGATTGGTGACCGAACTGCAAGTCGATCCGAATGCGGGGTGTGTCACCCGCGTTCGGATCGGCCCTTTTTCACTGACGCATGTTGGCGGCCTGGATGGCGGTCAGGGCGATGGTGAATACGATATCGTCGACCAGCGCACCGCGTGACAGGTCGTTCACCGGCTTGCGCAGGCCCTGCAGCATGGGCCCGACACTGATGCAATCGGCGCTGCGCTGCACCGCCTTGTAGGTGGTGTTGCCGGTGTTCAGGTCCGGGAAGATGAATACCGTGGCGCGACCGGCCACCGGGCTGTTGGGGGCCTTTTGCCGGCCGACGCTTTCGATGGCAGCGGCGTCGTACTGCAGCGGGCCGTCGACCAGCAGTTCCGGGTTGGCCAGGCGGGCCAGGCGTGTGGCCTCGCGGACCTTTTCCACTTCCTCGCCACTGCCCGAGTCACCGGTGGAGTAGCTGAGCATCGCTACCCGCGGCGGAATGCCGAAGGCCTGGGCGGAACTGGCGCTCTGCAGGGCGATTTCCGCCAGTTGCTCGGCATTGGGGTCCGGGTTTACCGCGCAGTCGCCGTAGACCAGCACCTGATCCGGCAGCAGCATGAAGAATACCGAGGACACCAGGTTGTAGCCGGGCGCGGTCTTGATCAACTGCAGCGCCGGGCGGATGGTGTTGGCGGTGGTGTGCACGGCGCCGGACACCAGGCCGTCGACTTCGTCCAGGGCCAGCATCATGGTGCCCAGCACCACGGTGTCTTCGAGCTGGGCGCTGGCCATTGGCGCGTTGAGGCCCTTGCCCTTGCGCAGCTCGACCATCGGCTCGACGTAGCGCTCGCGGATCAGGTCCGGGTCGAGAATCTCCAGCCCTGGCGGCAGCTCGATACCCTGGGCCTGGGCCACGCTGTGCACCTCCTCGGGCTTGGCCAGCAGCACGCAACGGGCGATGCCGCGGGCCTGGCAGATGGCGGCTGCCTGTACGGTGCGCGGCTCGGCGCCTTCAGGCAGGACGATGCGTTTGTTGGCGGCCTTGGCCTGCTGCACCAGTTGGTAGCGGAATGCCGGCGGCGACAGGCGCAGCTCGCGTGGGCTGCCGCAACGGGCGGCCAGCCAGTCGTGATCGATGTGGCTGGCGACGAAGTCGGCGACCTTCTCGGCGCGCTCCTTGTCGTCGACCGGGATTTCCTTGTTCAGGCGGTTCAGGTTGGTGGCCGTGTCGTAGGAACCGGTACTCACGGTCATCACCGGCAGGCCGCTCTGCAGGGCGCCGCGGCACAGTTCCATGATGCGTGGGTCGGGGGCGAAGTCGCTGCACAGCAGCAGGCCGGCCAGCGGCATGCCATTCATGGCGGCCAGGCTGGCAGCGAGAATGATGTCGTCGCGGTCGCCTGGCGTCACCACCAGGGTGCCGGGCTTGAGCAACTGCACGGTGTTGGCCACGGCGCGGGCGCAGAGCACGATCTTGAGCATGCGCCGTTGTTCGTAGTCGCCGGCATTGAGGATGCGCGCGCCGAGCAGCTCGGCGATGTCACGGGTACGCGGTGCGTTCAGCTCGTCGAGCCAGGGGATGCAGCCGAGCAGGCGGAATTCCGGGTGTCGCAGCAGCGAGGATTGTTCGCGCAGGCGTGCGGTGAAGGCGTCCAGCCCATCGTCGCTGCGGATCTTGTTGAGGATCACCCCGAGTACCTTGGGATCCTTCGGGCCGCCGAACTGTTGAGCCTGAATCTCCACGCGATCACACAGCTCGCTGAGGCTTTCCTGCTCCGGCGCCGAGACCAGGATCACGTCGGCATCCAGGCTCTTGGCCAGGTGGAAGTTGACCCGTGCGGCGTAGCTGGCCTGGCGCGTCGGCACCATGCCTTCGACGATCACCACGTCTTTGTCCTTGGCGGCCTCCTGATACAGGCTGATGATTTCCTCGAGCAGCTCATCCAGGTCGCCGTCACCGAGGCGCCGTTCGACATGGGCGAGGGCCAGGGGCTTGGGCGAATGCAGGCCGTGGGTGCGCGCCACCAGTTCGCTGGAGCGCTCGGGGCCGGCATCGCCCTGGTGCGGCTGGGCGATGGGCTTGAAGAAACCGACCTTGAGACCGGCGCGCTCCAGCGCCCCGACCAGGCCCAGGCTGATGGAGGTGAGACCGACACCAAAGCCGGTCGGCGAGATGAAAAAGGTGTGCATGGGGTTCTCCGTATCAGTCGAGCAGTGCCAGGGTGTCGAGGGCGATCTGCCGTTCTTCGTTGGTGGGCACCACCAGCACCCGGGTATGGTCGTGGGCGTGGATCGGCCCGCTGGCGCCACGCAGGCAGCGCGCGTTGGCCGCTTCGTCGAGCTTGAGGCCGAGCAGGCTCAGGTGAGCCACCGTCTTGCTGCGGATCAGCGGCGAGTTCTCGCCGATGCCGCCAGTGAAAATCAACCCGTCCAGGCGTGGCAGGGCGCAGCTCATGGCCGCCAGGGATTTGGCCAGGCGGTAGCAGAACACCTCGATGGCCAGGGTCGCGCCGGCGTGGCCGTCTTCGCGGGCCTGTTCGAGGCTGCGCATGTCGTTGGACAGGCCGGACAGCCCCAGCAGGCCACTGTCATGATTGAGCATGCGGTCGATCTGTTCGAGGCTCCAGCCCAGGGTGCGTGAGAGGTGGCTGTGCAGGTTGGGGTCGACATCGCCGCTGCGGGTGCCCATCACCAGGCCCTCGAGAGGCGTCAGGCCCATGCTGGTATCGCGGCTGTGGCCATTGACCACGGCGCAGGTCGAGCAACCATTGCCCAGGTGGGCGATCAGCCAGGCGCTGTCGTCCGCCGGCAGCCCGGTGAGCTCCGCCGCGCGGGCGCTGACGAAACGGTGGCTGGTGCCGTGGAAGCCATAGCGGCGCACGCCGTGGTCGCGGTACAGCTGCTCGGGCAGCGCGTAGCGGAAGGCATGCTCGGGCAACGTCTGGTGGAAAGCGGTATCGAACACCGCCACCTGGGGCAGCTCGGGGTACAACGCCAGGGCCGCCTCGATGCCCAGCAGGCCGGCCGGGTTGTGCAGCGGCGCCAGGGGCGCAACGGCACGAATCGTGGCAATCACGTTGGGATCCAGCCGTTGGGCGCTGGTGAAGTGTTCACCGCCGTGCACGATGCGATGGCCGATGCCGTGCAACTGGCCGCCGGCAGCCTCCTGCACCCGCTGCAGCAGGTTAGCGAGTGCCGCGCGGTGATCGTCCCCGGGGATGGCCTGGGTATGTTTGACGCCATCTCGCTGCCAGTGCAGCGCCGCGTCGACGCTGCCCAGACGTTCCGCCAGGCCGCTGATGGCGAACGCCTGCTGGTCCGGGGCGACCAGGGCGAACTTGATGGAGGAACTACCGCAGTTGATCACCAGAATATTGCGTGCGGGCATTCAGAAGTCCTTAGCATCGGAAGGCGTTGGAGCCAGTGTTGCGACACACCAGCCACAGGTGAAGTTCGTGCCGATATGCGCGTGCCGCTGCGCAGCGTCGAGCACCCAGGCGCGATTTTGCCAGGGCGGCTGATGGCGCAGGTGTTGAGTATGACCACAAGATAAGACAGCGACCCAGTGCCCGTCATGATCTTGCTCAAAAGCGACCACGGTAACCGCGCACGCGGCCCGCCCGTCTGGGCTTGGGTCGCTTTCAACCCCGCCGTTGGTTACAATCTTAGGTTCATTTTCCTCGAGCAAAAGGTTCGCCCCATGCAGATCGCCGCCAACAAGGCCGTTTCCATCGACTATACCCTGACCAACGATGCCGGTGAGGTGATCGATAGTTCCGCTGGCGGCGCGCCGCTGGTTTACCTGCACGG
>JAAIGF010026121.1_pt1 | contig 29272 bp, 23 predicted proteins | sample 6487441 | NCBI WGS metagenome assembly JAAIGF01 (sample SAMN13974129, study PRJNA590717) | phyllosphere metagenome | biome: pepper field; feature: multiple bacterial spot infested pepper fields; material: pepper leaves; isolation source: leaves from pepper fields | host: Capsicum annuum ... | reverse complement strand
TCGATCTGCCCGCGCAGCTTGCCGTTGACCTGGATCACCAGAGTCAGGCTGTCCTGCACCAGGGCCGCTTCATCCACCACCGGCCAGCTGGCATCGATGATGGCTTCCTCATGGCCCAGCTCCTGCCACAGTTCGTGACAGATGTGCGGGGTGATCGGGGCGAGCAGCAGGGCGACGGTTTCCAGGCCTTCCTGAAGCAGGGCGCGCTGTTGGTCGTTGTCCTGGGGGGCCTTTTCCAGCACGTTCATCAGCGTCATCACCTGGGCGATGGCGGTGTTGAATTTGTGGTGCTGGCCGACATCCTGAGACGCCTGCTTGATGGCCAGGTGGATGGCGCGGCGCACGTCCTTGCCGGCGTCGTCCAGCTTGGCGATATCCAGTACGCCCGGCAGGCCCTGGCTGACATGGCCCTGAGCGAGGCGCCAGACGCGACGCAGGAAACGGTTGGCGCCTTCGACGCCGGCATCCGACCATTCGCAGCTCATGTCGGGCGGCGAGGCGAACATCATGAACAGGCGGCAGGTGTCGGCGCCGTAGGCATCGATCATCGCCTGCGGGTCGACGCCGTTGTTCTTCGACTTGGCCATCTTCTCGGTGCCGCCGATTTCCACCGGCAGGCCATCGCTGGTCAGCTTGGCGGCGATTACCTTGCCCTTGGCGTCACGCTCGACGGTGACATCGGCCGGGTTGAACCAGTCCTTGCCGCCGTTATCGAGGGTACGATAGTAGGTTTCGGCGACGACCATGCCCTGGGTCAGCAGGTTCTTGAACGGCTCGTTCGAGTTGACCAGGCCTTCGTCACGCATCAGCTTGTGGAAGAAACGCGCATACAGCAGGTGCAGGATGGCGTGCTCGATACCGCCGATGTACTGATCCACCGGCAGCCAGTGGTTGGCTGCAGCCGGGTCGACCATGCCGCCGGTGTAGTGCGGCGAGGCGTAGCGGGCGAAATACCAGGACGATTCCACGAAGGTGTCCATGGTGTCGGTTTCGCGCTTGGCCGCTGCGCCGCATTTCGGGCAACTGCACTCGTAGAATTCAGGCATGCGCGCCAGCGGCGAGCCTGCGCCGTCCGGGACCACGTCCTCGGGCAGTACGACCGGCAGCTGGTCTTCCGGCACCGGTACGTCGCCACAGCTGTCGCAGTGGATGATCGGGATCGGGCAGCCCCAGTAGCGCTGGCGGCTGATACCCCAGTCACGGAGGCGGAACTGGGTGCGCGATTTGCCGAGCTGCTTGCGCAGCAGCGCCGCTTCGATGGCGTCGAAGGCACCTTCGAAGTCCAGGCCGTCGAATTCACCGGAGTTGATCAGCTGGCCGTGTTCGCCGTAGGCGTCCTGCCACTCGCTGCCCACTTCATCGCCGGCGCTGGTACGCACCACGGCCTTGATCGGCAGGTGGTACTTGCGGGCAAAGGCGAAGTCGCGCTCGTCGTGGGCGGGAACCGCCATCACCGCGCCGTCGCCGTAGTGCATCAGCACGTAGTTGGCGACCCACACCGGCAGCTTCTCGCCGGTCAGCGGGTGTTCGACGAACAGCGAGGTCGGCAGACCTTTCTTTTCCTGGGTGGCAACGTCAGCTTCGGCGACGCTACCGGCCTTGCATTCGGCGATGAACGCCTGCAGCTCGGCATTGTTGCGGGCGGCCAGGGTAGCCAGCGGATGCTCGGCAGCCACGGCCACGTAGGTCGCGCCCATCAGGGTGTCGGGGCGGGTGGTGAACACCTTCAGTGCGCCGGCTTCGCCGATCGAATCGACGTTGTAGGGGAACTGCACTTCCATGCCGCGGGATTTGCCAATCCAGTTGCGCTGCATGGTCTTGACCTGTTCCGGCCAGCCATCGAGTTCGTCCAGGCTACTCAGCAGCTCATCCGCATAAGCGGTGATCTTGAAGTAGTACATGGGGATTTCGCGCTTCTCGATCACCGCGCCGGAACGCCAGCCGCGGCCGTCGATGACCTGCTCGTTGGCCAGTACGGTCTGGTCGACCGGATCCCAGTTGACGGTGCCGTTCTTGCGGTAGATCACGCCTTTTTCGAACAGGCGAGTGAACAGCCATTGTTCCCAGCGGTAGTAGTCCGGCTTGCAGGTGGTGACTTCGCGCGTCCAGTCCACCGCCAGGCCCAGGCTTTTCAGCTGGCTCTTCATGTAGGCGATGTTTTCGTAGGTCCACTTGGCCGGTGCGACGTTGTTCTTCATCGCGGCGTTTTCCGCCGGCATGCCGAAAGCATCCCAACCCATGGGCTGCAGCACGTTCTTGCCGAGCATGCGCTGGTAACGGGCGATCACATCACCGATGGTGTAGTTGCGCACGTGCCCCATGTGTAGCTTGCCGCTCGGGTAGGGGAACATCGACAGGCAGTAGAAGGTGTCCTTGCCGGGCTGTTCGCTGACGACAAAGGAATTCTGCGCGTCCCAGTGGGATTGCGCGGCGGCTTCGATTTCACGTGGCTGATACTGTTCGTGCATGGCTACTTGCGCTAGGAGAAGGGGCTTTCGGGAAACGCCGTAGCATACATGACCCCCCTCGGCAGAGGGAAACGCTGATTGCGCAGCCTGCCCCGGCCTGCGCCATTTGTCGTCGCGGCAGGCCTGCCGCAGGGTGGCGGCTAAGCTGCAGTGAAAGGCGTCCTGCCCTGGAGGTGTGCGGTGCAAGTTGATGGAACTCCCGGTAACCCCAGTGACCCCTACGGGCGGTTGCTGCAACGCCTGACGGTAGCCCTGGGGGAGGCCGACAACCTGGCCCTGCTGTCCGACAAACCCGCTGTGGATATGGACGTGCGCGGCCTGTCGCCGGACGAGCTGGCGCTGATCACCGCTTACCTCGCCAGCGACCGCGCCTGGCTGGACGGCTGGCACGCCTCTGCCGCACGTGGCTACCGGGCGTCTGTGTCGGCGCCGCCCTTCCCGCGTCAGCCCGCGTTCGCCGGCCAGGAACGAGGTCGTCTTCCCGGCGGCGCTCGGCAAAAAATCTGACTCCGTCCTGCGGCTTGCGCTGAAACCTCTACAGCCCCTAGGCTTCGACCCTTTGCGGAGGTGCTCGATGCCGTTGCGTTACCTGCTCAAGCAGTTCTTCATGCCGCCCGGCATCCTGTTGTTGCTCATCGCCTTGGGCTGGTTCCTGCGCCGGCGTTTTCCGCGGCTGGCCCTGTGCTGTTTCACCCTCGGGCTCGGTGGCCTATGGCTGATGAGCCTGCCGGTGACCGTGGAGTGGATGGCCAAAGCGATAGAGCGCGAGCCAGCCATCGCCCAGCAGCAGTGGAGCACATTGGCCCAGCAGGCCGACGTCATCGTCGTGCTCGGCGGCGGCCGCGACTCGGACGACCCCGCCTGGGGCGGCGAGCAGCCCAGCGCCATGGCTCTGGAGCGAACCCGCTATGCGGCGCGGCTGGCCAAGGCTTCCGGCCTGCCGGTGCTGACCACTGGCGGGCTGCATTTCGGCCGCCCACCCAGCGAGGCAGCACTGATGGCCGAGGTGATGCGCGAGGATCTGGGTGTCGAGGTGCGCTGGCAGGAAGAACGCAGCCGCACCACCTGGGAAAACGCGACCGAGACCGCTGCATTGCTAAAGCCCGAAGGCGTTCGCCGGGTACTGCTGGTGACCCAGGCCTGGCACATGCCGCGCTCTCGCTGGTGCTTCGAGCAGGCTGGCCTCGAGGTGGTTACCGCGCCGGTGGGCTTTCTCGGCGTGCCCAATGGCCGACCAATGGGCGGCTGGCTGCCGGAAGGCAAGGCCTTCTGGCAGAGCACCTTGCTGCTCAACGAGGTGATAGGCGCGCTGGCTTATCCGTTGGTGTATGGGCGTTAGCCTTGAGTGGTGGGCTGAAGCCTAAGCCGGTATCTCGATTGCAGGGCCGCCTGAGCGAAGCCACAAAGTGTGGGAGCGCGCGGGGACGCCTAGTCCATCCGCGCGACGATCACGGGCATGGCCCGTTCCCACATGAGATAAGTGGCGCCTTGCGCGACGCAGGGTGGGCTTTAGCCCACAGCCTTGGGGTCCCGACGACGGCGCACCAACGCCCAGCCGGCCAGCAGGCTGCAAAGGATGATCAGCGGCCAGGAGCGCCACTGCAGGTAAGGCGTCAGGTGCTGCATCGGCTGCACCTGGCCATACAGCGTGGCCTGTTCGAATTGCGGCAGGCGTTCGGTAATTCGCCCGAACGGATCGATCAGCACGGTCACGCCATTGTTGGTGGCGCGGATCATCCAGCGACCAGCTTCCAGAGCGCGCATCTGCGCCATCTGCAGGTGCTGCAGCGGGCCGATCGATTTGCCGAACCAGGTATCGTTGCTGACCGTCAGCAGCAGGTCGCTCTGCGCGGCCATTTCAGCTGCGAATTCGGGGTAGACCACTTCGTAGCAGATGAAGGTCGCGATGCGATGCCCTTTGGCTTCCAGCAGAGGCTGGCCGTGTTCACCGCGGGCGAAGTCGGACATCGGCAGGTCGAAGAAGGCGATCAGCCCACGCAGCATGTCCTGCAGCGGCACGTACTCGCCGAACGGCACCAGGCGCTGCTTGAGATAGTCGCCGCTGCCCTGGCCGACCACACTGACGGCATTGTAATAACGCTGCTCGCCGCGCTCATTGGGCTGGCGGATCGGCACACCGGTGATCAGCGCACTCTGTCGGTCGCTGGCGAAGCGATCCATCATGCTCAGGTAGCCGATGGCCTGCTCCTTGAGCACCGGCACCGCGGTCTCCGGCCACACCAGAATGTCCACGGGCTTGCTGGCGAAACTCATGTCGCGGTACAGCGCCAGCTGGGCATTGAGCTGCGCCGGGTCCCACTTGAGGTTCTGTTCGACGTTGCCCTGGATTGCCGCCACGCTCAGCGGCTCGCCGGCCGGGGCGGTCCAGGCGTGATCCTTGAAAGCCGCGCCGAGCAGCCAGGGGGCGATCAGCAGCACCAGGGCCTCGGCCAGTTGTGGCTTGTTGCGGTAAAGACGCGGCAGGTTGACCAGCAGCGCCGCGCTCAGCGCCAGGGCGAACGACAGCAGCCACACGCCGCCGACCGGTGCCAGGCCGGCCATGGGGCCATCGAGCTGGCTGTAGCCGACATACAGCCACGGGAAACCGGTAAGGAACCAGCCGCGAAACGCCTCTTGCGCCACCCACAGGGCGGCGAACGCCAGGGCGTCAGCCAGTGGCGCGCTGTCGCGGCGCAGGCATAGGGCCCATACCCAGGCGGCGAGCGCGAAGAGCAGGCCAAGGCCGGCGACGAAGCCAAGGGTCAGGAAGGCCGCGAGGGGGGGCGATGCGGCGCCGTAGTCGTGAATGCTCACATACACCCAGCTGGTGCCCGAAGCGAACAGCCCGAAGCCATACCACCAGCCACGCCATGCAGCCTGGCGTGGGGTCAGCTCGCGCAGGCCACGGTAGAGCAGGGCGATCGACAGAAGCGCCAGCGGCCAGATGCCATAGGGCGCCAGCGCCAGGGTGGTCAGCGCGCCCGCCAGCAGGGCGATCAGGTTGCCGGGCCAGCCGGGTTGGAACAGTCGGTTCATCGAGAGACTCACGAGGTATGAAAACACCCCGCCAAATGGCGGGGTGTCAGGTCAGCGGGCCAGCGGTGTCAGGCGCAGCAAGTGCACGCGGCGGCTGTCGGCGTTGAGCACGCGAAAGCGGAACTCGCCGATCACCGTCACTTCGTTGCGCTTGGGCAGGTGGCCGAAGGCGCTCATCACCAGGCCACCGACGGTGTCGAACTCGTCGTCGGAGAAGTCGGTGGTGAAGGTTTCGTTGAAGTGATCGATGGGTGTCAGTGCCTTGACCAGGAAGTCGCCACTGGGCAGCGGCTTGACGTAGCTGTCTTCCTCGACGTCGTGCTCGTCCTCGATATCACCGACGATCTGTTCGAGCACGTCCTCGATGGTCACCAGGCCGGCGACGCCGCCGTACTCGTCGATTACCACCGCCATATGGTTGTGATTGGCGCGAAACTCGCGCAGCAGCACGTTGAGGCGCTTGGACTCGGGCACGAAGGTGGCCGGGCGCAGCATGTCGCGAATGTTGAAGTCGGGCTGATCGGCCAGCAGCAAGGGCAGCAGATCCTTGGCCAGCAGAATGCCGAGCACGTCGTCGAGGGTCTCGCCGATCACCGGGTAGCGCGAGTGCGCCGCTTCGATGATCACCGGCAGGAATTCCCTGGGAGACTGGCTGGCCTTGATGGTCACCACCTGGGAGCGCGGCACCATGATATCGCGAACCTGCAGGTCGGCGACCTGGATGGCGCCTTCGACGATGGCCAGGGCCTCGCTGTCGAGCAGTTTGTTCTGATGGGCATCGCGCAGGACTTCCAGCAGTTCCTGGCGGTTTTTCGGCTCATGAGCAAAAGCCTGGGTCAGCTTGTTCAACCAGGACTTCTGCTCGTTGCTCGATCGGTCTTCGCTCATGGCGTTTTACTCGGGATCCCTATAGTCATTCGTCGCCGGCATACGGGTCGGGGTGACCCAGCTCGGCGAGCAATAATCGTTCCAGCGCTTCCATTTCCTCGGCTTCCTCATCGTCGATGTGGTCGTAACCCAGGAGGTGCAAGCAGCCGTGAATCACCAGATGCGCCCAGTGCGCCTCCGGGGTCTTGCCCTGTTCGACAGCCTCGCGCTCGACCACTGGTACACAGATCACCAGGTCGCCAAGTAACGGGATATCGAGTAATTCATCAGGTACATCGGCCGGAAAGGACAAAACGTTGGTGGCGTAATCCTTGCCGCGCCAGGTGCGATTGAGCTCGCGCCCTTCGGCTTCGTCCACCAGACGGATGGTCAGTTCCGAGTCGGCGCTGCGCTGGCGCAGGCCGGCCGCGCACCACGCCTGGAAGGCGGCCTCGGTGGGCAGGTGCTCAGCCTGGCTGGCGACCTGCAGATCCAGTTCGATCATGGCTCGGAGCGCGCTCCCGGATCGTTGTCCGCCGGGCGACGGTCGAACGGCTGGCGCTCGGCATCGAAGCGCTCGTAGGCTTCGACGATACGCTGCACCAGCGGGTGGCGCACCACGTCCTTGGGCTTGAAGTGGGTGAAGCTGATGCCCGGCACCCCTTTGAGCACGTCGATCACGTGGGTCAGGCCACTCTTGGTGCCACGGGGCAGGTCGACCTGGGTGATGTCACCGGTGATCACTGCCGTGGAGCCGAAGCCGATGCGGGTCAGGAACATCTTCATCTGTTCCATGGTGGTGTTCTGGCTTTCATCGAGAATGATGAAGCTGTTGTTCAGCGTGCGCCCGCGCATGTAGGCCAGCGGCGCGACCTCGATGACCTGCTTCTCGATCAGTTTGGCTACCTGTTCGAAGCCGAGCATCTCGTACAGGGCGTCGTACAGCGGGCGCAGGTACGGGTCGATCTTCTGCGACAGGTCACCGGGCAGAAAGCCGAGTTTCTCGCCAGCCTCGACCGCCGGGCGTACCAGCAGGATGCGGCGGATCTGCTCGCGCTCCAGTGCATCCACGGCGGCAGCCACGGCCAGGTAGGTCTTGCCGGTACCGGCCGGGCCGATGCCGAAGTTGATGTCGTGGTCGAGGATCGCCTTCACGTACAACTGCTGGTTGGCGCCGCGCGGACGGATCATGCCCTTGCGGGTGCGCAGCGCGATGTTGAGGTTGGCGCTGGGGTTGTTCAGCTCCTCGATACCGGATTCCTGCAGGAACAGATGCACCATGTCCGGTGACAGCTCGGTGGCGTCGGTTTCACGGTACAAGCGCCGCAGCAGGTTTTCCCCGGAAACCGTCTGGCCGGGCTCGCCCAGCAATTCGAACTGGTTGCCGCGGTTGCGGATCTCGATGCCCAGACGCGATTCGATCAGGCGCAGATGCTCGTCGAATTGCCCGCTGAGATTGGCGAAGCGCTTGGCTTCGAAGGGTTCGAGGGTGAAGCGATGAGGTGTCGAGGTGATATTCAAGGTCGTTTTGTGGCCGCCGTCGGCTGAATGGAAGGGAGAGAATAGCGCTAGCGACGGACGAGTGAAAGCACGGCCGATAGCCGCGCTCAGAGCAAATATCGAGGATGATCTTGCGAGCTAGAGCCATGCAAGGCAAAAACAGGCGAGGAACGGTCGGAGTCGCGGGCGACTTTACGAGTTTGTAAATGAGCATTACTCGCTCCGCTCGCCCTTCGGGCCGCACTGAAGTGCGTTGGCCGCAAGCGGCTTGCCGAGCCTGTTTTTAACGCAGCAGGGCCGACGCGCAGCTGATCATGGGTTATCAATGGCGCTCGATCAGGGTGCCGCGCAGCGAATGTGGCATCGCCTCGTCGATATGCACATCGACGAACTGGCCGATCAGGCGCGGATTGTCGCACTGGAAGTTGACGAAGCGGTTGTTCTCGGTCTTGCCCTGCAGCTTGCCCGGGTCCTTCTTGGAAAAGTCACTGACCAGAATGCGCTGCACGCTGCCGACCATGCGCCGGCTGTTTTCGAAGCCCTGCTGATTGAGGCGATGCTGCAGACGCTGCAGGCGTTCCTTCTTCACTTCTTCCGGCGTGTCGTCATGAATATCCGCGGCCGGTGTGCCGGGGCGCGAGCTGTACATGAAGGAGTAGGAGAAGTCGAAGCCTACGTCCTCGACCAGTTTCATGGTGTGCTCGAAGTCTTTTTCGGTCTCGCCGGGGAAGCCGACGATGAAGTCCGAGCTGATCACGATATCCGGCACGGCGGCCCGCAGCTTGCGGATGCGCGACTTGTACTCCAGCGCGGTATGGTTGCGCTTCATGGCGGCAAGAATACGGTCGGAGCCGGACTGCACCGGCAGGTGGAGAAACTTCACCAGCTCTGGAATATCGGCGTGGGCCTTGATCAGGGCGTCGGAAAACTCCAGCGGGTGGCTGGTGATGTAGCGAATACGGTCGATGCCCTCGACGGCGGCCACCAGATACAGCAGCTCGGCGAAATCGGCGATGCCGCCGTCGCGCGTTTCACCGCGGTAACCGTTGACGTTCTGGCCGAGCAGGGTCACTTCACGCACGCCGTTTTCGGCCAGGTGAATGATTTCGCCCAGCACGTCGTCCAGCGGCCGGCTGACTTCCTCGCCCCGGGTGTAGGGCACTACGCAGAAGGTGCAGTACTTGCTGCAGCCTTCCATGACCGAAACCATGGCGCTGGGGCCGTCGACCCGTGGCTCGGGCAGGCGGTCGAACTTCTCGATCTCGGGAAAGGAAATGTCCACCTGAGCGGTCTTGGTCAGCCGTGCGGCATCGATCATTTCCGGCAGGCGGTGCAGGGTTTGCGGGCCGAACACCACGTCGACGTAAGGTGCGCGGTCGCGGATCGCCGCACCTTCCTGGCTGGCCACGCAGCCGCCGACGCCGATCACCAGATCCGGGTTTTCCAGTTTCAGCTCGCGCCAGCGGCCGAGTTGAGAGAACACCTTGTCCTGGGCCTTCTCGCGGATCGAGCAGGTGTTTAGCAGGATGACGTCGGCGTCCTCCGGGCGATCGGTGACCTCCAGGGCCTGATGCTCGCCCAGCAGGTCGACCATGCGCGAGCTGTCGTACTCGTTCATCTGGCAACCGTGGGTTTCGATATAGAGCTTCTTGGTCATGGCGGTTCGTCGGCGGTGAAAAAATGACCGCGGATTATAGGGGGGTTGGCCGCCCGAGGCCACAGGCGCTGGACGGGAGGGCGACGCCGGGGCGTAGCGGCATGCTAAGATTCGCGCCCTTTCATTGCACAGCCAGCCATTCGTTATCCATGACCAAGCGCGACCCCATCTACAAGGTGATCTTTCTCAACCAGGGCCAGGTGTACGAGATGTATGCCAAGCAGATCTTCCAGAGCGACCTGTGGGGCTTTCTGGAAATCGAGGAATTCGTGTTCGGTGAGCGCTCGCAGCTGGTGGTCGACCCCAGCGAAGAGAAGCTCAAGGCGCAGTTCGATGGCGTGGTGCGCAGCTTCGTACCGATGCACTCGATCGTGCGAATCGACGAAGTGGAGCGCCTCGGCACGCCGAAGATCAGCGAGGCCAAGGGCGGCGGCAATGTCATGCCTTTCCCGATGCCACCGATGCCGGAGAAGTAGGCGGCCGCAAGCCGCTGAATCAGCTGATTACTTGAGTGGCGCGAACGGCGACAGGCTGTCGGCGGCCTGCAGTTCCTGCAGGTAATTGCGGAAGATCTGCCCCAGTACCTGGGTGGCAACTTCCTGTTCGGCGCGGGGCATCTGCATGGCTACTTCGTCGGCTCCATCCATCGCTTCATCCGAGCCGTTGACCGCGGCCATCTTCAGCACGATGTAGGCCTGCACGTTATTGGCCGCCACGCCTTCGCCACGGAAGAACATCATGCCCAGGCGGTACTGGGCCTGGGCATGACCCTGCAGTGAGGCGTGTTCGAACCAGCTCAGTGCCTGGGGCAGGTCACGCTCGCCGGCTCGGCCTTCATAGTAGAACTCGCCCAGTTCGTACTGGGCCTGGGCATCGCCACCTTCGGCGCTCTGTTGGCAGGCTTGCAGCGCGGCGGGCAGGTCTTCGGCGGCGACGTTGAGCGAGCAGCTCCCGGTCGCCGGGATCAGCAATGAGTTTCCATCCGCCACGCCGAGCGTTGGCAGCAGGAGCAACAGGCAGCCCAGAGACAGGGTGCGGCCGGTGCGCTTCATGAAGATCCGGATACCTCGACAGGCTGACAGGTGGATGGATGACGAGGCCAAATGGGCTCGGCATCACATTATGAAATAAGCAGCACCGTTCTTACAAAGTCTTTGCCGGCTTTTCTGCCCCAACCTTGCGCAAAAGTGTCACCAGATAGTCGCTTCGTGCGCGGCGGGTGCTTTCACAGAGATCTGTTCAGGCCTCCCGCCGTTCACCTCAGGCGCCGAACGGCGCCGCTTCGATCACCCCTGCTTGAGGGCGGCGAAGGCGCGCTCGGCCGCATCCAGGGTCAGGTTCAGCTCGGTTTCGCCATGGGCGATGGAGGTGAAACCGGCCTCGAAGGCGCTTGGCGCCAGGTATACACCAGCGTCGAGCATCAGGTGGAAGAAACGCTTGAAGCGCTCGGCATCGCTGGCCATCACGTCGTCGAAGGTGACGATATCGTCGGCGCCGCTGAAGTACAGGCCGAACATGCCGCCTGCCTGGGTGGTGACGAACGGGATACCGGCGGCATCGGCGCGGTCCTGCAGGCCCTGCAGCAGGCGGCTGGTGTAGTCGGTGAGTTCGGCGTGGAAGCCCGGGCGGCTGATCAGCTTCAGGGTGGTCAGGCCGGCGGCCATGGCCAGCGGGTTACCCGACAGGGTGCCGGCCTGGTAGACCGGGCCGAGCGGAGCGATGCGCTGCATGATCGCGCGCTTGCCCCCGAAGCAGCCCACCGGCATGCCGCCGCCGACGATCTTGCCGAAGGTCGACAGATCCGGAGTGACGCCGTAGTGCGCCTGGGCGCCGCCGAGGGCAACACGAAAACCGGTCATCACCTCGTCGAAGATCAGCACCACGCCATGTTTGTCGCACTGCTCGCGCAGGCCTTCGAGGAAGCCCGGTGCCGGCGGTACGCAGTTCATGTTGCCGGCTACCGGCTCGACGATGATGCAGGCCACGCTCTGGCCGACGTCGGCGAGCGTCTTGGCGACCGCGTCGATGTCGTTGAACGGCAGCGTCAGGGTGTGCTTGGCGAAATCCGCCGGTACGCCCGCCGAGCTGGGCACGCCCTGGGTCAGCAGGCCGGAGCCGGCCTTGACCAGCAGGCTGTCGGAGTGGCCGTGGTAGCAGCCTTCGAACTTGATGATCGCGTCACGGCCGGTGTAGCCACGTGCCAGGCGGATGGCACTCATGGTCGCCTCGGTGCCCGAACTGACCATACGCACCATTTCCATGGACGGCACGATCGAGCAGACCAGATCGGCCATCTCGGTTTCCATGGCGGTCGGTGCACCGTAGGACAGACCATGGTGGAGCTGCCTGCGCACCGCGTCGAGCACCTCCGGGTGGCTGTGGCCGAGAATCATCGGGCCCCAGGAACCGACGTAGTCGACGTAGCGCTTGTCGTCTTCATCGGTGACGTAGGCGCCCTCGGCGTGCTTGAAGAACAGTGGCGTGCCACCCACGCTCTTGAAGGCGCGGACCGGCGAGTTGACGCCGCCGGGGATGTGTTTCTGGGCGTTGGCGAATAGCGTTTCGGAGCGGGACATGGGGGTCTCCTGAAAGGTCAGTCAGTTCGCGTCGAACAGCGCGCTGAAGGCGCGCGCGCGGCGCTCGACCTCGGCGGGTGATTCGGCGGCGAACAGGGCATGGATCACGGCGATCATGCTGGCGCCGTGTGCGGTCAGTGGTGCGGCGTTGTGCAGGTCGATGCCGCCGATGGCGACGATCGGCAGGGCTACGCGGGTCCGGGCGGTAGCGAGCAGGTCCAGCGTAGCGGCGGGAGCGCCGGGTTTGGTCAGTGAGTTGAAGAAGCGGCCGAAGGCCACGTAGCTGGCGCCTTCACCGGCCGCCTGTTCAGCCAGGGCGAGCTGGGCGTGACAGGTGCCACCGATGATCGCCTGGCGGCCGAGCAGGGCGCGGGCGGCGGCCAGCGAGCCATCCTGCTGGCCGAGGTGCAGGCCGACGCCGAGGCGCGCTGCCAGCTCGGCATCGTCATTGATGATCAGCGTGGCGCCATGGCTTTCGCACAGCCTGCGCAGGGCTTCGGCTTCGCGCAGGCGGCGGGCTTCGTCGGTGGATTTGTCGCGGTATTGCAGCAGGCGTGCACCACCGGTCAGCGCCGCTTCCACGTACGGCAGCAGCTTGCCGCCGGCGAGCAGCCCGCTGTCGGTTATCGCGTAGAGGCCGCGCAGGTGGCCAGGCGTGGCCATCAGCTGAGGTCCAGTGGCAGGCGGCGCGGCACGAACTGGCCGCGGCCGGGTTGTTCGGCGTCGCGCAGGGTCCGCCAGGTGTAGTCCAGGGCGGTTCGTACTGCGCCGATCAGATCCTGGCCGAGGGCCAGGCGCCCGGCCAGGGTGCTGGCCAGGGTGCAGCCCGAGCCGTGGTAGCTGCCAGGCAGGCGGGCGCAGGTGAAGTCGTGGCGGCTGCCATCGCGCAGGTACAGGCGGTTGTGGACGTCGCTTTCGTCGCCATGGCCGCCGGTGATCAGCAGGTATTCGATGTACGGCAGCAGCTTTTCTGCGCATTGGTCCGCGCTGCCATCCGGCAACTCGGCGAGGATGCGCGCTTCGGGCAGGTTCGGCGTGGCGATGGTGGAAGCGGCGAACAGCCGTTCGCGCATGGCGAAGCCGACGTCTTCCTTGCCCAGAGCGCCGCCGCCACCGGCACGCAGCACCGGGTCGCAGACCAGTGGCACGCCGGGCAGCTTGTCCATGATCATCAGCACGGTGTCGACCATTTCCACCGAGCCGAGCATGCCCAGCTTGACCGCGGCCACCGGCATGTCGGCGATCACCGCATGGGCCTGGGCCAGTACCCAGTCGCGATCCAGGACCCGGAAGCCGCTGACGTCGACGGTGTCCTGCACGGTCAGCGCGGTGACCGTCGGGGCCGCGTGGCAGCCCTGGGCGAGCAGCGCTTCGATGTCGGCTTGCAGGCCGGCGCCGCCGCTTGGGTCATGGCCGGACAGGCACAGCACCACCGGGCGCGACGGGGCGAGGCGGGCGGTGCTGCGTGGGTAATCGGGAAGGCCAAAGTCGATCATCTGTGTCGCGGGTTCCGGTTTACGGGTACGGCGGTGGCCGCGGTACCGGGTTGGTCGGGCTCGCACCGGCACATGGCAGGCGGCATCTGGATTGGCCGCGAGCTTAACATTTTATGGGCGGCAATGAGGCCGGGGCGGTTCGGTGCTCGGGGCACGGCTGCCGTCGTTGGCTGCGCCAGGGCCTTGAGCCCCGGGATGGGTGTTTGTAGGATGGCCGTGCCTTGCAGTCGTGAGGCATGCACGTTCCTTATCAGCAGGGCAGAAGGCGCCTGGCATGAACAATCTGTTGCGTGGTGTCGCGGTGCTGCTGTGCCTGCTGGCGGGCCTGGCCCAGGCCGAACCGCGGGTGGTGGCGCTGAGCTGGGAGGCTACCGAGCATCTGCTCAAGCTCGATATCACGCCGATTGCCGTGGCCGACGCCGATCAATACCGTGCCCGGGTGGCGCGCCCGCCGTTGCCAGCCCAGGTACCCAGCGCGGGATCGCGGCGTGCGCCGGATCTCGAGCAATTGGCCGCGCTCAAACCGGATCTGATCGTCATCGGCGAGCCGCAGGCGGGCATGCGCGCGCAGCTGGCGCGCATCGCACCGGTCACTGCCTATGGCAGCCTGTCCCAGGAGCACGACAGCTACCTGGTCGCCCGTGACGACTACCTGGCCCTTGCCCAGCGCTTCGGCCGTGAGGATCATGCGCTGCGCGAACTGGCGGCCATGCAGGTGCAGATCGATGAGCTGCATCGCCAACTGGTCGAGCATTTTCGCGGGCGCTTGCCGAAAGTCGTGGTGATCCGCTTCACCTCGCCGAGCACGGTGCGCGTCGATGGCGGCGATTCGATGATCGACCACGCCCTGCAGCAGTTGCACCTGCAGCCCGCCTACCCGCAGCCGCGCGAGGCGGTGGTGCCGGTGCAGGCCCTGGCGCGCATCGACGAGGGTGTGGTGCTGTACGTCGAGCCGTTCGCCGGCCAGGCGCAACTGTTCGCCACGCGCGAGTGGCGGGCCATGCCGTTCGTGCGCGCCGACCGTTTCGCGGCGATGCCCGATACCTGGGCCCACGGCGGGGTGTTTTCCATCCAGTACCTGGCCGAAGCCATCACCCGGGCCTTGTTGAGTCTGCCGGTGCCCTGAGCTGACGGTTGGTCGTCATGACGCTTGCGATGAGCGATCACCCTCCATAGAGTTGCCAGCATTGATATGTCGAGCCGTGCACGGCGGTATCACCATGAGGGCGTGGGGCCTTCCGGTATCGCGCAACATGGCCATCTGCGGGGCTGCATGCGTTTTTTCCTGATCCTTTTCCTGGCGCTGTGTCCGTTGCTGGCCCATGCCGCCGACCCGGCGGTTTTCGACGAGCGCACCCGCGTCTTGCCGCTTGGCGAGCACATGGCGGTGTTCGAAGACGTGCGTGGCGACAAGACCATCGACGACGTCACGTCCAGCGCCCTGCAGGGCAGCTTCCGGCCGCATGACAAGGCGGTGCTGAACGCCGGCTATTCGCGTTCGGCGTTCTGGTTGCGCATCGACCTGCAATACCGGCCCCGGGGCACGGCCAGCGGCAATCCGCAGAGCTGGCTGCTGGAGCTGGCCTATCCACCGCTGGATCATCTGGAACTCTACGAGCAGGGCGGCGATGGCCGCTTTCACCTGAGCCATCGGACCGGCGATGCGTTGCCGTTCTCCAGCCGCGAAATCCGCCAGAACAATTACCTGTTCACCCTCGACTTCCAGCCCGAGCAGGTGCGCCGCGTCTACCTGCGCCTGCAAAGCCAGGGTTCGATCCAGGCACCCCTGAGCCTGTGGTCGCCGGCCGCCTACCTGGAGGAACAGCCGGCGCGCATCTACGTGCTGGGTATCATCTACGGCGTGTTGCTGGTGATGGCGATCTACAACCTGTTCATCTTCATCAGCGTGCGCGACACCAGCTATCTCTATTACATCTTCTACATCGCCTCGTTCGGCCTCTACCAGGTGTCGGTCAATGGCGCCGGCATCGAGTTCCTGTGGCCTGACAACCCCTGGTGGGCCAACGCGGCCACACCGTTCCTGATCGGCGCGACGGCGCTGTTCGGCTGTCAGTTCGCGCGTAGCTTCCTGCACACCCGCGAGCACAGTCCCTGGGTGGATCGCAGTCTGCTGTTGCTGATGTTCTGGGGCGTTCTGGTGATGGTGTTGGCACTGTGCGCCAGCTACGCCCTATCGCTGCGCCTGGCTACCGTGCTGGCCCTGGTATTTACCCTGGTGGTGCCGATCGCCGGCGCGCTGGCCTGGTGGCGCGGCATGCGGGTGGCGCGTTATTTCCTGATCGCCTGGGCGGCGTTCCTGCTTGGCGGCGTGGTCAATACGCTGATGGTGCTCGGCTACCTGCCCAACGTGTTCCTGACCATGTACGCCAGCCAGATCGGCAGCGCCATCGAGGTGGCGCTGCTGTCCCTGGCCCTGGCCGACCGCATCAACGCGATGAAGGAGGAGCGTGCACGCATCCTGCAGAGTGCCAGTGCCAAGCTGGAGGCACTCAACCACCAACTGGCCGACAGCAATCGCCTCAAGGACGATTTCCTGGCCACCGTGACCCATGAGCTGCGCACGCCAATGAATGGCGTGATCGGTTCGCTGGAGCTGATGCAGACCCTGCCTCTGGATCCCGAGGTGGAGCAATACCAGAAAACCGCGGCCCGCTCGGCTCGGGACATGATGCAGATGGTCAACGACATTCTCGCCCTCACCGAGCTACAGGCCGGCCGGCTCTATCCGCGGCGGGAAACCTTCAGCCTGCGCGGTTTGCTCGACGGCTTGTGCGCGAATTTCGAAGGCCGCGCCCGCGACAAGGGATTGGCATTCAGGCTGGACCTCGACGAGCGACTGCCCGATACGGTTGAAGGCGACGGCCAGAAGCTGGCCCAGGCGCTGGGCTATCTGCTCGACAACGCCATCAAGTTCACTGCCGTGGGCAAGGTGCACCTGCGGGTGCGTGGCAGCGCCCAGGCAGCCATTGACAGCCTGCCGCTGAGCTTCGAAGTGATCGACGCTGGTATCGGTTTGGAAAATGTCCGGGAAACCGACCTATACCGCCGCTTTCATCAGCTCGACACTTCGATGACCCGCGAGTACGGTGGCTTGGGCATCGGCCTGAGCATCTGCCGCCAACTGGTCGACCTGCTCGGTGGCAACCTCGCCTATGAGCCCAATCGCGCCGGGGCGGGTGGCAGCATCTTCCGTCTCGATCTGGCCCTGGCGCTGCCGGTGCAGAAGCCAGCCGAGCAGCCAGCGGTACGGCGCAGCAGCGGTACGCCAGTACGGACTCCCGAGCAGTGCACGGTGCTGGTGGTCGAGGACAACGCCATCAACCAACTGGTGATCCGCGGCATGTTGCTCAAGCTCGGCTACCGGGTGCGCACCGCGGACAGCGGCAACGAAGCACTGGAATGTCTGCAGCGCGAGCGCATCGACGCGGTGCTACTCGATTGCCAGATGCCGGTGATGGATGGTTTCGCCACCTGCCGCGCCCTGCGTCAGCTGCCCGCCTGCGCCGAACTGCCGGTGCTGGCGATCACCGCCCACAGCCAGTCGGGTGACCGCGAGCGCTGCCTGGCGGCGGGCATGAGTGATTATCTGGCCAAACCGGTGAAGTTCGACGAGTTGCGGGTATTACTGCATGACTGGGCGTTGTGCCGCACGGCCTGAGGGCAGTATCGGCACCTGGACGCTTCAGTGGTGCACATGGGCACCGGTGGGGTCCTGGATCTGATACACCTTGCCCTTCTGCCAGGCATCGGCTCCGGGCTGCACCGCAGGGCGTTCGATGTCAGCACGGTTCTGGCGTTTTTTCGCGCTGTCGATGCCGAAGCGCTGGTCGCGCTCGTCGACCATGCGCTGGTCCACCTGTCCATCGGCGGTAAAGCCCATCATCAGCTGCGGTACGCCGAGCGGCAGACTTTTCTGCTGATCGGTATGCCAGGTGTGCCAGGTCTTGCCGTAGGTGCGCACCAGTTTGCGCATCAGGGCGTGTTCGGCGGCTTCGGGGATGCCGGGGGCCACCAGCTGGCCTGATTTCACCTCATGCACGTGGCTGTGCCACAGCGCCTTTTCGCCCTCGGGCAGGGCCTTGAACAGCTGTTCGCTGATGATGTACTCGACACCCATCAGCTTGGCGTCCTTGACGTTGCCGTCGTAGATCACGCACTGGATCAGTTCTTCGCTGAGAATGGAGCAGTAGTGGTGGGCTTCCATCTGGGCGTCCTGCCTGCCGTTGTAGAAGTGAAAGCCGTCGAGATAGGCATTCAGGGCGGCGACTGGCGGCTGCGACTGCAAGGTGGCAGCTCCGGCTTCCAGCAGGCGGGTATCGGCTTTGGCCGGCGCACCTTCAATGCCGACATTGGAGTGGCTTTGGGTGCCGAGGCAGCCGCTCAAGGGCAGAGTCGCCAGCAGTGGCAACAGCGTCAGGCTGATTCGCATAATCGTGGCCCTCCCTCCTTCATGGCCAGGCTCGACAGCTGCCGAGCCCGGCGTTGAAATTACTGGCGAGTCTTGCTTTGCAGCTCTTTGGCCATTTGCAGATGATGCTCCAGCTTCGGCAGGGTCTTCTTGGCCCAGGCACTCACCTCGGTGTCATCGGCGGCTGCGGCTTTCTGATACAGCTCGATGGCCTGCTCATGGGCCACGACCTGGTTGTTGGCGTAGGCCTTGTCGAAGTTCTCGCCGTCACGCACCTGCAGGATCATGGCCTTGGCCTTGCTCATCAACTCGGCGTCAGTGGAGACCTCGAGATTTTTCTGCTTGGCGAGCGCCTTGAGTTCATCGTTGGCGCGGGTGTGGTCGTCGATCATCGTCTGGGCGAATTTCTTGACCTCGGCATGGCTGCCTTTCTCGAGCGCCAGCTTGCTGGTCTCGATCTCGGCGATGCCCTTGGCCGACGCTTCCTCGGCAAAGTCATTGGCGCTGACCTTGTCGGCTGCCTGAGCGAGGCCGGCGAAGCCGAAGAGCAGGGCGGCCGTTGCGCTGATCAATACACCTGTGCGTTTCATAATGACTCCTTGCTTGAGCGTTTGCGGCGTACCCCGGGCCTTGGAGGCAAGTGTGGGTGGCCGAGTCAGCTGCCAGTTGGTATGAAGGGATGAATAAAACAGTTAACAAGGCAGTCGAACTGCCTGTTCACGGTCATTGGCCAAGTTGCCGAGCTGTTATTCGGTAATGGCCATTTCGCTGTTTTCTCGGTTTACCAGCCAAATGTGGCCGGTGAAAGTTCGAGGCGGTGGCTTGGCGGAATGTTCGAATTAAAACGTGCAGTCCACGATGAGCGGTAAAAGTGATGGTGATGTGATAGCCCGTTGTACAGGGTTGTATAAGTTGCTCTGGTTGAATTGGCGCGTGGTACAAGTGCGTACTGTCAATGTGCAGGTGCAAGGGTTTACTGAACATTGCTTTTTAAACCGATGTCATTGCTCTGTGCCGGCCATGTTCGCGCGTGGCTTGGAGAACAGAAGGGTTGCGCCAGTGTCCTGGCTTTTAATAACGAGGTGGCGCCATGAAAGGACAGATATTCCTGATCAACTACATCTGCGACAACCAGCCCATGCACCTGGAGGTGCCGTCCGACGCCGACACCATGACGGTCGAGCAGGCGCAGCAGCACGTACAGGCAAGCGGCGCCAAAGGGCATATCACCGACGTGCAGGTCAGCAAGATCACCCGCACCCATGAGCCGGGGACCACGCCGGGGCATCATCAGCAGCCCTGAGCCCTGACGTGAAAAGCCGGCGCATGCGCCGGCTTTTCATAGCGGTGGCAGGCAATGCGAAGCGCTTAGCGCTTGGCTTCCAGCCCAGGCGTGTCGGAGCGATCCAGGAAGGCCTGGCTCAATTCCGGCAGGTGCTCGCGCAACCAATCGGCCATGGCGATTTCCTGTTGCAGAATGGCTTCGCAGTCCTGCTGGGTCTGCGTGTCCCCCACGGCTTTGGCGGCGGCAATCAGTACCGTGTAGGAGGCGATTTCCAGGGTCTCGAATACATAACCCGACATGGCACCTTTGACCACTTCGTCGCTCATGACCATGCCGCCCATGGCCTGACCGAACGCCATCAGCTTGCCGCTCATGTCCTTCAAGGTGGAAGGTTCACTGCCCAGGCGAGTCAATGCCCGCTCCAACGTTTCGCGCTGGCCCAGGGTCTCTTCGATATGTTTTTCAATGCGCGTGCGTAACTTCGGGTAATTGTGCAGTCGCTCTTTTTGCGCCGTCAGCATCCGCTCCGCTTGTTGTTCCATGGCATGCGCATCACGCAGCCAGCTCACCAGGTTTTCATGTTTCGTGGCCATGATCGACTCCGCAGTTATGAGCAAGTAGTGTTCCGAGGCAGTGGTGGATGCCAAGGTTCATTGCTTTTCGCCAACGGTATTAAACGAAGCGCTGATAAGCGAAACGGCTGTTTACTGGAATGCCTGGTAATTACCGTTTCGCTTAATTGTAAAGATTGTTTTTCCTTGAACTCGGCGCGCACTTTGGTATTCGGTTATTACAAGCCCGAACAGGGCAAGGAGCGAAACCAAGCAGGGAATTATTACTGGTGAGGAGAACAGTTCATGTTCGTACATAACAAGCGATTGCAGTACACGGTACGCGTTGCCGGGCCCAATCCGGGTTTGGCAAATCTGCTGCTGGAGCAATTCGGCGGCCCGCAAGGCGAACTGGCGGCGGCCATGCGTTACTTCACCCAGGGCTTGGCCGAAGACGATGCAGGCCGCAAGGATTTGCTGCTGGATATCGCCACCGAAGAACTCAGCCATCTGGAGATCATCGGCTCCATCGTCGGCATGCTCAACAAGGGCGCCAAAGGTGATCTGGCCGAAGCGGTGGAAGAGGAGGCCGAGTTGTACCGGTCACTGACCGAAGGCGGTAACGATTCGCACATCACCTCCCTGCTGTACGGCGGCGGCCCGGCCCTGACCAACTCGGCCGGGGTGCCCTGGACGGCGGCCTACATCGACACCATCGGCGAGCCGACGGCGGATTTCCGCTCCAACATCGCCGCCGAAGCCCGCGCCAAGATCATCTATGAGCGATTGATCAACGTCACCGATGATCCGGGCATCAAGGACGCGCTGGGCTTTCTGATGACTCGCGAACTGGCCCACCAGAAGTCCTTCGAGAAGGCGCTGCATGCCATCCAGCCGAACTTCCCGCAGGGCAAGCTGCCTGGCGTGCCGGAGTTCACCAGCGTTTATTTCAACATGTCCCAGGGCGAAGAGGATCGCCGTGGCCCCTGGAACGAGGGCGACCAGTGGGAGTTCGTCGCCAGTCCGCAACCTGCAGTCGACGGCGGCGACGGTACTGCGCAGGTGATGTTGCCGGCCAAGCAGGCGAAAACCTTGCTGCAGATGGCCAAGCGCACCGCTTCGGATCCGACCCTGGATTCGATCACCGGTGCCGACCTCGGCTCGGGCGCAGCGCGTAAGCCCGAGTAGGGGTTTGCCCCGCTGCGGTAGCGCAGGGCAACCGATCAGCCAGGCGAGCGATGCTCGGCCTGGCTTTTTTGTGCCTGAGCCTCTCAAGGCTCTGGTCCATGGGCGCCGGTTACCGCTGATCTTTCGGGTTGAATCTTTTCTGGCGTGCAGTTCTCCCAATTGCATAAGGCCATGTGGGCGCGCAGCTATCACCCGCTACGGTCAATCCAAGAATCAATGAGCGCCGTATCGCTTGGCGGTGCTCCTGAATTGCCCACGCAAGGCTCCGACCATGACCACTTTGATGCCGATCTTCACCACGTCCAGCCAAAGCTGCAATTTTCTCCAGGCTGGTCCCGCCCGCACGCTTTACGAGCGGCTGTTGCAAGCCGAGCTGGACGACGGCGCGCTGCACCAGGCACGCAGCTTCCTGGACGGCCAGCTGGCAAAGGCCCAGGCACTGCCCTGCGACATACCGGCGCAACCCGAAGCGCTACTGGACTGGATGCGCGGCGCCGCGCTGCGTACTACCGAGGCCTATGGGCAGTATCTGCAGGAGCGGCGCCAGGGCGCGCCACGACGCTATTTCCAGAACCGCGCCCATGCGCTGTATTTCCTGCGCCATGTAGCTCCCACCAAACTGGTCGACGGCGCCTGGCTTTACGGGCTGCTCAGGCACTGGCAGGAGCTGCGCCTGCGTCCCCTGCTGCGCACCTATCTCGAGGAACTGGGCGACGGCGTGCCGGCCATGAACCATGTGCTGCTCTACAAGCAGTTGCTTGCCCAGCATGGCTGTGACGAACTGGCCGAGCTGGAAGACGAGCACTTCCTGCAGGGCGCCCAGCAATTGGCGCTGGGTCATTTGGCCGACGATTATCTGCCCGAAGTGATCGGCTACAACCTGGGCTACGAGCAGCTGCCGCTGCACCTGCTGATCACCAGCTACGAGCTCACCGAACTGGATGTCGATCCCTACTATTTCCAGTTGCACGTGACCATCGACAACGCCAGCACCGGCCACGCCCAGAAAGCCGTACAGGCGGTGCTGGAAAACCTGCCGGTGGTGGGCGACCGAGACGAGTTCTACCGCCGCGTGATGGTTGGCTACCAGCTCAACGACCTGGGTATCGGCTCGACCGCAGTGATTGCTGCCTTCGACCTCGATGATGAGCTTTGCGCGATGCTCGAGCGCAAGCGCGAGGTGGCCACCCAGGTGCACTCCGATTACTGCCGGATCGAAGGGCGCACCGTCAATGAATGGCTCGGCGAGCCAGGGCAGGTGCGCGCCTTTCTCGAGGCCTTGCAGAAGCGTGGCTGGATCCGTCGCGACGAAGACCCGCAGAACAGTCGCTTCTGGCAGCTGGTGCAAGGCGATCGAGCGGCCATGTTCGGGGTGTTCAGCAGCTATGAGCTGCAGCTGTTGCATGACTGGATTGCCGGGAGCTGGGCACCAGCGCGTAGCCGTGGCCGCCCACGTCGTCGCCCTGCTGCGGCGAGCAGCGAACAGGCCATGGGCCTCGACGACGAAGCCCAGGCGCTGCATGCGGCGCTTCGCGCCATGCCTGCCCAGCAGCAGGCCGGCAAGCTGATCGAGCTCATGTCGCCCGCCAGCCACTTCACACCGGCGGGGCTGCTGGCCACGCGTCTGTTCAATGCCTATCTCCAGTAACCATGTGCGGGGCACCGATGCATAGCGAGCAAAACACTGCGCAACAACAGGCGCTACTAGGCCTTGGCCAGGCGCTCGAGCGGCAAGGTTATCGATTTGTCACCGGTACGCCCTTGACCCATGAGCGGGTCAACGCACGGGCCGAAAACCAGCAGGCGCGAGACCTGGCCGGCGTATTTGGCTGGAGCCGGCCGTTCACGGCGCAGGTGGTAGGCGACGAACTGGTCGAATTGATGCGCGCAGGCGGCGTGCTGATGCAGCAGGGCCCGCAGCTGTCCAGCGCGGTGCGCTGGTCCAGCCTGGGTGACAAGCTGTTCGTGCACTCCCGCTACCCGACCGTGCAGACCGACGCCGTGTTCTTCGGCCCCGATACCTATCGCTTCGTGCGTGCCATCGACGCGTTTCTCGGCACACCCGCGACCTCCACGGTATCGCGGGCGGTCGATATCTGCTGCGGCGCCGGGCCGGGTGCCCTGTGCATCGCTGAGGCAAGGCCCGCCGCCCAGGTGCTGGCGGTGGACATCAACCCGCGAGCGCTGCAATTCACGCGCATCAACGCGGCGCTGGCCGGGCTCGACAATGTCGAGGCGCACTACAGTGATCTGCTGAAAAACGTCGACGGCGAATTCGACCTGATCGTCGCCAACCCGCCCTATATGCTCGACACCGAAAGCCGTGCCTATCGCGACGGTGGCGGCGAGCTGGGCGCCGGCCTTTCCGAAGCGATCGTCGAGGCATCGATTGGCCGCCTGGCGCCCGGAGGCAGCCTGCTGCTGTATACCGGCGTGGCAATGACCGCAGCCGGGGATCCGTTTCTGGCCTACGTCAAACGCACCCTGGGCGATCCATCATTGGCCTGGCGCTACGAGGAAATGGATCCGGACGTGTTCGGCGAGGAATTGCTCAAGCCTGGCTATGAGCAGGTCGAACGCATCGCTGCGGTGGTGCTGACCGTTACCCGAACGGCAGCATGAGGCTGAGGGCGGTGGTTGCGCCCTCAGTGCTCGGTCTTCAGGCGCTTTCGAGGAAGCGCCGAATGCGCTGCGCTGCTTCCACGCATTCTGCCAGTGGCGCAACCAGTGCCATGCGTACCCGCCCAGCGCCCGGGTTGAAGCCCGCCACCTCGCGGGACAGGTACGAGCCTGGCACCACGGTGACGTGCTCTTTGGCGAACAGCGCGCGGGTGAACTCGGCGTCATCGCCCGGCGTCTTGGCCCACAGGTAGAAGCCGCCGTCCGGGCGTTGCACATCCATCACGCCTTGCAGAATTGCCAGCACGGCGTCGAACTTCTCGCGGTACAGGTCGCGGTTGTCGCGCACATGGTCTTCGTCCTGCCAGGCGGCGATGCTGGCCAGTTGGGTCTGCACCGGCATGGCGCAGCCGTGGTAGGTGCGGTACAGCAGGAAGGCCTTGAGAATCTCCGCGTCGCCGGCCACGAACCCCGAGCGCAGACCCGGCAGGTTGGAGCGCTTGGACAGGCTGTGGAACACCACGCAGCGCTTGAAGTCGCTACGGCCCAGTTCGGCGCAGGCGGTCAGCAGGCCGGCCGGTGGATTTGCCTCGTCGAAGTACAGCTCGCTGTAGCATTCGTCGGCGGCAATCACGAAGTCGTACTGGTCGGCCAGGGCAATCAGCTTCTTCAGGGTGTCCAGCGGAATCAGCGCGCCGGTGGGGTTGCCCGGCGAGCACAGGAAGAGGATCTGGCAGCGCTGCCAGATCTCCGGCGCCACGGCGTCGAAGTCCGGGTTGAAGCCATGTTCTTCCAGGCACGGCAGATAATGAGGCTGGGTGCCGGCCAAGAGGGCTGCGCCTTCGTAGATCTGGTAGAACGGGTTGGGGCTGACCACCAGACCGTCGACGTCGCGTTGCGCCACGGTCTGGGTAAAGGCGAACAGCGCCTCGCGAGTACCGTTGACCGGCAGCACATGGCGGGCAGGGTCGAGCCAGCCAGCCGGCACCTTGAAGCGTCGCGCGCACCAGGCCGCGATGGCTTCGCGTAGCGCCGCAATTCCCAGGGTGGTCGGGTAGACGGCCATCTGGTCGAGGTTGTCGGTCAGGGCCTTGGCGACGAACGCCGGCGAGCGGTGCTTGGGTTCGCCGATGGACAGGGCGATGGGCGAGCGATCCGCGGCGGGAGATACGCCGGCGAGCAGGGCGCGCAGTTTCTCGAAGGGGTAGGGCTGCAGCTGGGCGAGGGCGTGGTTCATGATGATCCGACGGGTCCTTTGTAAGGCGGCGACAAAGCTGGCGACACTAGCACGTGAGCGGCCTCAGGAAAATTGCTTATCGGCGCGACCAGCGCTGCGCGGCGGTCGTCGCGGCAGCGTGGCTGTGGGGTGCCGATGAAAATGCTGGTGAGCAGATGCGCGTGGTCCTCCCCGGGAAGGTGATTTTTCTGTCATCATTATCTGGCTGACGAGCAGGTCAGATTTTTCCAGTCCACGCTAAAGCCGTACCGCTTTGGGTCGATAGCCTGAAGGTAAACCCTCCCGGTATCCCTTTAAGCGAGAGCTCCTTCATGCGCACCCTCAAGTTCAGCCACAAGATTATGTTGGCTGCTTCCCTGGTGGTCATTGCGGCCTTCGCATCCTTTGCGCTGTACAACGACTACCTGCAGCGCACGGCGATTCGCGACAACCTGAATAACTACCTGCACGATGTTGGTCAGGTGTCGACCGGCAACATCCAGCACTGGCTGTCCGGGCGCATGCAGTTGCTGGATAACCTCGCCGAGTCGGTGCAGGACGACAGCTCGCCGGCACCGCTGGCCAGAAACCTGCAGCACCGCAGCGTGGCGTCTGCGTTTCTGTATGCCTACTACGGCCAGAACGATGGCACCTATACCCAGTTTCCGCCCAGCGAACTGCCGGCCGGCTATGATCCGCGTCAGCGCCCCTGGTACAAGAGCGCGGCTGGTGGCAGTGGCCCTGGCCTGACCGAGCCGTACCTGGCGGCCGACCCACGAGACGGCCTGCTGATCACCATCACCCGTCCCGTCAGTGTTGGCGGCACCTTGCAAGGCGTAGTGGGGGGCGATCTCAAGCTGCAGACCATCGACGACATCCTCAACTCCTTCGATCTCGGCGGCATGGGCTACGCGTTTCTGGTCGACGACAAGGGCACGGTATTCGTGCACCCGGACAAGAGCCTGGTGCTGAAGAAGCTCGGCGACCTGTTCCCGGGTGGCGCGCCGCGCCTCGAGGCGGGTCTGCAAAACGTCGCGGCGGCCGATGGCAGCGCGCGCATCGTCAGCTTCCTGCCGGTGCAGGGCCTGGCCGGGGTGCGCTGGTACGTCGGCCTGTCGGTGGACGAAGGCAAGGCCTTCGCGGCGTTGCGCGAATTCCGCATCTCGGCGCTGACCTCCACGGTCATCGGGGTGATCGCCATCCTGCTGCTGCTCGGCGCGCTGATCCGCATCCTGTTGCGCCCACTGCACGTGATGAGCGATGCCATGAGTGGCATTGCCGAAGGCGAGGGCGACCTGACCCAGCGTCTGAAGATCGATTCCGGCGACGAGTTCGGCGAATTGGCCGGCGCCTTCAACCGCTTCGTCGAGCGTATCCATGAGTCGATCCGCGAGGTGGCTTCGACCACCCGCGAAGTGCATGCCCGGGTCAGCACCGTGGTGCAGGCCTCCAATGCCTCCATGGGTAATTCCAGCGAGCAGGCTGCGCGCACCGACAGCGTGGCCGCGGCCATCAACGAGCTCGGCGCCGCTGCCCAGGAAATTGCCCGCAATGCCGCCGATGCCTCGGTGCAGGCCAGCGAGGCCCGCCGTGATGCCGAGGAAGGCCAGGGCATGGTCGAGCGCACCCTGGGCTCGATGGGCGACCTGTCGGACAAGATCCAGGCCTCGGGCAACCATATCGAGCTGCTCAGCGAGAAGAGCAACGACATCGGCCAGATCCTCGACGTCATCAAGGGCATTTCCGAGCAGACCAACTTGCTGGCGCTCAACGCCGCCATCGAGGCCGCGCGTGCCGGCGAGGCGGGGCGCGGGTTCGCCGTGGTGGCTGACGAGGTGCGCAACCTGGCTCAGCGTACCCAGAGCTCGGCCCAGGAAATCCAGCAGATGATCGAGCAACTGCAGGCCGGCGCCCGTGATGCAGTGGCGACCATGGGCGAGAGCCGCCGTTTCAGTGACGACAGCGTGCGCATTGGTGGGCAGGCCGGCGAGAACCTGCGTGGCGTGACCCGCCGCATCGGCGAGATCGACGGCATGAACCAGTCCGTGGCCACCGCCACCGAGGAGCAGACCTCGGTGATCGAAAGCCTGAACATGGACATCACCGAGATCAACACGCTGAACCAGGATGGTGTGCGTAACCTGCAGGCCAGCCTCAGCGCCTGTACCGAGCTGGATCAGCAGGTCGGGCGCCTCAAGCAGCTGGTAGACAGCTTCCGGATCTGAAACGACAGCGCGGGCTCAAAAGGGAGCCCGCGCTGCATTCAGATGCTGATCTGCAGCGGGCTCGCGCTGCTGCTCGCCGACAGCTTGGTGATGATGGTCTGCTGCAGGCGCGCGCACAGCTCGGGGTCGGACAGCGGCTGGTTGTTGGCATCGGTGACGAAGAACACGTCTTCCACGCGCTCGCCCAGGGTGGCGATCTTGGCGTTCTGCACGGACAGGTCGAAATCCAGGAAGATGCGTCCGATCTTGGCCAGCAGGCCCGGGCGATCCGGCGCGGTCAGCTCGACCACGGTAACCGGCCGCTGGGCGTCGTTGTGAATGGTCACCTGGGGAGCAAAGGCGAAGTGTTTGAGCTGGCGCGGTACGCGGCGCTGGATGATGTTCGGGTACTCGTCCGGGTGCATCAGGGTGTCGACCAGGCTCTGGCGGATCTGCTGGATACGCTTGGGGTTGTCACCGATAGAGCCGCCTTCGGCCTCGAGCACGATGTAGGTGTCGAGGGTGAACTGGCTGGTCGAGGTGAGAATTCGCGCGTCGTGAATGTTCAGGTTCAGCTGCGCCATGGCCGCCACCGTCACCGCGAAGAAGTCGTGCTGATCGGGCGCATAAATGAAGATCTGCGTGCCGCCTTCGAACTCGCGCTGGGTGGTTTCCTTGATCAGTACCAGTGGGCCGCCGTCATCCGGGTGTTGGAGGATCGCATTGGTATGCCAGGCCACGTCCTCGGCGCTGTGGCGCAGGAAGTAGTCATCGCCCAGCTGCGACCATAGCTGCTCGACATCATCCGGGTCGGTGCCGCCATTGACCAGGGTATCGAGGGCGGTGCTCTGGGTCAGGCGAATCTGTTCCTCGCGCTCCACCGGGTTTTCCAGGCCGCGCTGCAGCGCCCGCTTGGTTTCGGTGTAGAGCTGGCGCATCAGGCTGGCACGCCAGGAGTTCCACAGTGTCGGGTTGGTGGCGTTGATGTCGGCCACGGTCAGCACGTAGAGGTAATCCAGATGCGTCTGATCGCCCACGAAGGCAGCGAAGTCGTTAATCACCTGCGGGTCGGAGAGGTCCTTGCGCTGGGCGGTGGTCGACATCGCCAGATGGTTCTGTACCAGCCAGACGATCAACCCGGTGTCCCAGGCGGGCAGGTGGTGGCGCTGGCCGAAAGCCTCGGCATCCAGGGCGCCGAGCTCCGAGTGGTCGCCGCCGCGGCCCTTGCCGATGTCGTGGTACAGGCCGGCCAGGTAGATCAGTTCGGGCTTGGGCAGCTTGTCGATGAGCTTGCTGGCCAGCGGAAACTTTTCCGCCAGCTCCGGCCACTTGAACTTGCGCAGGTGCTTGATCAGGTTGAGCGTGTGGGCGTCGACCGTGTAGATGTGGAACAGGTCGTGCTGCATCTGCCCGACGATATGGCCGAACTCCGGCAGGTAGCGACCGAGGATGCCGTAACGGTTCATGCGCCGCAGGTTACGGTGAATGCCCTGTTCGCACTTGAACAGCTCGATAAACAGGCTGGTGTTGCGGATGTCGCGGCGGAACTCGTCGTCGATCAGGTAGCGGTGGTCGCGCAGCAGGCGGATGGTGTCGGCGCACACGCCGCTGAGCTCCGGGTGCTGGGCCATCAGTACGAAGATTTCGATGATGGCGAACGGGGTGCGCTTGAAGACGTTGGCGTGGGTCACCTCGATGTAGCCGTCACGTACCTGGAAGCGGCTGTTCAGCGGCTTGGCCGGCGTGCTGTCGCCAGCCCGGAGGATTTCTTCCTCGAAGTGCTGGTTGATCAGGTCGCTCAGTTCGGCAATGGCCATCACCACGCGGTAGTACTTCTGCATGAAGCGCTCGATGGTGCGCTTGGTGTCGCCTTCGTTGTAGCCGAGCAGTTCGGCGACCTTGCTCTGATGATCGAACAGCAGGCGGTCTTCCGCGCGCCCGGCGAGCATGTGCAGGGCGTAGCGCACCTTCCAGAGAAATTCCTGGGACGAGGCGAGCAGGGCGTATTCGCTTTCCAGCAGGAAGCCCTGGCCGACCATGGCGTGCAGGTTCAGGGTGCCGAAATGCCGGCGTGCCACCCACAGGATGGTCTGGATATCACGCAGGCCGCCGGGTGAGCCCTTGACGTTGGGCTCCAGGTTGTACTCGGTGTCGTTGTACTTGGCGTGGCGGGCCTTCTG
>JAAIGF010007515.1_pt1 | contig 29272 bp, 28 predicted proteins | sample 6487441 | NCBI WGS metagenome assembly JAAIGF01 (sample SAMN13974129, study PRJNA590717) | phyllosphere metagenome | biome: pepper field; feature: multiple bacterial spot infested pepper fields; material: pepper leaves; isolation source: leaves from pepper fields | host: Capsicum annuum ... | reverse complement strand
TCGATTCCACTTTATTGACATGTTGGCCGCCTGCCCCACCCGAGCGTGAGGTTCCAAATGTGACTTCCTTAAGCAGTAACGTATGGTTGATAGCCATGATATATTCCTTTTGATGGACAGACAAATTATTGCAAAACAATTATAAAACCATCCTTATATTTACGCGGTTAAATAACGGGAATTGCACTCTATAATCTACACATTTCGCTGCAAATTTACAAGCCGTGATGCAGATTTTTCCAAGTGCAAAATTACGGTATAATCACGATGAATAAAAACAAACTATCTATATGAAAATTGGTATCGTATGTTACCCAACGTTTGGGGGAAGTGGTGTTGTGGCCACTGAACTGGGCAAAGCCCTGGCCTCCAATGGACATGAAATACATTTTATAACCTATTCTCAACCTGCACGTTTAGACTTCTTTTCTGAAAATCTCTACTACCATGAGGTTTCCATGGCACAATATCCGCTATTTGACTTCTCGCCCTACGAATCAGCGCTGGCCAGCAAGCTGGTCGATGTCGTCAAATTTGAAAAGCTTGACGTCCTGCACGTGCACTACGCCATTCCACATGCGTCTGTCGCGTATTTGGCCAAGCAAATTCTGGCGTCGCATGGCATCAATATTCCCGTGGTAACCACTCTACACGGTACCGATATCACGCTTGTTGGTAAAGATAAAAGCTTCAGTCCTGTTGTCACCTTCTCGATCAATCAATCGGATGGCGTTACAACGGTATCCGAAAACCTGAAAGAACAGACCCTGGAATATTTCGACGTAAATCGCGATATCCGTGTTATTCCTAACTTTATTGATTTTTCACGTTTTCATAACAAAAGCAAAGAGCATTTTAAACGCGCTATAGCACCGGGAAACGAGCGCGTCATCACGCATACCTCCAACTTCCGCAAAGTGAAAAACACGCAGGACGTCGTTCGTATTTTTAAACGCGTGAACGACGTAATCCCGAGTAAGCTGCTGATGGTGGGCGACGGTCCGGAACGGCACAATACGGAAGAGCTGGCGCGCGAGCTCGGCGTGAGCCAAGAAGTTCGATTCCTGGGCAAGCAAGATGCTATTGAAGAAATTTTATCCGTATCTGATCTGTTTTTAATGCCTTCATCTTCTGAAAGTTTCGGTTTGGCGGCTCTTGAAGCGATGGCTTGCCATGTTCCGGTCATTTCGTCGAACACAGGCGGGCTTCCGGAGCTCAATGTCCAAGGTATTAGCGGATTTTTGAGCAATATTGGCGATGTGGATGATATGGCAAAACATGCTATTCACATTTTGGAGGATTGCGACCGACTAAAAGTTTTTAAAGATGCTGCTTTCGCGCGTGCACAGGAGTTTGATCTTGCAAAAATTCTCCCCTTATACGAAAATTATTACGAAGAAGTCGTTTCCGCGTCGAAAAAAGGCTAAGATAATCACCATTGCGTGAAAAAAAAGTTTTATCTTTGGCTTTTGGGAATGCTCCAAAAAAACAAACATGAAATATAAACGTATCTTACTTAAACTTAGCGGTGAAGCCTTAATGGGCGAACAAAGTTACGGCATCGACATCAACCGTGTGATGCAATACGCAAACGACATCAAAGAAATTCATAGTCAAGGACTAGAAGTTGCCATCGTCATCGGCGGTGGTAATATCTACCGGGGTTTAAGTGCAGAGAAGGCCGGCATGGATCGTGTACAAGCTGACTACATGGGGATGCTTGCAACGGTAATCAACAGTATGGCGCTGCAAGATGCGCTGGAAAAAGTCGGTTTAAAAACACGCCTGTTGACAGCGATTAAAATGGAACAGATTTGTGAACCATTTATTCGTCGTAGAGCAGTGCGCCATTTAGAAAAAGGCAGAATCGTGATATTCGGCGCAGGTACGGGAAATCCCTATTTCACAACCGACACCGCCGCGTCGTTACGCGCGATCGAAATCAACGCCGACGCCGTACTTAAAGGCACGCGTGTAGACGGTATTTACACCGCTGATCCGGAAAAAGATCCTACCGCAAAAAAATACGATACGATTTCTTTCCAGGAAGTGTACGCAAAAGGACTGAATGTCATGGATATGACAGCCTTTACCTTATGTCAAGAAAACAACCTACCTATAATAGTATTTGATATGAACAAGCCGGGCAATTTGAAAAAATTAGCCGACGGTGCACATATCGGTACAATTGTAAGTTAAGCTATGCTAAAAGAAACAAAAAAGATATGAATGAACTAATTTCCTTAGAACTAGATGACTGTAAGGAGAGCATGGGAAAAGCTATTGCTCATACAGAATCTGAATTGACAAAAATCAGAGCTGGAAAAGCATCGCCATCCATGTTAGACGGTATTTCAATAGATTACTACGGCACGATGACACCACTTTCGCAAGTCAGTAACATCAACACGACCGACGCGCGGACGATTGTTATTCAGCCTTGGGAAAAAAACATTCTGGGTGCTGTTGAAAAAGCCATCATGGAATCAAACCTAGGTTTAAATCCACAAAATGACGGAACTATTATCCGCCTTGCCATCCCGGTTTTGACTGAAGAAAGAAGACGTGACCTGGTTAAAAAGGTGAAAGAAGAGACAGAAAAAGGACGTATTGCCATCCGTAATATTCGTAAAGATGCCAACGAATCTATCAAAAAATTGAAGAACGATGGTGTTTCCGAAGACGAGGCAAAAACAGGTGAGGCTGAGGTACAAAAATTGACTGATGCTTTTATCGTCAAAGTTGACCAACTGGCAGAATTAAAAGAGAAAGATATTATGACCGTATAACACGGCTTCGTAAACGATTATTAAAAAGGATTCTTCATATAGAATCCTTTTTTCATTTCGTCTTTTTTCATTAACTTTCCTTTTAAATTACCAGTTTAAACAAACTATATTATGCAGAACAGTAGAAGAATTTTTTTAAGAACCGCAGGTTTAGGCGTTTCGGCGGCACTTCTAAGTCCCCATTTTTTTTCTTGCCAAACGGCAAAATCGGGTAACAGTCCTTTTCACAACATCGGTTTACAACTGTTTTCCCTTCGTGATATGATGGCGGAAGATCCGATAAAAACCCTGGAAACCGTTGCCAAGATTGGCTACAAACATGTGGAAACCTTTGGCGTGGATGCCGCAGCCGGAAAATATTGGAATCTCACTATTGCAGAATTGAAAAAAGTATTGGATGACAATAACCTCAAGTCGCATAGCGGCCACTACGATATGTCAAAATACTTGAGTCGCAACCATACAGACAAAGAAAATATCGAGAAATATATCGAAATTGCGCACCAGCTTGGCCAAACATATATCGTTGCTCCGGTGACACCGATGGACGACCTGAACAACCTGAAGGTAGAAGATTATCAATATGCTGCCGAACAACTCAATAAAGCAGGCGAAATGGCAAAAAAAGCGGGTCTACGTGTCGGCTACCACAACCATTTCTGGGAATTTCGTAATTTCGCTAATGGCACAAAAGGATTGGATATCCTGATCGCATTTACGCAGCCAGATCTTGTTGATTTTGAACTGGATATCTATTGGATAGAAAAAGCTGGCTTAAGTCCGCAGTCTTATTTCGAGAAATATCCTGGGCGATTCCCGATGTGGCATATCAAAGACATGGATAAGAAATTTACCACACCGGTAGTCGGCGAGCAGTATGATAAACTTGGATTTATGGATATTGTAAAAGAGATTCGCTATACCGAAGTTGGTACAGGCGCGATTGACTATGTAAACATCGCGACTTACGCCGATAAAGCCGGATTAAAGTATGCTTTTGTAGAACAGGATGATATCTATCTACCGAATAAATTTGAGAGCATCAAGAAAAGTTACGACTATGTCCAAAACTTTTTAGCCAAAGGAGCTGTCTAAAAAGCGGTTAATTGTCGTCATCGTAAGTTTTTAGAGAAGACTTACGATGACGCATTTTTATTTATTCGAAGAACTTTTGGGCGCCTTCTTCTTATTTAAAATATCGTTGCTTCGACATCCCTGGCATTTGTTTCAACCGCTTGGCGTAATTCTTCTTTAAAAGCCAGAACGCGTTCAGCCAAATCGGCATCAGCTGTTGCCAGTATTTGCGCCGCCAAAATACCCGCATTTTTTGCTGCGTTAAGTGCCACCGTCGCCACAGGAATACCATTAGGCATTTGCAATATGGACAAAATGGAATCCCAGCCATCGATAGAATTGGATGACTTTACCGGAACACCAATCACTGGCAAATGGGTAATGGACGCCACCATACCCGGCAAATGTGCCGCGCCACCTGCGCCAGCGATGATAACTTTCAGACCACGATCTGCAGCCGACTTGGCGTAATCAAACATCCGCTCGGGTGTACGGTGAGCCGATACGATCGAAACCTCGAACGGAACCGCCATTTTTTTTAAAAGATCTATGGCATCTTGCATGACCGGAAGATCTGACTTACTGCCCATGATAATACCAACCAAGGCTTTACTGTCGTTACTCATGTATTTCAAAAGATTAAGCTTTTACTTTTAATGTTTCTTGTACCCAACGGGCATTCTTGATCGCGGTGTCACGATCATCATGGATAATGCACACATGGCCCATTTTACGAAAAGGCTTGGTATACTTTTTACCGTATAAATGCACGAAAATACCTTCCACACCCAGTACCTCTTCTACCCCATCGTACTTTGCAAGTCCTTCATACTTCGGCTCACCAAGCAAGTTAATCATAACAGCTGTTGTTCTAGCCGCAGTAGAGCCTAAAGGCAAATTAAATATGGCGCGTAAGTGTTGCGCAAATTGTGAGGTAATATTTCCTTCGATTGTTTGGTGTCCACTGTTGTGCGGGCGCGGAGCCAACTCATTTACTAATATTTCGCCGCTCTTGGTCAAGAACATTTCTACCGCAAGTAAACCAACGATTTGTAGATCGGCAGCTATTTTCTTGGCAATTTCTTCTGCCCGCGCCTGTACTTCCAAGGGAAGTGTAGAGGGGGAAATCAAAAATTCCACGAGATTTGCTTCCGCATTAAATTCCATCTCGACGAGCGGAAAACAAGACACATCCCCACGATCATTTCTTGCAACAATCACGGCAATCTCCTTGTCAAAATCGACTAACTCTTCCACCAATGATGGCGCTTCGAAAGCCGTCTCTATATCGTGTACACCGGTAATTTTCTTTACTCCTTTCCCATCGTAGCCGTCGCGCCGTAACTTTTGGATATACGGCAAAGCAATGCCCGTCTCATACAGGTTTTCTTTGGCAGAGATGAGCTGAAATGCCGCTGTGGGAATATCGTTTTGCTTAAAGAATTGCTTTTGTAAACCTTTGTCTTGTATCAAGCGAATTACGCGAGACTGTGGATAAACGATAACGCCTTCTGATTCCAATTTTTCCAGGGCATCGACATTCACTTTTTCAATTTCGATGGTGATCATGTCCAAATCCTTACCAAAATTGTATACCGTCTCAAAATCGCTCAGCGATCCACACTCAAAGCGATTACACAATTTACGGCAAGGCGCATTTTTGTCTGGATCCAAAATATGCACATTCACGTTGTAATTAATAGCCTCCTGGATAAGCATACGACCTAGCTGCCCTCCTCCAAGGATACCTAACTGCAACTCACCATAAAATTCTTTTGCCATAATGTTTTAAAAAATATATTAAACACGTTCAGGAAAATACTGATCCTGAAAAATGCTCTCTGTCTCTATCTTCTTTTGAAGTTCTAAAAATGCACCGATCAATGCCTCTGGTCTGGGCGGACAGCCCTGTACATACACATCAACTGGTATAACTTTATCAACACCTTTAACCACATGATAACCATGTTGCCAATACGGACCTCCACAATTGGAGCAAGATCCCATCGATATCACGTATTTGGGTTCCGGCATTTGTTCGTATAATTTCTTTATACGATCGGCCATTTTAAAAGTTACCGTTCCCGCTATTATCATCACGTCCGACTGCCGTGGCGAAGGTCGCGGAAAAACGCCCAAACGATCAAGATCATACGTAGCGGCCATTGCGCCCATCATTTCAATAGCACAACAAGCGATACCAAAACTAACCGGCCACATTGACGATAATCTTGCCCAATTTAACAGATCATCCATCTTTGCGACAATTACTCCTCCACTTTGTGTTTGACCTTGAGCCGGCGTACTCATATTTACATTGTTTTTATTGCTTAAACTTCGGCCGAAATCCTAAAGATCCGGTCGTTTGCTTTTTGTCTCCATCCGATACAAGATCTGCCTTAACATCAGCTGTCTCTCTGTAATCGCGTATGCTATATTCCTTCTGGTTGATTAGCTCATAAGCCGCAGCGGGAATACCGACATTTACCTGCGGACGTCTGTGCATAGGCTTTATCCACGATATATCGCCTCTTTTCCAAACGTATACCAAACCGACCACCAGAATACCGAGGAAAATCCCCATTTCTGTCAGTGTAAACCATCCCCAGCGGCTATCCGCAGCAACAAAATCGGCACGACCAAAAACTGTTGCCCAGGGAAACACAAAAATAAGTTCCACGTCAAACAGCAGGAAGACGAGCGCAATCACATAAAATCGAGGATTTATCTGTACCCAAGACGTACCCAGCGCTTCTTCGCCACATTCGTAAGTACTTAGCTTTTCCGGATTAGGTTTTTTAGGCGAAAGGACTTTCGCTAACAGGATGGTCATGCACACCAAAAGAATACCTACTATCGCGAGGAGTAGTATTTTTCCGTATTCTGAAAGCTGCGCAGGATCGTCCATAGTGCAAAATTAGTAAATATTAACGGTAAAAGCAGCCAAAAGATCGATAAAATAAAAAAGGAAAGCTTGACTGGCTTTCCTTAAATATTATAGTTACAAACCTACTTTAAAACGGTTTGCCCGGCATTTTTGGCATATTGCGCATCATCTTAGCGGCCATGCCCGGATTAGACATCTGCTTCATTACTTTACGCATATCTGCAAATTGTTTCATCAACTTATTTACTTCGTTAACATCTGTTCCAGAGCCTTTTGCAATGCGCATACGTCTTTTTGTGTCGATCGCATCTGGATTTTCCCGTTCAAACGGCGTCATGGAATCAATGATCGCTTCGATTGGCTTAAATGCGTTATCATCAATCTCTACATCTTTGATCGCTTTGCCCACGCCAGGAATCATTCCCATCAAATCCTTCATATTCCCCATCTTCTTGATTTGTTGAATCTGAGTCTTGAAGTCGTTGAAATCAAATTTATTCTTACGGATCTTCTTTTGAAGTTCCGCGGCTTGTCTTTCGTCAAACTGTTGTTGTGCACGTTCTACCAAAGATACCACGTCACCCATACCCAAGATACGGGATGCCATACGATCTGGATAAAACACATCCAACGCTTCCATTTTCTCGCCGGTACCGATAAACTTAATTGGCTTGTTGACTACCGACTTAATGGAAAGTGCCGCTCCACCACGTGTATCACCGTCCAGTTTAGTTAGTACAACACCCGTAAAATCGAGACGATCATTAAAAGTTTTCGCCGTATTTACTGCATCCTGTCCGGTCATCGCATCGACAACAAACAAAATTTCATGGGGCTGCGTAGCATCCTTAACGGCCGTGATTTCCTTCATCAATGCTTCGTCGATAGCTAAACGACCCGCCGTATCAATGATTACGACATTATGACCGTTACGTTTGGCCTCATCGACGCCCTCTTTAGCAATCGCAATCGGATCGGTAGATTCGCGATTAACGTATACCGGAACTTGTACTTGCTCGCCCAACACCTGCAGTTGATCAACCGCTGCCGGACGGTATACATCGCCCGCTACCAATAACGGTTTCTTTCCTTTTTTCTCGCGCAGGTAGTTGGCCAGCTTGCCCGAAAACGTTGTCTTACCCGCACCATTCAAACCTGCGATCAAGATAACCGTTGGATTTTTAGAGGTTTCCAGATCGGTCACTGTTCCGCCCATAAGCGAAGTCAGCTCGTCGTTCATGATCTTGGTTAAAAGCTGCCCTGGCGAAATGCTGGTCAACACGTTTTCACCTAAAGCTTTCAGCTTTACATCATCCGTAAACGTTTTTGCTGTTTTATAATTCACATCGGCATCTAATAATGCCTTGCGAATTTCTTTCATCGTCTCTGCGACGTTTATTTCAGTGATACTTCCTTGTCCCTTTAATACTTTAAAGGCCCTATCCAGTTTATCCTGTAAATTCTGAAACATGTGTTATTCTCGTCTTAAATATGCTAAGTGCCAAAGTTACAAAATACTGGTGAAGCTACCATACATTTGCAACCATAAAAAATGCGACACCGAAGTATCGCATTTCAAAAATCAATAAAATTCTTTTAGTCTCTTCTTGCGAAAAGAATGTATGCGTAGTAAAGCAGGGTAACCAAAGCGGACAATGCAGCGACAACGTAAGTCATTGCAGCCCACTTCAACGCATCTTTCGCGCCGTCGTGCTCTTCTTTGCTGTGGGTTACATTTGCAGTGTTCAACCAGGCTAATGCTCTGTTTGACGCGTCAAACTCCACCGGCAAAGTGATGAATGAAAACAAGGTTGTTAAAAATAACGCACCCACACCGACGGCAAGAATCCAGGGGTTCTGTGCAAACGCCATCAATAAAACACCGGCCAATAACACCCAGGAAGTAAGACGCGAAGCTACACTAACGACTGGCACCATAGCCGATCGGAACTGCAACCACGAGTAAGCTGTAGCGTGTTGTACAGCGTGCCCACATTCGTGCGCCGCAACAGCTGCCGCCGCAACACTACGCCCGTAATAAACCTCCTGACTAAGGTTGACCGTTTTATTTCCCGGATTGTAATGATCGGAAAGTTGACCGTCATTCGCTACCAAAACCTGCACATCGTGAATGCCATTTTCATGCAGCATCTTTTGCGCGATCTCCGCTCCCGATAGGCCGGAAGCCAACGGAAATTCGGAATATTTCTTAAACTTACTCTTAAATCTCGACTGAACAATCCAACTGATCAGCGCGATACCAATAAATATAATCCAATACATAATCTTTATTTCTTTATATTAATACATGTTCGTTCTACGAATAGAACAGATCAAATTACATTCCATAAGATCGTTATAAGCATGAAGTTACTAAAATCAGCTTAATTGGCAGTATGAAAAGGTACATAAATGCAAAAATCTGCCATTTTTGCTGCAACAAAAAAACATCCGCCAGTAGCGGATGACCTTTCTATCGTATGCTATTAAGTAGCTTGACCCAGCTCGCTAATCCAGCAAATGCTCAGCCGGAAAGCGCTAGCCCAGGTTTAGCATCATATTATGCTCTTCGATCATTTTGCGTAGGTTATTGAGCGCATAGCGCATTCTTCCTAGCGCCGTGTTGATACTTACCTCCGTAATGTCGGCAATCTCTTTAAAACTCATATCGCAAAAATGACGCATAATAAGTACTTCCTTTTGATCATCGGGCAAACGTTGTATAATCTTGCGAAGATCCAGATCACGCTGACTCAGCATCAATTTAGATTCCGCACTCTCGTCGGCAAACTCCAGCACCCCAAAAATATCGTAGCCATCACTACTCACCACTGTAGGATTACGCTTAGCCTTTCTAAAATGGTCAATAACCATATTTTGCGCAATACGAATCACCCAAGGTAAAAACTTACCCTCATCGTTGTAGCGACCAGACTTCAACGTATTGATCACTTTAATAAATGTTTCCTGGAAAATATCTTCGGCGAGATACTCATCCTTAACCTGAAGATAGATGGATGTGTATATTTTGGATTTGTACCTATTTAACAAAATCTCAATCCCACTCTCGTCCCCCGCTACATAAGCTTGAATCAATTCAAGATCACTTTTTTCTTTTAATGCTTTCATAATAAATCTCCCAGATTTAGTTTGAATTAATTGTAAGAGTAAAGTGTTTTATAGGCGCTCCTTTTTATCCTGTTTATAATTCAAATCAAGCGAAAAAAAGCGAACATTCAAAACCGTTAAGTTGATATTTAACATTTCTTCACACTTGATTCGATCCCTTTTCAACAAAAAAGCCCTACAGCTAGCTGTAGGGCTCGATTATTTCATTAATAATACTATTTGTACAAAGGAAATTCAGCCATTAAAGATTTCACTTTTACATGAATTTTAGCCAAAGCCGCATCATCCGCGCGGTTTGCCAAAGCTTCATCAATCAGTTCACCAATTTGTACAATTTCTGTCTCGCCAATACCACGGCTGGTAATGGCTGCCGTACCAAAACGCACGCCAGAAGTAACAAATGGCGAACGCGTATCGAAAGGAACCATATTTTTATTGGTGGTGATTCCAGCTTTGCCTAATACGGCCTCAGCCTCTTTACCAGAGATATCTTTGTTGCGCAAGTCAACCAACATCAAATGGTTGTCCGTTCCGCCAGAAATAATATGATAGTCTTTTTCTACAAAGAACTGTGCCAAAGCACTTGCATTTTTTTGCACTTGTTTGATGTATGTAAGGTACTCATCAGACAAGGCTTCGCCGTAAGCGATAGCTTTAGCAGCAATGGTATGTTCCAGCGGTCCACCTTGCGTACCTGGGAAAACAGCCATATCCAACAATTGCGTAATGGTACGGATTTCGCCTTTCGGTGTTTTGATACCCCATGGGTTTTCAAAATCTTTACCTACCATGATCATACCGCCGCGAGGCCCACGGAGTGTTTTGTGCGTGGTCGTCGTCACAATATGACAGTGTGGAAGCGGATCGCTTAACAAACCGCGAGCGATCAAACCTGCCGGGTGCGAAATATCGGCAAGAACCAATGCACCAATCTCGTCAGCAACCTTACGAATACGTGCGTAATCCCAGTCACGCGAATAAGCAGAAGCACCACAGATAATTACTTTTGGTTTTTCCTGCAGGGCAATTTCTTCTAATTTTTCATAGTCGATTAGTCCTGTATCTTCTTTAACGCCGTAAAATAAAGGCTCGTATAATTTACCAGAGAAGTTTGCTGGAGAACCGTGGGTCAAGTGACCGCCGTGCGCCAGGTCAAATCCTAAAATTTTATCACCTGGTTTCAAGATCGCTAAGAAAACAGCTGCATTCGCTTGTGCACCTGAGTGCGGCTGCACGTTAACCCAGGAAGCACCAAATAGTTCTTTCGCGCGATCGATGGCAATCGTTTCAATCTCGTCAACGACCTCACAACCGCCATAATAACGTTTGCCCGGCAGACCTTCAGCATATTTGTTCGTCAACACCGAACCCGCAGCTTCCATTACTTGTTTGCTGACAAAGTTTTCTGAAGCAATTAACTCGATGCCTTCTTCCTGGCGTTTTAGCTCTTCAGCTATTAGGTTAAAAACTACCTGATCTCTTTCCATTATTATATTCTTAAGTAGTAAATTTTATTAAAACACTAAATTCGATGCAAATATAGTATAAATCATACAAAAAGATTTTGCTGAAGCTCATTTAACGGCTCAATTCCTTCTTCAGCAGCTTTTGCGCCGCTTGATGGGGGTTTTCCTCGAGCTCGCTAACGTGTTGCAGCACGGCAGCAATATAGTGATCAAGTGGACTTTCTTCAGGAATCGCCGCCGCCGCATGACGCAAAAGCTGCAGCGTATCTTCTTTCAGTTTGCTGACGTAATGCCAGGCCGCGTCAGATACATAAAGCTGTTGCGCCAGGTTATGTTGATATTCGCTTTCAATATCCTGCGTCAAGCGCCTAACAAAAACCTGCACAGGATTGCTTTCATCATGATTTCGAAGCATCACTTCTTTTGGATCCATGCGATGAACCAATAACAACAGACGCTCATAGGCCGCAAAGCGAAGTTGTTGAAATGCCTTACTCCCGTAACGATTCTGACGAAGCGCTTGCAAGCGTAGCATATAGGCTTCTACCTTTGGCCACAGCAGCTTAAAACTGATTAAAAAACCCGCCGCCACGCCAAAAGTGATAACAAACAGCTGTGTGAAAAAAGCAACAAACTCCGGACTAACCATGCTATTTTATATTGTTTTATTAGTGTCAAAAATAGGTATTCCAAGCTAATGTGTTTAATTTTATGTAAATTTGTTCATTCATTAAGGTGTTAACTTGAATACAATAAATATGACAACAGCAACTGCTACAGCTCCGGTAAGCTTAACCCAAGGGGCTGTTAACGAATTAAAGAAGCTTATTGATCAACAAGAAATTAATGCAGACTTTGGTCTTCGTGTAGGTGTTGAAGGTGGTGGATGTTCCGGAATGAGCTATATTTTGGGATTTGACCAAAAGAAAGATGGCGATAGCGAGTATACTATTGAAGGTATCCGTGTTTTTATGAATAAAGCACACGGCCTTTACCTCGCAGGCATGGAGATCGACTTCAAAAACGGCCTCGATGCGCGCGGTTTTACCTTTAATAATCCGAATGCCTCAAGTACCTGCGGCTGCGGCAGTTCATTCTCTGCTTAACGAGCTACGGAGGCTGTCTAAAAAGCTAATCGATTAGCTTTTTAGACAGCCTCCTTTTTTTACGATCTTCGCTCCGTTCCAATTCACCTATCTTACTCCTTATTTTTCCAATATATCATCGCTTAGCAACAAAGCACCCCTGCCCGATTTTCGCTATTTCTTCTTAAAGATAAAATCGTTAAATTAGCGACCTTTAATAAAACAACAGCAAACTCGGATGTATAAGGAATATAAGCAGTTAAATCTGCCGGAAATAGGGAAAGAAATCTTGAAGCGTTGGGAATCGAATAACATCTTTGAAAAGAGCATTTCGAATCGTCCTGCAAATAAACCATACACATTCTACGAAGGACCGCCTTCGGCAAATGGCATGCCGGGCATCCACCACGTGATGGCACGCTCTATCAAGGATATTTTCTGTCGTTATAAAACCCTAAAAGGCTTTCAAGTAAAGCGCAAAGGCGGGTGGGATACCCACGGATTGCCTATTGAGCTTGCTGTTGAAAAAACACTTGGCATTACCAAAGAAGATATCGGCAAAAAAATATCTGTCGAAGCTTACAACGAAGCTTGTCGTAAAGAGGTGATGAAATATACCGATGTTTGGAATGACCTTACGCAAAAAATGGGCTATTGGGTCGATCTCGAAAACCCATACGTAACTTACCAAAACGGCTATATCGAAACGCTTTGGTATTTGTTGAAGGAACTTTATAAAAAAGGTTTGCTTTACAAAGGTTACACCATACAGCCCTACTCACCAGCAGCAGGAACGGGATTAAGCTCGCACGAACTTAACCAGCCAGGCACATATAAAGATGTAAAAGATACTACGATCGTAGCCGAGTTCCGACTCGACAAAGCACAAATTCATCCGTTAGTCGATACGTTGGTCGAAACAGCGGAAGAAGATGTTGCTTTTATAGCCTGGACAACTACACCGTGGACCTTGCCAAGCAACACGGCGCTTGTGGTGGGCAAAAACATCGATTATGTAAAGATCAAAACTTTTAACCAGTATACCGGACTACCGGTTTCTGTTATTCTGGCGAAAAACCTGATCAGCAAACACTTCAAAGCAGAAGGTAAAGACGCATCTTTCCAAGATTTTCAAGTTGGTGCAAAAGTAATTCCGTGGGAGGTTGCCGGTGAATTCAAGGGAGAAGCGCTTGTTGGCTTACGTTACCACCAGTTGCTTCCATACATCACCAGCGAAGAGCTACAGCAAAATGCTTTCCGCGTTATTCCTGGCGATTTTGTTACTACAGAAGATGGTACAGGTATTGTGCACGCTGCGCCGACTTACGGTGCCGATGACTTTCGTGTCAGCAAGGAAAATGGTATACCCGCAATTCTCGTACGTGATGAGCACGGTAAGGATGTGCCGACGGTAGATCGTACTGGTCGATTTGTAAAAGAAATTACGGATTTTGCAGGCAAATTTGTCAAAGAGGAGTATTATTCTGCTGAAGAACGCGCCGATAAAGAATTTCGCCCTACCGACGTGCTGATTGCCATCAAACTCAAAGAGGAAAACAAAGCGTTTGACGTAAAAAAATACGAGCACACCTACCCGCACTGTTGGCGTACCGACAAACCTGTACTATACTACCCGCTAGATAGCTGGTTTATCCGCACAACCGCCGTAAAAGAACAATTGGTTGGCTTGAATAAAACCATTAATTGGAAACCGGAAGCAACAGGTTCGGGCCGTTTCGGTAACTGGTTGGAAAACCTGGTAGACTGGAATCTATCGAGATCTCGCTATTGGGGAACGCCACTTCCAATCTGGCGATCAACGGATGAGAACGAAGAAGTTTGCGTCGGCTCGCTTCCGGAGTTAAAAAGCTTGTTGACATTTGCCGTGCAATCGCCAGCCTTAACAGCAGACGAGCGTGCGATCAACCAAGCATATCTGGATAAGTTTGATACCGAAGCGCTGGATTTGCACCGCCCTTATGTCGATGACATCGTGTTAGTCTCAGAAAACGGACAAAAAATGTTTCGCGAGCCCGATTTGATTGATGTTTGGTTTGATTCGGGCGCGATGCCTTACGCGCAATGGGGATTAGATCATGAAAAACTTGCGCGTGGTGAAGCCTACCCTTTTAATGAAGGATATGAACAAGCTTTCCCGGCAGATTTTATTGCGGAAGGTGTCGATCAAACGCGAGGTTGGTTTTTTACGCTACACGCCATATCCACGATGGTACGCGGTTCTGTTGCATTTAAAAACGTCGTTTCCAATGGGTTGGTATTGGATAAGAATGGCAACAAAATGTCCAAACGTTTGGGTAACGGTGTTGATCCATTCGCCACGATCGACAAGTACAGTGCGGATGCTACGCGTTGGTATATGATCAGCAATGCTGCACCTTGGGACAACCTCAAGTTTAACGAAGAGGGATTGGACGAAGTTCGCCGTAAATTCTTTGGCACCTTGTACAATACTTACGCCTTTTTCGCGCTCTATGCCAATATCGACAATTTCACCTACAGCGAAGCAGATATTGCGTTGGAAAATCGCCCGGAAATCGATCGTTGGATTATTTCGCTTTTAAACAGCTTATCAAAAGAAGTCGATGCTTTTTATGCAGACTACGAGCCCACTAAAGCTGCGCGTGCGATTCAAAATTTTGTAGACGAGCATCTCAGCAATTGGTACGTGCGCTTATGCCGTCGTCGTTTTTGGAAAGGTGACTATACGGAAGATAAAATATCCGCTTACCAAACGCTTTATACCTGTTTAGATACTATTTCAAAATTAATGGCACCTATATCGCCGTTTTTTGCCGATCAATTGTATCTCGACTTAAATGCCGGATCGCAAAAGGAAAGCCATGAGTCGGTGCATTTGGCCGATTTCCCGACCTACCATGAAGATCTTGTAGACAAAGATTTGGAAGAGCGTATGGCTTTAGCGCAGGACATCTCGTCGCTAGCCTTATCGCTTCGTAAAAAAACAAGTATCAATGTGCGCCAGCCATTAAATAAAATCCTCGTACCGGTGCTTGATAATGCTTTCCAGGAAAAAGTCGAAAAGGTCAAGGAATTGATTCTTTCGGAGACTAACATCAAGGAAATTTCCTTTATCACGGATACCACCGGCATCATTAAAAAGAAAATAAAACCAAATTTTAAAGTTCTTGGCGCGAAAGTTGGTAAGGATATGAAAATTGTTGCTTCGGCAATCCAGGCGCTTGACGATACGCAGATAAATGCGTTAGAAAAAGCAGGCACTTTGGAGCTTCCCGGAACAACATATAGTATCAAACCGGAGGATGTAGAGATTATAGCAGAGGATGTTGCCGGATGGCAGGTAGCAAACTTAGGAAAATTAACCGTAGCATTAGACGTCAATATTACAGCAGAATTAAAGAAAGAGGGTCTTTCCAGGGAGCTAGTGAATAGAATTCAAAACCTTCGGAAAGAAAAGGGCTTTGAGGTTACGGATAAAATTCACGTAAACGTAACACAAAACACTGAAATAGAAGATGCTGTAAAAGATAATTTGTCGTATATTTGCACCGAAATTCTAGCGAACTCTTTAGACTTTAAAGAAGCAGTTGAGTCCGGCGATACTATCGAGATTGATGGTATAGAATTAAAGGTATTTATTGATAAAATTTAATTATGGGAACAACTAACGAAAAAACGCGCTACAGCGATGCTGAACTTCAAGAGTTCAAAGATATTATTCTTGAAAAACTTCGCATTGCAAAAGAGGAGCTTTCAGCATTGACCTCTACCTTGAGCAATAGCAATGCAAATGGTACAGATGACACTGCGGGCACTTACAAAACGCTGGAAGATGGTTCGGCCACCTTGGAGAAAGAACAAGTGAACCAATTGGCTGCGCGTCAAAAGAAATTCATCGACAACTTGGAAGCCGCGTTAGTTCGTATAGAAAACAAAACGTATGGTATTTGCCGCGAAACGGGTAAGCTTATTCAAAAAGAGCGTCTAAAAGCTGTTCCGCACACCACGTTAAGCATTGAAGCTAAAAACAAACAGTATTAACATTTAAGAATCAATAAGATGGGGATGCCTCAAAAGACATATTTTGAAGCATCCTCATTTTTGCACATATATGAAAGCCTACACTAGACCAATATTACTCATTTCGATTATTCTTCTTGTCGATCAAATTTCCAAATTTTGGGTGAAGCTAAACATGCTGATCGGACAAGGGTTTAATGTGCTCGGCGATAAATTTCAGATACATTTTATTGAAAACAATGGAATGGCTTATGGGATGGAGTTCGGCGGTGAGTTTGGCAAATTATTCTTAACCTTATTTCGGATAATTGCGGTGGCAGGTATCGGGTATGGTTTGTATTATATGGTAAAAAATAAATACCATAGAGGCTTTATTCTTAATGTAGCATTAATATTTGCCGGTGCACTTGGCAATATTCTCGACTCGACATTCTACGGACTGCTTTTTAGCGAAAGTACGCCTTTTGAAAAAGCGACTTTGTTTCCAGTTGATGGCGGCTATGCGTCAATTTTTCACGGTAAAGTGGTGGATATGTTGTATTTCCCACTCATCGAAGGCAATTTTCCTGATTGGTTCCCGATTTGGGGCGGCGAGCATTTCCTGTTCTTCAGGCCGGTCTTTAACGTGGCCGACTCGGCCATTTCCGTTGGCGTCGTGCTGATCTTACTATTTCAGCGCCGTTATTTCAAAGAAGAACATGTGGAGAAAGAAAGCGTAAACAGCGAAGTATTAGAAGATTAACAACAAGCCCCGATCGCAACTGACCGGGGCTTTTTCTTTGCCCACATCAATTTGTATATTTGAACGATGAAAACACGTACCGCCTATTTTAAATTCTTGCTATTGACTGTGTTGCTAGTCTCTTCAGGCAGAACAGCCTTTGCTCAAGTAGACATCGCACAACTTAAAAAACACATTTATTACCTGGCTGATGATAAGATGAAAGGCCGGGGTACCGGATCCAAACAGGTTAAAAAAGCGGCTGACTATATCGAAAAGCAATTCAAACGCTACGGCCTGGAACCCAAAGGCGAAAAAGGCTTCCGCCAATCTTTCGAAGCGAAAGTGCGAAAAGTCGTAGTGAAAGACAGCATTCGGATGGCCGATAACATTATTGGTTTTCTCGACAATGGCGCGGCTTACACGATTGTAGTCGGCGCGCACTATGATCATCTTGGCGAAGGTCATCAAGGTAGTTCGAAAGATTCTTTGGGCGTAGGAAAAATTCATAATGGTGCAGACGACAACGCTTCTGGTGTGGCCGGTCTTTTGGCATTGGCACAACATTATGCCTGCAATAACGAAAAAGAAGCGTACAATATACTTTTTATCGCCTTTGGCGCAGAAGAACTGGGCTTGGTCGGTTCGCGTTATTTTACCGAGCACCCCACTATTCCACTAGCGAATATCCAGTGGATGTTAAACATGGATATGATAGGCCGCTATAATCCGCTTAACGGACTGGCGATTATCGGCTATGGGACAAGCTCCAAATTTCCGGCAATCTTTGAAAACGTAAAAAGCGACATCAAGTTTTACACAAGCAAAGATGGTAATGGCGGATCGGATCAAACCTCATTTTACAAGAAAAATATTCCAGTATTATTTTTCCACACAGGTGGACACGCAGATTACCATATGCCGACCGATGATGCCGACAAGATCGATTACCAGTCGCTAAAAGCGATAATCGAACTGGAAAAGCAGATCATTGATCGATCGATGCAACAACCCAAAATGGACTTCATCTGGACAAATTAAGCTTTCATCCTACTATGCGTATTATACTTACCGGATCGAACGGATTTCTAGGTCAAAAACTAACGGATAAGCTGGTGACTTCGGCAAATCTGGAAATGCTACTCGCGCTCTCAAAAAGTGAAAACAGAAACCCAAACAAAACGGGTTATCAATTTGCAACTTGTGATTTCAGCAGCGATTTTTCAACCTTTGAAAAACAAGCATCAACATTTGCGCCGACACACATTATCCATACCGCAGCACTGACCAGTGTAGAGGTGTGCGAAAAAGATCCAGCTGCTTGCCAGCAGATCAACGTGGAAACGGTCGGAAAACTCGCCGCTTACTGCAAACAGCACAACATACATCTTACTTTTCTGTCTACCGACTTCGTATTTGATGGTGCGGATGGGCCGTATGATGAACAAGCAAAACCAAATCCGTGCAATGCTTATGGCCTCAGTAAATGGCAAGCGGAGCAGCTTATTCAACAATCCGGCTGTCAAGCTGCAATTTTACGAACCATTTTGGTTTACGGTTGTATCGCCGACCCGAATCGTTCCAACTTTGTATTGTGGGTAAAAAATAAATTGACCGCAAACGAGCCTATCAACGTCGTAAAAGATCAATGGCGCACGCCAACATGGGTGGACGACCTTGCTGATGCATGTATAATCGCAAGCAAGAAAAATGTGAACGGGATATTTCATATCTCGGGCGAAACATTACAGAGCATCTATGAAATCGCGGTGGAAGTGGCTGAACATTGGCAACTGGATAAACAGTTGATCCGTCCCATTACGGCCGAAGAGATCGGCCAAGCGGAAAACCGACCGCGAAAAACGGGCTTCATTATTGATAAGGCTAAGCAGCAGTTAGGCTGGACAGCCACACAACTTCGTGATTCGTTCACAGAAATAGAGAAACAATTAGCAAAAATTAACACGCATGACTAAGAAATTTGCCAAAGAATCATATACCGAGATGAATGAGCTCGTACTGCCCAACGATACCAATACGTTTGGAAACCTGATGGGCGGAAGGTTGCTTTACTGGATGGATATTTGTTCTGCGATGGCCGCTCAAAAACATTCCAATAGTCCGGTCGTCACGGTTTCTGTAGACAATGTATCGTTCAAGCGTTCCATTAAACTGGGCGAAGTGGTGACGATCCAAGCGCAGGTTACTCGTGCTTTTTCGAGTTCTATGGAAGTGCGCATGGAAATTTTCGCGCAAAATCTTCCGGAAGGCACCAAGGAAAAATCAAACGAAGCTTACTACACCTTTGTGGCGATAGATAAAGAAAATCGACCGACGAAAGTGCCAGAACTTGTACCGGAAACGGAACTGGAGCACACGCTTTTTGAAAAGGCCTCGCAACGGCGAGCTTTGCGACTAATTTTAGGTGGAAAAATAAAGCCGGAAGACGCTGCCGAGCTAAAAAGCATCGTCAATGCGGCATTGAAAGGATAAAAAAGAGGGCCTTCATGATTGCGAGGCCCTCTTTTTATAAATTAAGCGTTGCCTAAAGCAACTATTCGATCAAACTCTTCAACCTTCAACGGCATCACCGAGAGACGGCCTTGACGTACTAAGGCAACATCTTGCAGAAACTCGTCCGCTTTAATCGTCTCTAAGGTTACCGGTGTTTTAAACGTCTCCACAGGTGCTAGATCAACCACCACCCAACGTTCATCGTCCGTAGTTGGATCCTGGTAAAACTCTTTAACCACCTTAGCCAGCCCCACCACTTCTTTTCCTTCATTACTATGGTAAAAAAGCACAAGATCACCTTCCTGCATAGCTTTCAGATTGTTTCGAGCCTGGTAGTTACGCACGCCATCCCAAAAGGTTTGTCCATCTTTATTAAACTGTTCCCAACTATATTTGAAAGGTTCAGACTTGACAAGGAAATAATTCATGTGGAAATTAAAAGTAATATAAAGTCTTCGATAGATTAAGATTCCTGTTCAAGCACTTCCATTTTATCACCAAAGTGCGCACAATAATCGCGCAAATCGCCGATAACCTTTTCTGCTATCGGATCACCGCCCGATGCGCGAAGGAAAGAATCGCCTAATGTCTGAAGCGTTTCATAAAAAAAACGTTTCATCTCGTCGTATGGCATATCTTTCGTCCAGAGGTCAATACGCAACGAATTTTTATACTGCGCATCCCACAAAGCCAAAAACATTGCTTTTGCCGGCATTTGGTCCGTTGTTTCACCATCTGTAGACGACCAATCGATGCTATCCGGAACGTTGTTATCGTCTAGCACAACGTTTAATTTTATCTCTGCATTTTTCATATTAACTCCATAAAATTTTTAATACAACCATCAGGATACCTGAAATAAGAATAAATCCTATTTCATTGATCCATAATTTTTTCAAATCCTTCACCAATAACCGAAATACCAAATCGGCTGCCAGTAAGATCAATAAGAATAACACGATTTTCCACCAGGCCAATGCGAGCTGATCATTGCCCCACTCGGATACGATCCAAGTCAAAACGCAAGCCAGCACGATATTTAGTGGCGTTAACTTCATCGGTTAGCGTCCTTTGTTGTTTCTCGGTGCCGTCTTTTTTCTTTTTGCCGATTTCGGTCGGTTTGCCGCCTTAATAGCATGCTTTTTCTCGTGAAACGCGCCTTTAAAATCGGGATTATCTTTTTTCTTTTGACCGTCAATCTCACGCGCTATCGCCTGTCGTTCATCGTATCCCGTTTCCTCGATAAACACATGTTCAGGAATTTCCTTCCTTGGAATTTCCTGCCGAATAAGTTTTTCGATCTTCTGCACATAGTATAGTTCCGCAGGGTTGCAAAACGTTATGGCATCGCCCGTATTGAAAGCCCGGCCGGTACGACCGATGCGGTGCACGTAATCTTCGATCACGATCGGCACATCAAAGTTAAACACGTGGCTTACGTTAGACACGTCCAACCCGCGTGCAGCAACATCCGTAGCCACCAAAATACGGATATTTCCTTCTTTAAAGGCATTGATCGAGTTGATCCGCGTATTCTGTCCTTTATTGGCATGGATCACGCGAACATGCTCGTCGCCATATTTACGATCCAGGTAACGAAATACGTTATCCGCAACGGCCTTCGTTTTACAGAAGATGATGATACGGTGGAACGATTCGTGATCTAACAACAGATATTGTAGAAGATTGAGCTTGGTTTTCAGGTTTGGCACCTCGTAAAGCACTTGCGTTACCGTTTTCGCAGGTGTCGCCTGCTCTGTCACTTCAATTACCGTCGGAAAGGCTAAGAAATCGCCCGATATTTTTCGAACCAGTTCGCTCATGGTGGCCGAAAAAAGTAAGTTTTGCCGCTTACGCGGAACAACTTCTAAAATGCGGTGTATTTTACCAATAAACCCCATATCCATCATCTTATCGGCCTCGTCCATGACCAAAAATTTCAGCGATTTCGTACCGATATCACCCGCCAAATACAGCTCTAAGAAACGTCCGGGTGTAGCTACGATAATATCACAACCTTTTTCCAATTGCTCTTTTTGCGTTTTTGGTCCCAATCCGCCGTAAAGTAACACGGTACGTAGATCTAAATACGTCGAGAATGTGCGGATGTTTTCTTCGATTTGCATAGCGAGCTCGCGCGTGGGCGATAAAATCAATGCACGCGGATCTTGACCTTGTGCATATTTTAAGCTCATTAACATCGGAAGCACAAACGCTGCCGTCTTGCCGGTTCCGGTTTGCGCAATTCCCATTACGTCTTGTCCCGCCAGAATCGGTGTAATCGCTTTCTGCTGAATTTCCGTTGGAATTTCATAGCCAGCTTCTGCGATTGCATTAAGCAACTGCTTATTGAGTTTGAAATCTTCAAATGATGCCATTCGACAAAGATAAAAAAATCCGACCACATCATTTTACTAATCCGCAGATATGACATTCCTATACCCGTAAACATTAAATTATCGGATAATTTTGATTTGAAAAGGAATTAAATCAACTTTGTGCTGTATTAATTGGTTGAACAAATGAAGAAAATTTGGATTTTCATACTACTTACAGCAGTGAGTATGACCACTTTTGCCGATGAGGGCATGTGGTTTTTAATGCATTTGAAGCGTCTCAATGAAGCTGACATGCAGAAAAAAGGCCTTAAATTAACGGCTGAAGAAATTTATAGCATTAACAATTCGTCCTTAAAAGACGCTATCGTGCAATTTAATGGCGGCTGTACAGCTGAGATTGTTTCGGGACAGGGATTGGTATTTACCAACCACCACTGTGGCTATGGTGCCATTGCAGAACTATCAACACCAGAGAATGATCACCTGACAAATGGATTTTGGGCAAAATCTCACGACGAAGAGTTAAAACCAAAATCGCTTTACGTACGCTTTTTTGTCCGTATGGACGATGTTTCCAAACGTATTTTGGGATTGGTTAATGATAAAATGAGCGAAAAAGAACGGGAAAAAATCATCAATCAGGAAATCGCTAAAATTGAAAAAGAAAATAGTGAAGGTGGCAAATATGTAGTTTCTGTCAAGTCATTTTACAATGGAAATGAATTTTACTATTTCGTCTATCAAGATTATACCGATGTGCGTTTAGTGGGCACGCCGCCAAACAGCATTGGTAAATTTGGCGGTGATACCGACAACTGGGAATGGCCAAGACATACGGGTGACTTTTCGATTTTCCGTGTTTATGGCGACAAAGACGGTAATCCGGCCGAATATGCTGAAAATAACGTGCCTTTGAAACCAAAACACTTTCTGCCAATCAGTATCAAAGGGATTGAAGAGGGCGACTTTTCTATGATCTTAGGCTATCCCGGGCGGACGAATCGCTGGATGAACGCTGCAGGTATTGATCAAAACGTCAATTACGCTTATCCAGCCTGGGTTGAAGCCTCTAAAGTAGGAATGGACGCCATGAAAAAACACATGGATAAAGATCAAGCCGTAAAATTAAATTATGCATCTACCTACTCTGGCGTTGCCAACTATTGGAAAAATCGCCAAGGTATGATCGATGCATTAACCAAACACCAAACGGCTGCCGCAAAACGTGTTCAAGAAGCGAAATTCCAAAAATGGGCTAACAAGAAAGCAAATAAAGCGCACTATGCGGATGTTTTGCCAACGATTAATGCCTACTATGCCGCCACAAACGAAAAAGCTAAACATGACAACTACTTGATTGGTATGTTGCGGTCCTCAACGTTTGCGGCACTTCCTTACAGTTTGGGTGCTGCCTTAAAGCAGTATGCAGCTGCAAATGAAGCCAAACGCGCAGAGATGTTGCCTAGTTTTGAGAAAGGTTTTAACGAAACTTTCGAGAACATATATGTGCCGTTAGAGGTGGATGTTTTGGCTGACGAGCTAAGTCTATATGCGAAAAAAGCTGGAAATATTGCACCTTACATACAGGAACTTGCACAGAAAAATGCTGGCAACTTTCAACAAGAGATCGCAACGGCTTTTGACAAGAGTATTTTCTCTTCGGTAGCGCAATTAAAAGCTTTCTTGGCCAATCCGTCTGCCGAAGCTGTAGATGCAGATCCTTTGTTTTTAATTTCCAAATCATTAATGGATAAATACCGTGAGAAATCGCCGGAAGCTGAAGCTGCTGCAGACAAATTTCAAGCAGCTTACCGTAAATATATTGCGGGTGTATTGGCGGCAAATCCGAAAGGCAAATATTATCCAGATGCCAATTCAACATTGCGATTAACTTATGGAACCATCCGGGCCCTACCCGCAGACCCAAGAAATGATGCTACAATCAACAATTACACGACGCTGAAAGGCACTATAGCAAAATATAAACCCAACGATGAAGAGTTTGATTTGCCGAAACGTTTGATGGAGCTTTACGAAGCGAAAGATTACGGTCGTTACGCCGATAAAAAAGGCTACATGCCTGTCAATTTCCTGAGCGATCAGGATATTACCGGTGGTAACTCAGGTTCGCCCGTGTTGAATGGCAACGGCGAGCTTATCGGATTGGCATTTGATGGTAATATTGAAGCGATGGCCGGCGACGTAATTTTCGACCCTGTTTTACAGCGTACCATATCTGTCGATATCCGTTATGTTTTGTTTATTATCGACAAGTTTGCAGGTGCACAAAATATCATAAATGAACTGAAAATCGTCGAATAGAGCTCGTGGTGCAAATTTATTTTATAAATTGCACACAAAAAATTGGATATTCGTTCGATGTTTTTGTATATTTATTCTATCTTAGAACAAGAATTAATAGAAACTAAAATTATATAATTAAAAATGGAAAACTACAACAAATTAAAAAGCTTAGTAGCATCAATCGAAGCAGATGCAGACAAGTTCTTCAACAATGGCAATTCTGCTGCTGGCACACGTGTACGTAAAGGTTTGCAAGAAATCAAAACTTTAGCACAAGAAATCCGTAACGAAGTTACTTCAAAGAAAAACGACGAGAAGTAATAATTTTTTTCTCGCCAAATAAAAAATGGTCACTTGCAATCAAGTGACCATTTTGTCTTTTCTCCAGCGTTGTTTTTTGTTATAGCAGCAAGTTAACCATCAAAAAGTTAAATTCTTCCACCGTACTCCACTCACCAATACCCATCCTGTCGCGCATAAAAGCCGACAGCTCTTTTCGCGACATCGGCTTATCCCGTTTCTTTCCGAGCTCCGCCGTGAGCACGGGTTGTGATAACTCTACTTTGGTTGCATAAATACTGTAATGGTGCTCCGGAACGGCCGCGCCCAGTATCATCCCGGGAAGTCCGTGCAACGAGGCAGGACCAGAAGAAAGTGGAATCTCATCGGTGTAAAAAGCGACCACAAAAATAGAATCCAGCAAAACACCGTTGGCACGCCGACAGGTGTACCCCGCGATATCACGATACTCGTTTGTAATTTTCCATTTGATAGCCAACAGCGAATCTTGTGTCAAAATATTGGAGCCGCCATATTCCAACAGCGATTTAAAACTATTATTTTTGATGTGTTTATAATACGTCGTGGAATAGTCAAATCCATACCATACCAAATTGCGCATCACGCCGCTGAGCTCTTGCTTGACAGGCTCCGAACGCGACTCGTCGCCCTGAAAAGATAAGGTACTTTTAAACACATATGTTGTTGGCGCTTTACTCATCAGTTGTTCCACATAAGAGCGATCGAAATTATCATTCTTCGCAATCGATAGCTGTCGCTTCATAAAATTTTTAATGTGCACAGTTTTTTCAAAATGGATAACGCCGCCCGAGGGAAAATGCGCATATTGGGCAACCAATACGTTCGTCACCAAGCTAAGCAGCACGACAATCCATAAGTTCTTTTTCATAATTATTGTCCTCCTTTCATCGATGTAAAATCCCAGCTAACTTTGAGCATAAAGTAGCGCGATATCGTGTTGTATGTGTCTTGAACCAAGGTACTCGCGTATTGCTGTCGGCTAAAGCCAATATTTTGGTTTAAAACATCATTGATAAAAAAATCCATCGTTAACGATTCATCTTTCAGAAACTTTTTGCTCAATCCCGGTCGCACCAGAAAGCGTTCTATTTTTTCATCAAAAATTTCGGTCGGTGCCTGGTAGGTGTAATCCATTGTTGTATATAGTTTTAATTTCAGGGGTAGATAGTAAGAAAGCTCTGTCGTATTATTAAATACAAATCCGTTGCTATTCAAATTTGGCTGTAGCGAGTTACGGAGGGAGTTATAGCCCGGCGCAAATCGGACATCAAAATCAAAGCCTTTCTTCGTGCCTTTGTAAAAATCTAATGACACCGAGAAATCATAGTTATCATTTTCGCTCAAAGCACCATTAATGTAATTAAAGTAGTTGTTGTAGTTTCCGTCAAATGAAATCGATGCACGAATCTTATGCTTTTTCACGATATCCTGTCCGAATCTACTCCACATACTAACCGTATTGGCCACCTGATCCAAATTGGCGTAAGAAAGCGTACGTCGGCCATTATCGATCTGAATATTTTGCTGAATATTGTTAAATCGTTGCGACCAGTTTAGCGAGAAATAACGGTAGCTATCTTTCAGCATATTATAGCTGTTGTAGCTTAAGTTATAGTTGTTGCTTTGCGACGGACGGAGGTTTTCGTTGCCAACAACGATGTTTAGCTGATCGGTATTCTGCCGTAAAGGCTGTATTTGCGTTAGCGATGGCAAATTATTACTTCGTACGAAGCGGAAGTTTATACTCTTTGCTTTTGTTAGCTTGTAGCGCAGCTGCACGCTTGGGTTGTAGGTTAAAAAGCTTCGTTCCAACTCCATGCCCTCGTAATTATTTACCTGAAACAATCTGTCGTTGCGCAAGTTATTCGTAACGTTGGCTTCAATCAAATCAGATCGATAACTAAACGCTAGATTTGCGGCGTTGCGGGTGGTATTGAAATTAAAATCATTACTAAATTCCTGATCCAACAGCGTATAGGCATTGTCTGCGTTCGAAAAATCAAAGGAGTTATTGATAGAGGTTGATGTGCCACGGATAAATTCATACTGCAAACTTGAATTTATCCGTTTAGTAATCGGCTCTGTGTAGGCTAAAGTCGAACGCAAATTATGACTATGCGCGTGCATTTCCTTCCGCTGATCGATGACGGAAACGCTATCCAAACGAAAGAAATTAGCTTCCGATTGCAAGAAACCATCACCGTCTGATCCATTGTAACTTCCATTAACCCGTAACGATAGTGACCGCCCCTCTTTCCGCAATTTTCTGGTTAGGTAAGCACTGTAGTCCAGCGATTGCGTTTCCGATGCACTTTCCTGCAGCGATATATGATCATTAATACGTTCATCATTCCCATCGGTAGTAATTGCTGTATGCGATCTACTTAGTTCTGCATTTCCTTTGGCCGCACCAACAGTCATGGTTAACGTCGTCATGGAATCGACTTTTAAATCATAACGCGCATTAAATCGGTGCTTTTGGTTACGCGTATTATTAAGGCTGCTTTCGTTCGCGTTTTGTATAGCATCGACCAGATTCTCCTGCGAAATACGCGAACTGATCTCGTCGTTTTCCACTATGCCAAATTTATAGCTCGTGTTGAACTTATGTTTACCCTCTTTCCACGAATCAGCGAGAGAAATACCGCTGCTTAACGCACGAGGCAGGCCTCTCCCATTCCAATAATCCATAGCATCACCGTTCCATGAAAACGAAACCGATCCATCATCTGCCACGTCTGTACTTAAATTGGAAAACCCAAACTTATCTTGATCTTCCCAGTTTAATGACACCGTACCATCATTGGAGGTCAAACCAAATATGCCAATCTTCTGCGTCCCACTAAATTTGTTAAACGCGATTGTTCCGGTGTAATAACCGTTATCCTGGTCTACGCCAGCGCCAGCTTCCGCTTTCCCAAACAGCCCTTTCTTTGCATCCTCTTTCAATTTTAAATTGATGGTTTGCAATCGCTGACCATCATCAACGCCCGTGCGCTCCGATTCTTCGGATTTCTTTTCATACAATTGTACTTTATCCACCATATCCGAACGCACATTTCGCGTCACGAGCGTCGGGTCGTTGCCAAAAAATTCTTCGCCATCCACCAACACCTTTTCCACCGTTTTGCCCTGTGCGGTTATTTTTCCCGCAGCATCAACCGAAATTCCCGGCAAAGCCTTGAGCAAATCTTCTACTTTAGCATTTTTTTCAACCGCAAAGCTCGACGCATCATACTCTGTGGTATCTCCTTTAATGACAACCGGAATTTTTCCCGTAACCATGACTTCTTCGATGAGCAGACTGACACTATTGAGCCCGATTTGACCGAGCGATGTCTCGTCTTCACTATTTAATTCCTTAAAGTAATCCGCAAATTTTGGATAAGTAATAAGCAACAAATAGGATGAACTATCTGGTATAAGTAAAGAAAATCGTCCTTCTTGATCGGCCCGGGTGTGCGCTACCAACACTGAATCCTTAGCTTGCAGCAGCATAACAGTAGCTTTTGCCAGTTTGGTCACCCCATCACTTTCGTCTATTACAGCACCTGTAATGCTTTTTTGACCATACGTGTACATACTCAGCAACACGGCAAGGCAAAAGAGGAATGGTATTTTCATAATATAGATTCACTAATAATTTAGTTACACTACGAAAATATCATAATAAAAGATATTTTCAAAACCAATTGAAATCATTAACATTTTTTTAACAAGTTAGCTACAAACGCCTGCAAGCCTTATCCCTGCCGAGGAATAAAATTATAATTGGTAGCTTTGCAAAAACATTATGCTATGCAAACGATAAAAGAATATGTTCAATCCAATCAGGAGAGATTTTTAGAAGAATTGTTCGCTTTATTACGTTTTCCGTCCATCAGTGCGGACCCTAAATACAAAGAAGACGTCGTAAAAACAGCGGACTTCGTTGCCGAAAAACTAAAAGAAGCTGGCGCTGATCGCGTTGAAGTATGCCCTACTGCTGGAAATCCGATTGTTTACGGAGAAAAAATAATTGACAGCAGCTTGCCAACGGTTTTGGTATATGGACATTACGATGTGCAACCGGCAGATCCATTGGAACTTTGGGATACGCCTCCTTTCGAACCGACTGTACGCGATGGCAAAATATACGCACGCGGAGCGGCAGACGATAAAGGACAGTTTTACATGCATGTGAAGGCATTTGAATACATGATGAAAAACGATGCACTAGCGTGCAACGTTAAATTTATGATCGAGGGTGAAGAAGAAGTTGGATCGGCTAATCTCGGTACGTTTGTTAAAGCAAATGTGGAGCGCCTGAAAAACGACGTAATTGTTATTTCCGACACGTCGATGATCAGCATGGAACAACCTTCGCTAGAGACAGGACTTCGCGGCTTATCCTACGTGGAAGTTGAAGTAACGGGACCAAACCGTGATCTGCACTCTGGTGTATACGGTGGCGCTGTGGCTAATCCGGCAACCATTTTGGCTAAATTGATCGCTTCTCTGCACGACGAAAATAACCACATCGCCATTCCGGGATTTTACGACGACGTATTGGAATTAACTGCGGAAGAGCGGGAAGCGCTTAATCAGGCTCCTTTTGATATCGAAGCGTATAAAGCAGATTTA
>JAAIGF010078726.1_pt1 | contig 29284 bp, 25 predicted proteins | sample 6487441 | NCBI WGS metagenome assembly JAAIGF01 (sample SAMN13974129, study PRJNA590717) | phyllosphere metagenome | biome: pepper field; feature: multiple bacterial spot infested pepper fields; material: pepper leaves; isolation source: leaves from pepper fields | host: Capsicum annuum ... | reverse complement strand
GGCTAAGCCAGGCACCATCAAGCCACACACCCAGTTCGAATCTGAAGTTTATATCCTGTCTAAAGACGAAGGCGGCCGTCATACTCCGTTCTTCAAAGGCTACCGTCCACAGTTCTACTTCCGTACAACTGACGTGACCGGCACCATCGAACTGCCAGAAGGCGTTGAGATGGTAATGCCAGGCGACAACATCAAAATGGTTGTTACCCTGATCCATCCAATCGCGATGGACGACGGTCTGCGTTTCGCAATCCGTGAAGGTGGCCGTACTGTTGGCGCCGGTGTTGTTGCTAAAGTTATCGCATAATCGCTGATAATATTTGACGCAACGCACAAGAAGAGGGCATCATTTGATGCCCTTTTTATACGCTGTAACATAGAACCTGGCTCATCAGTGATTTTCCGCCATAATCATTGCTGAGGCAGGCTCTGTAGCACGGCGTAAGATGCCGGGTGACGCCTCAAAAAGCCTAATTCGGTTTGGTTGCCTCGCAATGCGAGGCAAAATAGTTTCTGATTTATTGTGGCAGGTTGGTTTATGAGTACTAATACCGAAGCTCAAGGGAGCGGTCGCGGCCTGGAAGCGATAAAGTGGTTAGTCGTTGCCATTTTACTGATCGTGGCAATCGTGGGTAACTACTACTATCGCGAGATCACACTGCCGTTGCGTGCACTGGCCGTTGTTGTGCTGATTGCCGCTGCGGGTGGCATCGCATTGCTGACGACGAAAGGTAAAGCGACGGTGGCTTTTGCTCGTGAAGCAAGAACTGAAGTCCGTAAAGTTATTTGGCCTACTCGTCAGGAAACTCTGCATACCACCTTAATCGTTGCCGCGGTTACCGCCGTGATGTCACTGATTTTGTGGGGGCTGGATGGCATTCTGGTCCGTCTGGTATCGTTTATCACTGGCCTGAGGTTCTGAGATGTCTGAAGCTCCAAAAAAACGTTGGTACGTTGTACAGGCGTTTTCCGGTTTCGAAGGTCGCGTAGCCCAATCGCTGCGTGAGCATATCAAATTACACAACATGGAAGAGTTGTTTGGCGATGTCATGGTTCCTACCGAAGAAGTGGTAGAGATCCGTGGTGGCCAGCGCCGCAAAAGCGAGCGTAAATTTTTCCCTGGTTACGTGCTGGTACAGATGGTGATGAATGACGCCAGCTGGCACCTTGTGCGCAGTGTTCCGCGTGTCATGGGGTTCATTGGTGGAACCTCCGACCGTCCGGCGCCGATCAGCGATAAAGAAGTTGATGCGATCATGAACCGTCTGCAGCAGGTTGGTGACAAACCGCGTCCCAAGACGCTGTTCGAACCAGGCGAGATGGTACGCGTCAACGACGGTCCGTTTGCCGACTTCAACGGTGTGGTCGAAGAAGTGGATTACGAAAAAAGCCGCCTGAAGGTATCGGTTTCCATCTTTGGCCGTGCAACGCCAGTGGAACTCGACTTCGGTCAGGTTGAAAAAGGCTAACCAGTCATCCTGTCGGTTAATTACCGATCGATAGTGGCTTGCGGAAGGCGCGAAATTGGCATACAATTTCGCGCCTTTTGTTTTTGCATGCTGGTTCAGCATGTGAAATTAAGATTGTCGCGAGCCTCTGGCAGCGGCAAACACACACACGGGGAGCTTCGGTTGAAGCGTTATACCCAATAGAGGAATTATCATGGCTAAGAAAGTACAAGCCTACGTCAAACTGCAGGTTGCTGCAGGTATGGCTAACCCAAGTCCGCCAGTTGGTCCAGCTCTGGGTCAGCAGGGTGTCAACATCATGGAATTCTGTAAAGCGTTCAACGCCAAAACAGAGAGCCTGGAAAAGGGTCTGCCGACCCCAGTTGTGATCACTGTTTACTCTGACCGTTCTTTCACCTTCGTTACCAAAACTCCGCCAGCAGCAGTTCTGCTGAAAAAAGCGGCTGGTATCAAGTCTGGTTCCGGCAAGCCGAACAAAGACAAAGTGGGTAAAGTGACTGTTGCTCAGGTGCGTGAAATCGCAACCACTAAAGCTGCAGACATGACTGGTGCTGACATTGAAGCGATGGCTCGCTCAATCGAAGGTACTGCTCGTTCCATGGGCCTGGTAGTAGAGGACTAAGAAATGGCTAAGCTGACCAAGCGCATGAGCGTTATCCGTGACAAAGTTGATGCAACTAAACAGTACGACATCAACGAAGCTGTTGCTCTGCTGAAAGAACTGGCTACTGCTAAGTTCGTTGAAAGCGTTGACGTAGCTGTAAACCTGGGCATCGATGCTCGTAAATCTGACCAGAACGTGCGTGGTGCAACCGTACTGCCACACGGTACTGGCCGTTCCGTTCGCGTTGCCGTATTTACCCAGGGCGCAAACGCTGAAGCAGCTAAAGCTGCTGGCGCAGAGCTGGTAGGTATGGAAGATCTGGCTGAGCAGATCAAAAAAGGCGAAATGAACTTTGACGTTGTTATCGCATCTCCAGATGCAATGCGCGTTGTTGGCCAGCTGGGTCAGGTTCTGGGCCCACGCGGTCTGATGCCAAACCCGAAAGTTGGTACTGTAACTCCTAACGTTGCTGAAGCGGTTAAAAACGCGAAAGCGGGTCAGGTTCGTTACCGTAACGACAAAAACGGCATCATCCATACCACTATCGGTAAGGTTGATTTCGATGCAGACAAGCTGAAAGAAAACCTGGAATCCCTGCTGGTTGCGCTGAAAAAAGCAAAACCTTCTCAGGCGAAAGGCGTTTACATCAAGAAAGTTAGCCTGTCCACCACCATGGGCGCTGGCGTAGCTGTTGATCAGGCTGGTCTGAACGCAGCAGCGAACTAATTCGTTGCTTTACGCGGGCGCAGGATTCGTCTAGAATCTTACGCCCGTTGTTCTGTTAATAAACAGAACCCGTTAATCAAGTCACTCGTGACGATTAACCAGAATTTTCGGTTGGGAGCCTGGCCTTATCCAGGCCTCCGTCCAAGACCGCAGGTGTTTCGCAAGAAACTTAATGCCCTGCGTAGACGGTGACAGAACCTGAAGAAATCTTTCTTATCTGGATTCTGCTCACCGTGTTATAGCGCTTACCTCCGGCAACGTGGGTAAGTGAAGTGAGTTTCGGGGAAATCCATCCCCGATCAAAAATCCAGGAGCAAAAGCTAATGGCATTAAATCTTCAAGACAAACAAGCGATTGTTGCTGAAGTCAGCGAAGTAGCCAAAGGCGCGCTGTCTGCGGTAGTTGCGGATTCCCGTGGCGTAACCGTAGATAAAATGACCGAACTGCGTAAAGCAGGTCGTGAAGCTGGCGTTTACATGCGTGTTGTTCGTAACACCCTGCTGCGCCGCGTCGTTGAAGGTACTCAGTTCGAGTGCCTGAAAGACACGTTTGTTGGTCCAACCCTGATTGCATACTCTATGGAACACCCGGGCGCTGCTGCTCGTCTGTTCAAAGAGTTCGCGAAAGCGAATGCAAAATTCGAGGTTAAAGCTGCGGCCTTTGAAGGTGAGTTGATCACGGCGTCTAACATTGACCGCCTGGCAACCCTGCCTACTTACGATGAAGCAATCGCACGCCTGATGGCAACCATGAAAGAAGCCGCTGCCGGCAAACTGGTTCGCACTCTGGCTGCTGTACGCGATGCGAAAGAAGCTGCTTAATTGCACTTTCTTTTCTTGCGCACTTGCTTACGTATAAACTTTTTCTGATTCTTAGGAACAATTATTATGTCAATCACTAAAGACCAAATCATTGAAGCGGTTGCAGCTCTGTCTGTAATGGAAGTTGTTGAGCTGATCGCTGCAATGGAAGAGAAATTCGGTGTTTCTGCTGCTGCTGCTGTAGCTGTTGCTGCTGGCCCAGCTGAAGCTGCTGAAGAGAAAACTGAATTCGACGTTATCCTGAAAGCTGCTGGCGCGAACAAAGTTGCAGTAATCAAAGCTGTTCGTGGCGCAACTGGCCTGGGTCTGAAAGAAGCAAAAGACCTGGTTGAAGCTGCTCCAGCTGCAATCAAAGAAGGCATCAGCAAAGATGACGCAGCCGCTCTGGAAGCTGCTCTGAAAGAAGCTGGCGCTGAAGTTGAAGTCAAATAAGACAACCTTTCAGGTTGCGGTCTGAGTAATCAGACCGGTGGCTGGTGGCTTTTTGGTCACCAGCCTTTTTGCGCTAAAGAACCTCAATGGGGTTTCACACTGTTTAGCCATTGATGTTCTTCAATATCTTTTTCTATCGACGACTTAATATACTGCTTCCCTGCCGGACTCCCTGTCCTGGCAAGAGCAATGAAATGATTTAAGAGTGATAGAAAGATGTATTGCGGCGGGTAATCCCCTTACTCACCGAAAAGTAAAATAGTGTTGCATGAACTGTCCTCCAGGACGGACAGAGTGGGTCACTGATCAGCGAGCTGAGGAACCCTATGGTTTACTCCTATACCGAGAAAAAACGCATTCGTAAGGATTTTGGTAAACGTCCACAAGTTCTGGATGTTCCATATCTCCTTTCTATCCAGCTTGACTCGTTCCAGAAGTTTATCGAGCAAGATCCGGAAGGTCAGTACGGGCTGGAAGCAGCATTCCGTTCTGTTTTCCCAATTCAGAGCTACAGCGGTAATTCTGAGCTGCAATATGTCAGCTACCGCTTAGGCGAACCTGTCTTTGATGTGACTGAATGTCAGATTCGTGGCGTAACGTATTCCGCTCCGCTGCGTGTAAAACTGCGTCTGGTGATCTACGAGCGCGAAGCGCCGGAAGGCACCGTTAAAGACATCAAAGAGCAAGAAGTATACATGGGCGAAATTCCGCTCATGACCGATAACGGTACCTTTGTGATCAACGGTACTGAAAGGGTTATCGTTTCTCAGCTGCATCGTAGTCCTGGCGTATTCTTTGACAGCGATAAGGGTAAAACCCACTCATCGGGTAAAGTGCTGTATAACGCACGTATCATCCCTTACCGTGGTTCATGGCTGGACTTCGAATTCGATCCGAAAGACAACCTGTTCGTTCGTATTGACCGTCGCCGTAAACTGCCTGCGACCATCATCCTGCGCGCACTGAACTACACTACTGAGCAGATCCTTGACCTGTTCTTCGAAAAAGTGGTGTACGAAATCCGTGACAACAAGCTGCAGATGGAACTGGTTCCTGAGCGTCTGCGCGGCGAAACCGCTTCTTTCGATATTGAAGCGAACGGCAACGTATATGTGGAAAAAGGCCGTCGTATCACTGCGCGCCACATCCGCCAGCTGGAAAAAGATGGCATTCAGCACATCGAAGTTCCGGTTGAATACATCGCTGGCAAAGTGGTCTCTAAAGATTACATCGACGAGAACACCGGTGAGCTGATTGTTGCTGCCAACATGGAGCTGTCGCTGGATCTGCTGGCGAAACTGAGCCAGTCTGGCCACAAGCGCATCGAAACGCTGTTCACCAACGATCTGGACCACGGTCCATACATGTCAGAAACGCTGCGCGTTGACCCAACTAACGACCGTCTGAGCTCGCTGGTTGAGATCTACCGCATGATGCGTCCTGGTGAACCACCAACGCGTGAAGCGGCGGAAAACCTGTTCGAGAACCTGTTCTTCTCTGAAGACCGCTACGATCTGTCTGCGGTTGGTCGTATGAAGTTCAACCGTTCTCTGCTGCGTGACGAGATCGAAGGTTCCGGTATCCTGAGCAAAGACGACATCATTCAGGTGATGAAGAAGCTCATCGATATCCGTAACGGTAAAGGCGAAGTGGATGATATCGACCACCTCGGCAACCGTCGTATCCGTTCCGTAGGCGAAATGGCGGAAAACCAGTTCCGTGTGGGTCTGGTGCGTGTTGAGCGTGCGGTGAAAGAGCGTCTGTCTCTGGGCGACCTCGACACCCTGATGCCACAGGACATGATCAACGCCAAACCAATCTCTGCGGCGGTGAAAGAGTTCTTCGGCTCCAGCCAGCTGTCACAGTTTATGGACCAGAACAACCCACTGTCTGAGATTACGCACAAGCGTCGTATCTCTGCACTGGGCCCGGGCGGTCTGACGCGTGAGCGCGCAGGCTTCGAAGTGCGTGACGTACACCCAACCCACTACGGTCGTGTATGTCCAATCGAAACCCCGGAAGGTCCAAACATCGGTCTGATCAACTCCCTGTCTGTGTACGCGCAGACTAACGAGTATGGTTTCCTGGAAACCCCGTATCGTCGCGTACGTGACGGTGTGGTGACCGACGAAATTCATTACCTCTCTGCAATTGAAGAGGGTAACTACGTTATCGCTCAGGCGAACACCAACCTCGACGACGATGGTCATTTCGTTGACGACCTGGTGACTTGCCGTAGCAAAGGCGAATCGAGCCTGTTCAGCCGCGACCAGGTTGACTACATGGACGTTTCCACCCAGCAGGTGGTTTCTGTCGGTGCGTCCCTGATCCCGTTCCTGGAACACGATGACGCCAACCGCGCATTGATGGGTGCAAACATGCAACGTCAGGCGGTTCCAACTCTGCGTGCTGATAAGCCGCTGGTCGGTACCGGTATGGAACGCGCGGTAGCAGTTGACTCCGGTGTAACTGCAGTAGCGAAACGTGGCGGTACCGTTCAGTACGTTGATGCATCTCGTATCGTTATCAAAGTTAACGAAGATGAAATGTATCCGGGCGAAGCGGGCATCGACATCTACAACCTGACTAAGTACACCCGTTCTAACCAGAACACCTGTATCAACCAGATGCCGTGTGTTTCTCTGGGCGAGCCAATTGAACGTGGCGATGTGCTGGCTGATGGCCCGTCTACCGACCTCGGTGAACTGGCGCTGGGTCAGAACATGCGCGTGGCGTTCATGCCGTGGAACGGTTACAACTTCGAAGACTCCATTTTGGTCTCCGAGCGCGTAGTACAGGAAGATCGCTTCACTACCATCCACATTCAGGAACTGGCGTGTGTGTCTCGTGACACTAAGCTGGGGCCAGAAGAGATCACTGCCGACATCCCGAACGTGGGTGAAGCTGCGCTCTCCAAACTGGATGAATCCGGTATCGTGTATATCGGTGCGGAAGTGACCGGCGGTGACATTCTGGTTGGTAAGGTTACGCCGAAAGGTGAAACCCAGCTGACGCCGGAAGAGAAACTGCTGCGTGCGATCTTCGGTGAGAAAGCGTCTGATGTGAAAGACTCTTCTCTGCGTGTACCAAATGGCGTCTCCGGTACCGTTATTGACGTGCAGGTCTTTACCCGTGATGGCGTGGAAAAAGACAAGCGCGCGCTGGAAATCGAAGAGATGCAGCTGAAGCAGGCGAAGAAAGACCTGACTGAAGAACTGCAGATCCTCGAAGCTGGCCTGTTTGCCCGTATCCACTATGTGCTGGTTTCCGGCGGTGTGGAAGCGGAGAAACTGGACAAGCTGCCGCGCGAGCGCTGGCTGGAACTCGGCCTGACCGACGAAGACAAACAGAATCAGCTGGAGCAGCTGGCTGAGCAGTACGACGAACTGAAGCACGAGTTTGAGAAGAAACTCGAAGCGAAACGCCGCAAAATCACCCAGGGTGATGATCTGGCGCCAGGCGTACTGAAAATCGTTAAGGTTTATCTGGCCGTTAAACGTCAGATCCAGCCTGGTGACAAGATGGCGGGTCGCCACGGGAACAAAGGTGTTATCTCCAAGATCAACCCGATCGAAGATATGCCATACGATGAGAACGGCACGCCGGTTGATATCGTACTGAACCCGCTGGGCGTACCATCGCGTATGAACATCGGTCAGATTCTGGAAACCCACCTGGGTATGGCAGCGAAAGGCATCGGTGAGAAAATCAACGCGATGCTGAAGAAGCAGGAAGAAGTTGCCAAACTGCGTGAGTTTATTCAGCGCGCTTACGATCTGGGTACCGATGTACGCCAGAAAGTAGATCTGAACACCTTCTCTGACGATGAAGTGCTGCGTCTGGCTGAGAACCTGAAAAAAGGTATGCCAATCGCGACGCCAGTGTTTGACGGCGCCAAAGAGAGCGAAATCAAAGAACTGCTGCAGCTGGGCGGTTTGCCGACCTCTGGTCAGATTACGCTGTTCGATGGCCGTACTGGCGAGCAGTTCGAGCGTCCGGTTACCGTTGGCTACATGTACATGCTGAAACTGAACCACCTGGTTGATGACAAGATGCATGCACGTTCTACCGGCTCTTACAGCCTCGTTACTCAGCAGCCGCTGGGTGGTAAGGCGCAGTTCGGTGGTCAGCGCTTCGGTGAGATGGAAGTGTGGGCGCTGGAAGCATACGGCGCCGCGTATACCCTGCAGGAAATGCTCACCGTTAAGTCTGATGACGTCAACGGCCGTACTAAGATGTATAAGAACATCGTGGACGGCAACCATCAGATGGAACCGGGCATGCCAGAATCCTTCAACGTACTGTTGAAAGAGATTCGCTCGCTGGGTATCAACATCGAGCTGGAAGACGAGTAAGCACTCGAATTTGTACTGGTTACAGGGCACCCGGATCACTCCGGGTTGCCTTGAGAAGTCTCACTCCGACGGGAGCTAATCCGTGAAAGACTTACTAAAGTTTCTGAAAGCGCAAACTAAGACCGAAGAGTTTGATGCGATCAAAATTGCTCTGGCTTCGCCAGACATGATCCGTTCCTGGTCTTTCGGTGAAGTTAAAAAGCCGGAAACCATTAACTACCGTACGTTCAAGCCTGAGCGTGATGGTCTGTTCTGTGCGCGTATTTTCGGGCCAGTAAAAGACTATGAGTGCCTGTGCGGTAAGTACAAGCGCCTGAAGCATCGCGGTGTGATCTGTGAGAAGTGTGGCGTTGAAGTTACACAGACCAAAGTTCGCCGTGAGCGCATGGGTCACATTGAGCTGGCATCACCAACTGCGCACATCTGGTTCCTGAAATCGCTGCCATCGCGCATCGGTTTGCTGCTGGATATGCCACTGCGTGATATCGAACGCGTGCTGTACTTTGAATCTTATGTCGTTGTTGAAGGCGGCATGACCAACCTTGAAAAGCGTCAGATCCTGACTGAAGAGCAGTATCTGGATGCGCTGGAAGAGTTTGGTGATGAATTCGATGCGAAGATGGGCGCCGAGGCTATCCAGGCTCTGTTGAAAAACATGGACCTGGAGCAGGAGTGCGAACAGCTGCGCGAAGAGCTGAACGAAACCAACTCTGAAACCAAGCGTAAGAAGCTGACCAAGCGTATCAAGCTGCTGGAAGCGTTCGTACAGTCTGGCAACAAGCCAGAGTGGATGATCCTGACCGTGCTGCCGGTACTGCCGCCAGATCTGCGTCCTCTGGTTCCACTGGATGGTGGCCGTTTCGCAACGTCGGATCTGAACGATCTGTATCGTCGCGTGATCAACCGTAACAACCGTCTGAAGCGCCTGCTGGATCTGGCTGCGCCAGATATCATCGTACGTAACGAAAAACGTATGCTGCAGGAAGCGGTTGATGCGCTGCTGGATAACGGCCGTCGCGGTCGTGCGATCACCGGCTCGAACAAGCGTCCGCTGAAATCACTGGCTGACATGATTAAAGGTAAGCAGGGTCGTTTCCGTCAGAACCTGCTGGGTAAACGCGTCGACTACTCTGGTCGTTCCGTTATTACCGTAGGTCCATACCTGCGCCTGCATCAGTGCGGTCTGCCGAAGAAAATGGCGCTGGAACTGTTCAAGCCATTCATCTACGGCAAACTGGAGCTGCGTGGCCTTGCGACCACCATTAAAGCTGCCAAGAAAATGGTTGAGCGCGAAGAAGCTGTCGTCTGGGATATCCTGGATGAAGTGATCCGCGAACACCCGGTACTGCTGAACCGTGCGCCAACCCTGCACCGTCTGGGTATTCAGGCGTTCGAACCAGTACTGATCGAAGGTAAAGCGATCCAGCTGCACCCGCTGGTTTGTGCGGCCTATAACGCCGACTTCGATGGTGACCAGATGGCAGTACACGTACCGCTGACGCTGGAAGCCCAGCTGGAAGCGCGTGCGCTGATGATGTCTACCAACAACATCCTGTCGCCTGCGAACGGTGAGCCAATCATCGTTCCTTCTCAGGACGTTGTACTGGGTCTGTACTACATGACCCGTGACTGTGTTAACGCCAAAGGCGAAGGCATGGTGCTGACCGGCCCGAAAGAAGCCGAGCGCATCTACCGTGCTGGCCTGGCTTCACTGCACGCTCGCGTGAAAGTGCGTATTACTGAGCACGAGAAAAACGAGCAGGGCGAGTGGAGCGCGAAAACCAGTCTGATCGACACGACTATTGGTCGCGCCATCCTGTGGATGATCGTGCCAAAAGGTCTGCCTTTCTCCATCGTCAACCAGGCGCTGGGCAAGAAAGCGATCTCCAAAATGCTGAACACCTGTTACCGCATTCTGGGCCTGAAACCGACCGTTATCTTTGCTGACCAGACCATGTACACCGGTTTTGCTTACGCAGCCCGTTCAGGTGCGTCTGTTGGTATCGACGACATGGTTATCCCGGCCAAGAAAGTGGAAATCATCACTGAAGCAGAAGCGGAAGTGGCTGAGATTCAGGAGCAGTTCCAGTCTGGTCTGGTAACTGCTGGCGAACGTTACAACAAGGTCATCGATATCTGGGCCGCAGCAAACGAACGTGTTGCTAAGGCGATGATGGAGAACCTGTCGACTGAAGTCGTGATTAACCGTGACGGTGAAGAAGAGCGTCAGGTCTCCTTCAACAGCATCTTTATGATGGCCGACTCCGGTGCGCGTGGTTCTGCAGCACAGATTCGTCAGCTGGCAGGTATGCGTGGTCTGATGGCGAAACCAGATGGTTCGATCATCGAAACGCCAATCACCGCGAACTTCCGTGAAGGTCTGAACGTACTCCAGTACTTCATCTCCACGCACGGTGCGCGTAAAGGTCTGGCGGATACCGCACTGAAAACCGCAAACTCCGGTTATCTGACGCGTCGTCTGGTTGACGTTGCGCAGGATCTGGTGGTGACCGAAGATGACTGTGGTACGCACGAAGGCATCCTGATGACTCCGGTCATCGAAGGTGGCGACGTTAAAGAACCACTGCGTGAGCGTGTACTCGGCCGTGTCACTGCGGAAGACGTACTGAAGCCAGGCACTGCAGACATTCTGCTGCCACGCAACACCCTGCTGCACGAACAGCAGTGTGACCTGCTGGAAGAGCACTCTGTCGACAGCCTGAAAGTTCGCTCCGTAGTAGGTTGTGAAACCGACTTCGGTGTGTGCGCCCACTGTTATGGACGCGATCTGGCCCGTGGCCACCTGATCAACAAAGGTGAAGCTATCGGTGTTATCGCAGCACAGTCCATCGGTGAGCCGGGTACTCAGCTGACCATGCGTACGTTCCACATCGGTGGTGCGGCATCGCGTGCGGCAGCCGAATCCAGCATTCAGGTGAAGAACAAAGGTACCATCAAGCTGACCAATGCCAAGTCGGTAACCAACTCCGCTGGTAAGCTGGTGATCACCTCGCGTAACGTTGAACTGAAAATGATCGACGAATTCGGCCGTACCAAAGAGAGCTATAAAGTTCCTTACGGTGCGACCATGGCGAAAGGTGATGGTGAGCAGGTTGCAGCGGGTGAAACCGTGGCGAACTGGGATCCGCATACCATGCCAGTGATCACCGAAGTGAGCGGTTTCGTTCGTTTCGTGGATATGATCGACGGCCAGACCATTACTCGTCAGACTGACGAATTAACCGGTCTGTCCTCGCTGGTGGTTCTGGACAGTGCAGAACGTACTACCGGTGGTAAAGATCTGCGTCCAGCCCTGAAAATCGTTGATGCCAACGGTGATGATGTGCTGCTGACCGGTTCTGATATGCCAGCGCAGTACTTCCTGCCAGGTAAAGCGATTGTACAGCTGGAAGATGGCGTACAGATCAGCGCGGGTGATACCCTGTCGCGTGTTCCGCAGGAATCCGGCGGTACCAAGGATATTACCGGTGGTCTGCCACGTGTTGCGGATCTGTTCGAAGCACGTCGTCCGAAAGAGCCAGCAATCCTGGCTGAGATCAGCGGTATTATCTCCTTCGGTAAAGAGACCAAAGGTAAACGCCGTCTGGTGATCACGCCGATTGATGGCAGCGATCCGTACGAAGAGATGATTCCAAAATGGCGTCAGCTCAACGTGTTCGAAGGCGAGCGCGTAGAACGTGGTGACGTGGTATCCGATGGTCCAGAGTCTCCGCATGACATTCTGCGTCTGCGTGGCGTGCATGCTGTGACCCGTTACATCACTAACGAAGTGCAGGAAGTTTACCGCCTGCAGGGCGTTAAGATTAACGATAAGCACATCGAAGTTATCGTGCGTCAGATGCTGCGTAAAGCAACCATCGAAAACGCCGGCAGCTCTGAGTTCCTGGATGGTGAGCAGGTTGAATTCTCGCGCGTTAAAATTGCTAACCGCGACCTGGAAGCCAATGGCAAGATCGGTGCAACCTTTGCCCGTGACCTGCTGGGTATCACCAAGGCATCTCTGGCAACCGAATCGTTTATCTCTGCAGCATCGTTCCAGGAGACCACGCGTGTCCTGACCGAAGCAGCAGTCGCAGGTAAACGTGACGAACTGCGCGGCCTGAAAGAGAACGTCATCGTGGGTCGTCTGATCCCAGCCGGTACCGGCTATGCGTATCATCAGGATCGTATGCGTCGCCGTCAGGCGGGTGAAGTTCCTGCAGCACCTCAGGTGACTGCGGATGAAGCTTCCGCCAGCCTGGCAGAACTGCTGAATGCAGGCCTCGGTGGCAGCGACGACGAGTAATCGTCACGCTACGCTGGATCTGATAAAAAACCGCTCTTCGGAGCGGTTTTTTTATGTCTGCCGATCGGCAAAAACAAAAAAGGGCGAAGCTGATCCTTCGCCCAAACTCTATTAATCAAACATCACAATTTACAACACACACTATTTATAACGCCGCACATCTTCACAGGTTAAACCGATATCCCGCAGCTGCGACTCGCTGAGCCGCGACAAAATATTGCGGGTTTGCTTGCGCTGCCACCATAACAGCAGCAGCCGATACGGCAGGGTAAACATCAGGCGGAACGGTGATTGCTGAAAAGGTTTACCCGCGCGATTTTCATTAAATTCCATAGCCCACTCCTTCTTTTGCTGTCTGGAGCTTATTGTGCGGATAAGGCTATTTTCAATACAGATGCAATGTGCGACTTTCTTTAACATACAGATTGGCGGATACTGCTTCTGAATGGTCGTTTTCAGCGCGATCTGTACTGGTTTATTTAGGGTAAGCGCAGCGAAGGGGGATACGATGACGCGTTATCAACATCTCGCCACACTACTGGCGCAGCGTATTGAGCAGGGGTTGTATCAGGGCGGCGAGCGTCTGCCCTCGGTGCGTGCGCTGAGCGTTGAGCACGGCGTCAGTATCAGTACAGTTCAGCAGGCTTATCATCTGCTGGAGGAGAAACAGCTGATCACCCCGCAGCCACGTTCCGGCTATTTCGTGACACCACGTAAATCCGTGCCGCCGGTTCCGGCGATGACGCGCCCGGCGCAGCGCCCGGTGGAAATTACGCAGTGGGAATCCGTGCTGGAGCTGGTGAACGCCCGGCTTGATGACAATATGCTGCATTTTGGCAGCGGCATGCCAGATGTCAGCCAGCCGACCATGAAGCCGCTGTGGAAAATTATCAGCCGCCTGGCGCAGAAACAAGATCCGCGCATCCTCAACTACGACAATATTTACGGCGTACACGCGCTGCGTGAGCAGGTGGCGCGGCTGGCGATTGACAGTGGCTGCCAGCTGACGGAGGAGGATATTGTGATCACCACTGGCTGCCATGAAGCGCTGTCGATTTCTCTGCGCGCGGTGTGTCAGCCCGGTGATATCGTTGCCGTCGAGTCGCCTGCTTTTCATGGCACGATGCAAACCCTGCGCGGTTTCGGTATCAAAGCGATTGAGATCCCAACCGATTCTGTCAGCGGTATCAGTCTTGAAGCGCTGGAGATGGCGCTGGAGCAGTGGCCAATCAAAGCGGTGGTGGTGGTACCCAACTGCAATAATCCGCTGGGCTTTATTATGCCGGACGCCCGCAAACGCGCGTTATTGTCGCTGGCGCAGCGCTTTGATATCGCCATTATTGAAGATGATGTGTATGGCGAGCTGGCGTATGACTATCCGCGTCCGATAACCATTAAGTCACTGGATGAGGATGGCCGCGTGCTGCTGTGCAGCTCGTTTTCCAAAGTGCTGGCGCCGGGGCTGCGTGTCGGCTGGGTCGCCCCGGGTCGCTACCGCGATCGGGTGCTGCATCTGAAATATATCGGCACCGGTTCAACCGCGACGCAAACGCAGATGGCGGTGGCAGAATTTATTCGCCAGGGACACTACCAGCCGCATCTGCGCCGTATGCGCGCGCACTATCAGCGTAACCTCGATATATTTACTCACTGGGTACGCCACTATTTTCCCTGCGGGATTTGCGTCAGCCGGCCGCAGGGCGGATTCCTGATGTGGATCGAACTGCCGGAAGCGTTTGATTCGGTGCGTCTGAACCGTGAGATGCGCGAGAAACAGATCCAGATTAGCGTCGGTTCGCTATTTTCGGCATCGGGCAAATACCGTAACTGCCTGCGCCTGAACTACGCCATGCCGTTTAATGAACAAACGGAGCGTGGACTGGCGATACTGGGCGAGGCAATCGAACGGGCGATGCTCGACTGTCTGGGGGAAACGACTCACCCCGAAACGGTGAAGGCGGGACCGGCCTGAAGGGAGAAGTGCCGATCCCGGTCACTGAGGTTGTCAGCGACAGCGCCACTGTAACGCACTGAATATTGCCCGCCAGTGGCGCATTCGCGGCTTGCGCAGCATGGCGGCATCTTTTCACCGTGCCGACATCAGCTTACTTTTTCCTGCGCGTTGCGTCCCAGATAACTGTCCCAGTCTTTCCATACTGGCTGTAACCCGGACTGGCGCAGCGCTTCCGCCACCTGCTGCGGCGTGCGGTCGTCATGCGGTGCAAACTGCTCCAGCTCCGGACGATTATCGGCATAGCCGCCCGGCTGGGTTTTGGAGAAGGCGCTGACGCTGTTAATCGCCAGTGGCACCACATGATCGCGGAACCACGGTGATTCACGCGTGGAGAGCGACAGTTCCACTTCCGGCGAGAACAGACGGAAGGCGCAAATTACCTGCACCAGCTGGCTTTCATTCATGATCGACGCAGGCTGAATGCCGCCTGCGCAGGGCCGCAGACGCGGGAATGAAATCGAGTAGCGGCTCTGCCAGTAAGTTTGCTGCAGCCACAGCAGATGCTCCGCCACCATATAGCAGTCGGTGCGCCAGCTTTCTGACAGGCCGATCAATGCTCCCAGTCCGATCTTGTCGATCCCGGCGCGTCCCAGGCGATCCGGCGTTTCCAGCCGGAAGAAGAAATCCTGCTTGTTGCCTTTCAGGTGGTGCTGACTGTAGACCGCCGGATGATAGGTCTCCTGATACACCAGCACACCGTCGAGCCCAAGGGTTTTCAGCTCGGCGTAGTCGTCCTGCGACATCGGCTGCACTTCCATCATCAGCGAGCTGAAGCGGCTGCGGATCGCCGGAACATGCTGGCGGAAGTAATCCATACCGACTTTGCTCTGATGTTCGCCCGTGACCAGCAACAGATGATCGAAGCCCAGCGCACGAATCGCTTCACATTCGCGGGCGATCTCCTCGCTGTCCAGCGTTTTGCGTTTAATGCGGTTACTCATCGAGAAGCCGCAGTAGGTACAGTCATTGGCGCACAGATTTGAGAGATAGAGCGGAACATAGAAGCTGACGGTGTTGCCGAAACGCTGGCGCGTCAGGCGCTGTGCTTTTGCCGCCAGCGGTTCCAGATACGCGGCGGCGGCAGGTGACAGCAGCGCCATCAGCTCTTCGCGGCCGACGCGCGGCGCGTTGAGTGCCCGTTCAACATCGGCGGCGGTTTTGCTGTTGATACGCATGGCGATATCGTCCCAGTGCAGCTGTTCCCAGCGCGCAATAAAGTCGCTCATCACAACGCCTCGCTATGCTGCAGGAAGGCCGTCAGCGGACTGGAGGCCTGGGCCTGTTGTCGCGCCGGGCCGAGGCCGCTGCTGTTTGCCAGTTCACCGGCTTCCACCGCCAGCTTAAAGGCGCGCGCCATCTGTACCGGGTCACGCGCCACCGCAATCGCCGTATTCACCAGCACTGCATCGGCACCCATCTCCAGCGCTTCACTGGCATGGCTCGGCGCGCCAATACCGGCATCGACGACAACAGGGACTTTTGCCTGTTCGATAATAATCGCCAGCAGATCGCGGGTTTTCAGCCCCTGATTACTGCCAATCGGCGCGCCCAGTGGCATCACCGCCGCGCAGCCGACTTCTTCCAGCCGTTTGCACAGTACCGGGTCGGCGCTGCAGTAGGGCAGCACCACAAAACCCTCTTTCACCAGCTGTTCCGCCGCTTTCAGGGTTTCAATCGGGTCCGGCAGCAGGTAACGTGCGTCCGGGTGAATTTCCAGCTTCAGCCAGTGGGTGCCCAGCGCCTCGCGCGCCAGATGCGCGGCAAAAATCGCCTCCGCCGCCGTTTTGGCGCCGGAGGTGTTCGGCAGTAACTGGACTCCCAGCTGTTGCAGGGGAGCCAGAATGCCGTCGTCACCGCCTTTCAGGTCGACGCGCTTCATCGCCATGGTCACCAGCTGTGAGCCGGATTCGCGAATCGCCTCCAGCATCAGCGAGGGGGTGGCGAACTTGCCAGTGCCGGTAAACAGGCGTGAAGAAAAGCTCTTATCTGCTATCTGTAACATATCAGCCTCCGGCGATGGCCTGGAATATCACCAGTTCATCGCCCTCCTCGAGAAGATGGGATGGCCAGCGGTCGCGTGGCACAATCGATTGATTCACCGCGATGGCGGTACCGGGCTGGTGGCGCGCAAGGTGTTCCAGCAGTGCGGCCACCGACAGCGGCGACGTCAGCGTCACGGGTTCGTCATTAACCACAATTTTCATGGCTCGCTCCCGCAAACTGTGCAGTGCGCCGTGCGCTGTAAGTTGAGCGTGCGCCACGTCTGCTGGCGGGCATCAAACAGCCGCAGTTTGCCGTTCAGCGACGACGACTGGCCTGCCAGTAATTTCAGCGCTTCCAGTGCCTGCAACGTGCCGATTACACCGACGACCGGGCCCAGCACGCCAGCAGTACGGCAGTTGCGCTGCGGTTCTGCATCGTCTGGCCACAGACAGCGGTAGCAACCTTGTTCCCACGGTGGAGCAATCACCATCAGCTGACCGCTAAAGCCCACCGCGCTGCCGCTCACCAGCGGGGTATTGCTGGCGACGCAGGCGGCGTTCACCGCATGGCGGGTGGCCATGTTGTCGCTGCAGTCCAGCACCAGATCGACCTGCCGCAGCAGCGCGGGCAGGCTCTCTTCATCCATACGCTGCTCCACGGCAATCGCTTCCACCTGCGGATTGAGCGCCTGCAGATGCTGCTGCGCCAGCTGCGCTTTCGGCTGGCCAGTCTCCCGGCTGCGGAACATAATTTGCCGCTGTAAGTTGCTGATATGTAATTTGTCGTCATCCGCCAGCAGTAATTTGCCGACGCCCGCCGCCGCCAGATAGAGCGCCGCCGGCGAACCGAGCCCGCCCACGCCGACCATCAGCACGCTGGCGCGCTGCAGCTTCTCCTGCGCCGCAATGCCGAACTCTTCCAGCAGCAGCTGACGGCTGTAGCGCATAAAATCATGGTCGCTCAGCATGATGCGCTCCCTGCGTCTGCGCCACTAATGCCAGCAGCGTCTGCGTGGCCTGGCGCCAGTCCGGCGCCTGAGTAATGGCGCTCACCACGGCAATACTGCCGACGCCGGTCGCCAGTACCGCAGGCGCGCGTTCGATACTGATGCCGCCAATCGCCACTGTCGGGATGTCGCGCAGACGGTCGAGATGACGTGTCAGTTCGCTCAGGCCCTGTGGTTCGGACGGCATCTGTTTGGTCTGCGTTGGGAAAATATGCCCCAGCGCGATGTAGGATGGCTGATGCGCCAGCGCGCGATCCAGCTCGGCATCATCATGGGTGGAGAGACCGAGGCGCAGCCCGGCGCGGCGAATGGCATCAAGGTCGGCAATATCCAGGTCTTCCTGACCGAGATGCACGCCATACGCCTGGTGTTTTATTGCCAGCCGCCAGTAATCATTGATAAACAGGCGCGCGTGATACTGCCTGCCCAGCGCGATGGCTTGTTTAATATCGGCTTCAACGGCTTCGTCGGGCTGGTCTTTGATGCGCAACTGGATAGTGCGCACGCCTGATTCCAGCAGTCGTGCAATCCAGGTCACGCTGTCGACCACCGGATACAGCCCCAGCTGTTTCGCTGTGGCAGGGAAAGGTTGGGTCATGCTTGTTCCTCCTGGGACAGAGTATCGGCAGCGTGGTACAGCTCGCCGCCACGCTGGCGGAAAGCCTCTGACATTTGTGCCATACCCACTTCGATAGGTTGTGCCTGCGCTTCCTGCTTAGCGGCGTATTCACGGACTTCCTGGGTAATCTTCATCGAGCAGAATTTCGGGCCGCACATGGAGCAGAAGTGGGCGACTTTGCCCGACTCCTGCGGCAGCGTTTCATCGTGATAAGCCCGCGCGGTGTGCGGGTCGAGCGCCAGGTTAAACTGATCTTCCCAGCGGAATTCGAAGCGCGCTTTTGACATCGCGTTATCGCGGATCTGCGCGCCCGGGTGGCCTTTCGCCAGATCGGCGGCGTGGGCGGCAATCTTGTAGGTGATCAGTCCCTGTTTGACATCTTCTTTGTTCGGCAGGCCGAGATGCTCTTTCGGCGTCACATAGCACAGCATGGCGCAGCCGAACCAGCCGATCATCGCTGCGCCGATGCCGGAGGTGAAGTGGTCATAGCCTGGCGCAATATCGGTGGTCAGCGGGCCAAGGGTGTAGAATGGCGCTTCATGGCAGTGTTCCAGCTGTTCGGTCATGTTGCGGCGGATCATCTGCATCGGCACATGGCCAGGGCCTTCGATCATCACTTGTACGTCATACTCCCAGGCGATTTTGGTCAGCTCGCCCAGCGTATGCAGTTCGGCGAACTGGGCTTCGTCGTTGGCGTCCTGAATCGAACCCGGACGGAGGCCGTCGCCCAGCGACAGCGACACATCGTAGGCGGCGCAGATCTGGCAGATTTCGCGGAAATGTTCGTACAGGAAGCTCTCGCGGTGATGTGACAGGCACCACTTCGCCATAATCGAACCGCCACGCGACACGATGCCGGTCAGACGTTTAGCGGTCATCGGCACATAGCGCAGCAGCACACCGGCGTGGATAGTGAAGTAATCCACCCCTTGCTCTGCCTGTTCCAGCAGGGTGTCGCGGAACACGTCCCAGTTGAGATCTTCGGCGACGCCATTCACTTTCTCCAGCGCCTGGTAGATGGGCACCGTACCAATTGGCACCGGGCTGTTACGCAGGATCCATTCGCGCGTTTCATGGATATAACGGCCAGTAGAGAGATCCATCACCGTATCAGCGCCCCAGCGGGTGGACCACACCAGTTTTTCCACTTCCTCTTCAATTGACGAGGTGACGGCGGAGTTGCCGATATTGGCATTCACTTTTACCAGGAAGTTACGGCCAATAATCATCGGCTCTGATTCCGGGTGATTAATGTTGGCCGGAATAATCGCGCGTCCGGCGGCAACTTCCTGGCGGACAAATTCGGCAGTGATATTCTCCGGTAACAGGGCGCCGAAGCTGTGGCCGGGATGCTGCTGCAGCAACACCTCACCGCGAATGCGCTCGCGCCCCATATTTTCCCGCAGGGCGATAAACTCCATTTCCGGGGTGATGATACCGAGGCGCGCATAGTGCAGCTGGGTGACGCAGTGTCCGGCACGCGCACGGCGCGGGCGCGGCAGATGTTCAAAACGCAGATGGTCGAGTCCTTCGTCCGCGAGACGCTGCTGGGTATAGCTGGAACTCAGCTGCGCGATCTCTTCGCTGTCGCCGCGTTGCGCGATCCATGCTGCGCGGCCACGCGCCAGCCCGCGATGCACATCAATGCTGGCGGCAGGATCGCCGTACGGACCGGCGGTGTCATAGACGGGCACGGGTTCATTGGCTTCAAACTGCGGATGCGCTTTGCTGCCGCCAGTCAGGGTAGGACTAAGCTGGATTTCACGCATCGGCACGCGGATATCGTCGCGTGAGCCTTGCAGGTAGATGCGTTGTGAATTGGGAAAAGCGGTGCCCTGCAGGGAGTCGATAAACTGTTGCGCTTCAGCGCGCTGCTCACGGCGGGTAGATTTTTTCTTAACGTCAGACATAGCACATATCCTGATAACAAAGGAAAAATGGCTTGTCCGGAGTTCGGCGGGAGTAACAGACGGCGTGACGCAATAGCAGTCAGCACCGAAACAGCGTGTTTACTCTTGTTCCCTTCGCAGGTACTAACCTGATCAGGTTCCGCGGATCCCGAATTAACGGTCTCAGCCCCGAAGGGCACTCCGACAAGATGATTTTGGCGTTTTAAACTACTTTGCTTGATATTTTGCACCTGGGCAGTGCTCGGAATCCTCACGTACTACGTGTACGCTCCGGATTACTCGCTGCGCTCGCCCTTCGGGCTGCCCTGCCGGGCGTTCAAATGCTTTGCATTTGTCTCCGCGCTGTCCGTGTGCAAACTCTCTGCGCACGCTACGTTTAAAACGCCAAAATTAGGTGCGCTAAACGTACGCACACAAAATAACCCCCTCAGCATAAGGGGGCTTTTTTGAAATTACCAGCGGATAATTTTTACGCCGGGCGTGCCGCCTCGGCATCATTGGCGGCGGCTAAGGCGCGCAAATGGTTATCGTACGCCAGCTGGATCAGCTTATCCTCAAGGGTAAAACGCACTTCCAGCGCTTCGCCCACGCCTGACAGCGCCTGCTGGAATTCGAGACAATTGTCGTCGTCAATCGCCGCTTCCAGATGGCTGTCGTAGTAGTCCATAATTTCCTGCGTATTGGCCTGTAATGCCGGATAAATCTGCGATGCCGCGACAAACGGGCTGTCGCCTTCCATCTCGGCGATAATACGTTCGTAGATAGTGAAGTGACCGACGGAAAGATAATCCACCAGGTTCTGGCAGAAATTATCGAGAGCTTTGTCGTCCAGCGGGGTTAATGAATCTTTTTTTGGCTTCATGCCTACCAACTGATAATACGCCGCCAGTAGCTGCCGGCGTGCAGTTAACCAAAGATCCACCAGATCATTACTTCCGCCGACGCGAGAGGTCAGCACATCTAACTGGTTTAGCATGATCGGCTCCATGGGATATAGTTTTAGCGCGAGTTTCCGAATACTTAACAGCAATACTGCAGCGAGTCTGTTAAAGCGAAAGGATAATAATTTTTATGGAACAGCAAATTACAAGCTTAGACGCTGGATGGTGGGTTGTCAGCCATGAACAGAAACTTTGGTTGCCACAAGGTGATCTGCCGCATGGAAATGCCGGGGAATTAGGGCTGGTGGGATCGTCAGGATCGGTGATTGGCGAATGGCAGGGCGAGAAAGTGTGGCTGATCCGCGCCAGTCGCAGCGAAAATATGGGATCGGTCCGGCAGATCCTCGATCAGGATGTGGGCCTGTTTCAGCTGGCAGGACGAGGCGTGCAGCTGGCCGAATTCTACCGTTCGCACCGCTGGTGCGGTTACTGCGGCCATGAGATGCATCTCAGCAAAACGGAGTTTGCCTGCCTGTGTAACCACTGCCGCCAGCGCTACTATCCGCAAATCGCGCCGTGCATTATTGTCGCCATCCGTCGCGGTGAGGAGATCCTGCTGGCGCAGCATGCGCGCCACCGCAATAGTATTTATACCGTGCTCGCGGGTTTTGTCGAAGTGGGGGAAACCCTTGAGCAGGCCGTGGCGCGTGAGGTGATGGAAGAGAGCAGCGTCAGGGTGAAGAACGTGCGCTATGTGACATCACAGCCGTGGCCGTTCCCTCACTCGCTGATGATGGCGTTTATGGCGGAGTATGACGGCGGCGAACTGCAGCACGATGGCAAAGAGTTGATTGATGCTGGCTGGTATCGCTACGACGACCTGCCGCTGTTACCGCCAGCAGGCACCGTGGCGCGCCGCCTGATTGAAGATACTGTCGCGCTGTGCCGTGCGGCGGCGGATTAAACCTCGCCGCCAGTCTGCTATACTACGCGCCTGTTTTTAAGAGAGTCCGATAATGAGTGAACTGAAGAACGACCGCTATTTACGCGCGCTGCTGCGTCAGCCAGTGGATGTCACCCCGGTATGGATGATGCGCCAGGCGGGACGCTATTTGCCGGAGTACAAAGCGACCCGTGCGCAGGCCGGTGACTTTATGTCATTGTGCAAAAACGCCGAACTGGCGTGCGAAGTCACCCTGCAACCGCTGCGGCGCTATGCGCTGGATGCGGCGATTCTGTTCTCCGATATCCTCACTATCCCGGACGCGATGGGGCTCGGCCTGTACTTTGAAACGGGCGAAGGTCCGCGTTTTTCCGCGCCGATCACCTGCCGCGCAGATGTGGATAAACTGCCGGTACCCGATCCGGAGCAGGAACTGGGCTATGTGATGAATGCGGTGCGCACCATTCGCAAAAACCTCAAAGGCGAGGTGCCGCTGATTGGCTTCTCGGGCAGCCCATGGACGCTGGCGACTTATATGGTAGAAGGCGGCAGCAGCAAGGCCTTCACCAAAATCAAAAAAATGATGTACGCCGAGCCAGCAACGCTGCATGCCATGCTGGATAAACTGGCGAACAGCGTCATTCTGTATCTCAATGCCCAGATCCGCGCTGGCGCTCAGTCAGTGATGATTTTCGACACCTGGGGCGGCGTGCTGACCGGGCGGGATTACCAGGCGTTCTCGCTCTACTACATGCATAAAATCGTCGATGGCCTGCTGCACGAAAATGAAGGCCGTCGCGTGCCGGTGACGCTGTTTACCAAAGGTGGCGGTCAGTGGCTGGAAGCGCTGGTGGAGACTGGTTGCGATGCGCTGGGCCTGGACTGGACCACCGATATTGCGGATGCACGACGTCGCGTCGGCGACCGCGTGGCGCTGCAGGGCAATATGGACCCGTCGATGCTGTATGCGCCACCTGAGCGTATTGAGCAGGAAGTGGCGACCATTCTGCAGGGCTTCGGTCACGGCACTGGTCATGTATTTAACCTCGGCCATGGTATCCATCAGGATGTGCCGCCAGAACATGCAGGCGTGTTTGTCGAGGCGGTGCACAGACTGTCACGAGGCTATCACCAGGAGTAAGTATGGATATTCAGGCGCTGCGCGCAGAGCAACGGGAACGGGCGCAACAGGTGGTGCGCCACGATGATTTCGCCTGCTTTCCGCCGCGCCTGATTGGCGGCGCCGATGTTGGCTTTGAGCAGGGCGGCGAAGTAACGCGCGCCGCGCTGGTGATCCTTGAATATCCCTCGCTAACCCTGCTGGAACACCGGGTGGCACGTATCGCCACCACCATGCCCTATATCCCCGGTTTTCTCTCCTTCCGCGAATATCCGGCGTTGCTGGCGGCCTGGCAAATGCTGGAGCATCAGCCCGACCTGCTGTTTGTCGATGGTCATGGCATCTCTCATCCGCGCCGTCTCGGCGTCGCCAGCCATTTTGGTCTGCTGGTGGATGTGCCAACCATTGGTGTGGCGAAGCGGCGGCTCTGTGGCACGTTTGCGCCGCTGGACGAGCAGCCCGGCGCGCGTCAGCCACTGATGGATAAGGGCGAGCAACTGGGCTGGGTGTGGCGCAGTAAAACACGCTGCAACCCGTTGTTTATCTCCACTGGCCACCGCGTCGGGCGCGATACGGCGCTGCAGTGGGTGGAAAACTGTATGGCGGGCTACCGTCTGCCGGAACCCACCCGCTGGGCCGATGCGGTGGCGTCCCGTCGTCCCGCCTTTCTGCGCTGGCAGCAGCAGGGTTAACGGTGTGAGTTGGCGGCTTTTCAGGTACACTGCTGGCCGCGCTTCAATCTCTGTGAGATCTCTCTATGTTACGTAATCCGATTCATCTGCGGCTGGAAAAGCTGGAAAGCTGGCAGCATGTGACTTTTATGGCTTGCCTGTGCGAGCGTATGTACCCAAATTACTGGGCTTTCTGCCAGCAAACCGGTTTTGCCGATGCGCAGCTGTATCGCCGTATTCTCGATCTGGTGTGGGAAACGCTGGTGGTGAAAGATGCCAAAGTGAATTTCGACTCTCAGCTGGAGAAACTGGAAGATGCCATTCCGGCGGCGGAGGATTACGATATCTACGGCGTCCATCCGGCGATCGACGCCTGTGTGGCGCTGAGCGAATTACTGCACTCTCGTCTGAGCGGTGAAACACTGGCGCATGCCGTTATTGTCAGTGAAACCTCAATCACGACGGTTGCCATCCTCGAAATGACCCAGGCGGGTCGCGAAATGAGCGATGAAGAGCTGAAAGAGAACCCGGCGGTGGAAGAGGAATGGGACATCCAGTGGGAGATTTTCCGCCTGTTGGCCGCCTGTGAAGAGCGCGACCTGGAACTGATCAAAGGGCTGCGATCTGACCTGCGTGAAGCAGGGATGAGTAATATCGGTATAAATTTTCAGCAATAAGGCGATAAAACGTGACTTCACGCCTGATTTGTCGTGCCGAAAGGCTTCACATTCGCCCCCTGTCTGGTCTACATTTGGGGGGCTGAAAAATGTGGCTATCGGTGCGTGCAGGCAGAAGAGTGCCAGATGCTGGCTTTTCCCTCGCACTTGATGCTTAGCAAGCGATAAATACACTGTAAGGATAACTTATGAACAAGACTCAACTGATTGATGTAATTGCGGACAAAGCGGACCTGTCAAAGACCCAGGCTAAAGCTGCTCTGGAATCCACCCTGGCTGCAATTACCGAGTCTCTGAAAGAAGGTGATGCTGTACAACTGGTTGGTTTTGGTACTTTTAAAGTTAACCACCGTGCTGAGCGTACTGGCCGCAACCCGCAGACTGGCAAAGAAATCAAAATTGCTGCTGCAAACGTACCGGCATTCGTATCTGGTAAAGCACTGAAAGACGCTGTTAAGTAATAGCGTTGGCGCTAAAAGTTTGACACGAGGAGCGATTCATCGCTCCTTTTGTTTTTGGGTGATCACAGCAGCCTGGCTGGCTGCGCCGCCAACGGCTGAGCATCGGCGCAGGGTGTAAGATCTATTCCAGTGCCAGTAGCGCTGAAAGCTTCTTAATCAGCGCCAGTTTTTGCGAGAATTTATGAACAAGTACATTCTCCTCGCTTTTACCCTTTTCCTTGTGGGTTGCAGTTCCCGTTCCTCTCTGCCGGACTTTACCGCCAGCGGCTATGTCGCCGATCGTGGTGTGGTGCGTATCTGGCGCAAAGACAGCCAGCAGCAGGCCGCGCATATTATGACGGTGTACAGCCCGCTGAATGGCGATGCCACCGAAATCACCGATTACACCTGGCAGGATGGCAAGCTGACCGCCATCGAACGCCATACCAAAGGCGCACGGCCGGATGATGTCACGCTGCGCTTTGATCATCAGGGCAATCTTAGCTTTATGCAGCGACAGCTGCAGGGACGCCGTGAGGCGCTGTCAGAGGACGCTGTCGCGCTTTACCGCTTTGATGCCCAGCGGATGCTTAAGATCAGCGATGCGCTGCTTAGCGGCCGCGTCATGCTGCTTCAGGGGCAGTGGCAGGCGGACGGCAGGGTAAAAACCTGTCAGGGCAAAGTGCTGAAGCCGGACCTCGACAGCCGCGAGCAGGGATATATTGCCCAGCGTCAGGCGAATGCCAGTATGCCGGTGAGCATTGCATGGCTGGATGCGCCGGAAGATACCCAGTTACTGCTGGTGGCGAATGAAGATTATTGCGCGTGGGAACCGAAGGAAGCGGACTTCTGAGAAGACTCCCCAGCAGGGGAGAGAAGAACGGGATCGACGCTGGTCGTCCCTTACTGCTCCTTCCCCCGCAGGCGGGGGAAGGCTGGGATGGGGGAGCCCCCTTCACCATTACTTGCGATTAATTGCGCGGTAACCGATATCTTTACGGCAGAAGCTGCCTTCCCAGGCGATATCCTGCAGCAGCTGGTAAGCGCGTTGCTGCGCCGCCGCCACATCTTCACCCAGCGCCGTAACGCACAGTACGCGGCCACCGTTGGTCAGCACTTTGTCATCCTGCAGTTTAGTACCGGCATGGAACACTTTTCCGTCCGCGACTTCTTCCAGCGGTAAACCGTGGATCTGATCGCCAGTGTTATAGTCACCCGGATAACCGCCCGCCGCCAGCACCACACCCAGTGAAGGGCGCGGATCCCAGCTGGACTCTTTCTGATCCAGTTTGCCATCGCAGGCCGCAAGGCACAGATCCACCAGATCCGACTGCATACGCAGCATGATCGGTTGCGTTTCCGGATCGCCGAAACGGCAGTTGAATTCGATCACCTTTGGTTTACCGCTGCCGTCGATCATCAGACCAGCATACAGGAAACCAGTATAGGTATTGCCTTCCGCCGCCATACCGCGCACGGTCGGCCAGATCACCTCATCCATAACGCGCTGGTGCACTTCATCGGTGACCACTGGCGCCGGAGAGTAGGCGCCCATACCGCCGGTATTTGGACCCGTATCGCCATCACCAACGCGTTTGTGATCCTGGCTGGTGGCCATTGGCAGTACGTTTTCACCATCAACCATCACGATAAAGCTGGCTTCTTCGCCGTCGAGGAACTCTTCCACCACGATACGATGACCCGCATCACCAAAGGCGTTACCTGCCAGCATATCCTGAATGGCGTCTTCCGCTTCCTGCAGCGTCATGGCGACGATCACGCCTTTGCCCGCCGCCAGGCCATCGGCTTTAATTACAATAGGCGCACCTTTGCTGCGCACATATGCCAGCGCGGGGTCTACTTCGGTAAAGTTCTGGTATTCCGCCGTTGGGATCTGATGACGGGCCAGGAAATCCTTGGTAAAGGCTTTTGAACCTTCCAGCTGAGCCGCTGCCTGGGTGGGGCCAAAAATTTTCAGTCCTGCGGCACGGAATGCATCGACCACACCAATCACCAGCGGCGCTTCCGGGCCAACGATGGTCAGATCGATCTTCTCATTCTGTGCAAAGCTCAGCAGTGCAGGAACGTCGGTCGCGCTGATGGCGACGTTCTGCAGTGCCGGTTCCAGTGCGGTGCCGGCATTGCCTGGCGCGACAAAGACGGTTTCCGCCAGTGGCGACTGGGCGGCTTTCCATGCCAGTGCGTGTTCACGACCGCCATTACCGATAACTAAAATTTTCATCTCACATTCTCCAGAAGCAATTAATGGCGGAAATGGCGCATGTCGGTGAAGATCATCGCAATGCCGTGTTCATTGGCGGCGGCAATCACTTCATCATCACGGATCGAGCCGCCAGGCTGGATCACGCAGGTCACGCCGACAGCGGCGGCGGCATCGATGCCGTCACGGAACGGGAAGAAGGCATCAGACGCCATGGCGCAGCCTTTTACTTCCAGACCTTCGTCAGCGGCTTTAATCCCGGCGATCTTCGCCGAGTAGACGCGGCTCATCTGACCGGCGCCAATGCCGATGGTCATATTGTTCTTCGCATACACAATGGCATTCGATTTAACGAACTTGGCCACTTTCCAGCAGAACAGCGCATCGCGCAGCTCTGTTTCGCTCGGCTGACGCTCGCTGACCACACGCAGCTGGCTGGCATCTACCATACCCAGATCGCGATCCTGCACCAGCAGGCCACCGTTCACACGTTTGAAGTCCAGACCTTTCTGGCGCAGCTGCCACTGGCCGCAGGTCAGAACGCGCACATTCTGTTTGCTGGCGGTGACTTTCAGCGCGGCTTCGCTGGCGGATGGCGCAATAATCACTTCGACAAACTGACGGCTGATAATTGCCTGCGCGGTGGCTTCATCCAGCTCACGGTTGAAAGCAATGATGCCGCCGAACGCGGAAGTCGGATCGGTTTTATACGCCAGGTCGTAGGCCGCCAGCAGCGAATCACCTACTGCCACACCACATGGGTTGGCGTGCTTGACGATCACACAGGCTGGCTCCGCGAACTCTTTCACGCACTCCAGTGCCGCATCGGTATCCGCGATGTTGTTATAAGACAGCGCTTTGCCCTGCACCTGCTGTGCAGTGGCGACTGAGGCCTCGGTAATTTTCTCTTCTATATAGAAGGCGGCGTCCTGATGGCTGTTCTCGCCATAACGCATATCCTGCTTCTTAATAAAGTTCAGGTTCAGCGTACGCGGGAAGCGGCCGGCAGGTTCACGCGATTCGCTGTGATACGCCGGCACCAGGCTACCGAAGTAGTTGGCGATCATGCTGTCATAGGCAGCAGTGTGCTCGAAGGCTTTAATCGCCAGGTCAAAACGGGTTTCCAGCGTCAGCGAGTTACCATTGGCATCCAGCTCGGCAATGATGGCGGTGTAGTCACTGCTCTTCACCACGATAGCGACATCTTTATGGTTCTTCGCGGCGGAGCGCACCATGGTTGGACCGCCGATATCGATATTCTCTACGGCATCTTCCAGTGAACAGCCTTCACGCGCCACGGTTTCTGCAAACGGGTACAGGTTGACCACCACCATATCGATGGGCTGGATAGCGTGCTGCGCCATAATCGCGTCGTCCTGACCACGGCGACCAAGAATGCCACCATGCACTTTCGGGTGCAGCGTTTTAACACGACCGTCCATCATTTCCGGGAAACCGGTGTAGTCGGAGACTTCGGTGACCGGCAGACCTGCGTCGGCCAGCAGACGAGCGGTACCGCCAGTAGACAGCAGTTCAACACCGCGGCTGGAGAGCGCCTGGGCGAATTCGAGGATACCGGCTTTGTCAGACACGCTGAGCAGCGCGCGGCGTACAGGACGAGGTTGTTGCATGGTGGTTTTATCCCTTGGCTTTGGGTTTGCATTAACTTTTAAAAAGAAAGTGTCGCCATAAAGAGCGTTACATCAAGCTTAGCTTTCTCTATATAACGCTGGAGAAGATAAGTTTCAGGTAACGCCCCCAAAAAGGGGAGTCCATTTTGTCGCGGGCATTGTAGCGAAAACGTTTGCGTGATGCTCGTCAAAATTGTTTATCGATAACCGATGTGGATAAGTTTGTGCATAACTGGGTATAAGGCGGGGTTTTGCTGTGGAATGCAGCAAACAGCATATTTATCGCAAATTACTTGTTGCGGCCTGCGCGGAACTCCCTATAATGCGCCTCCATCGACACGGAACAACGACATAACAGTCACCGGGTTGAGCGGTCCGGAAAGTTAAACAACCTTCTGAACCGTCAGAGAAAAACTTCTCAAAAAGAGGTTGACTCTGAAAGAGGAAAGCGTAAT
>JAAIGF010278744.1_pt1 | contig 29311 bp, 26 predicted proteins | sample 6487441 | NCBI WGS metagenome assembly JAAIGF01 (sample SAMN13974129, study PRJNA590717) | phyllosphere metagenome | biome: pepper field; feature: multiple bacterial spot infested pepper fields; material: pepper leaves; isolation source: leaves from pepper fields | host: Capsicum annuum ... | reverse complement strand
TACCGCGGGATGGCCGAACGTCTGCTGGATATTCGCAGCACATCCGACTGGACGATCCATGAAATGCCGTCCTACCACGTCATGATCGCGTGCGTGGCGGCTGGGGGGTGCGTAACGATATTGCCGGCGAGCGTGTTGGCGATGGGGGCGGTGCCCGAAGCGTTGGGTCGGATGGAAGTGGGCAAGGCCGATACCGTATTGGTCTGGCGACGCGGCTACGAGGTAGAAATCTTGCGCGATCTGATCGGCGTGCTGGCCGACGGCTGAACCCTGCGGGTGCAGAAGACGATGTCCCGTACTGCCGGTGTCAGGTGGTGCGGTATGTGCGGTGGCAGCACGCACCACTGTGCGTTTTTCTGGGCGGACAGCCGCGTGTCACACGCTTGCCACCCAATACGGACGTACCTGCCCGTCCTGCGGTAGGCTGTCCCGCTTTCCGTCTTCGGCCATGCGCGGCCCGAGTTCGCATGCCCAATACCTCGAAGGCAACGACCACCAGCATTCTGGAAGGCAGAATCGACAAGCTGCGGGTGGCCGTGCCGCTTATCACCGGCGATGTCTATCTGCGGGTGGATGGTGTGCCGGTGAACGGCAGTTTTGAAGACCCTGCGATGGTGCGTACGCTACGCGGCTTGCATGAGCAGGCCATGCCAGTTCGTATCGGGGTGTTGACCGATTCCAAAGGGAATACCTTTTTCTCCTGGCTGATCGCTCGCAAAGGGCCGGGGGTGCCACCGCGTTACTACGTCGATGAACGACGCAAAGCGTGGCGTTACACCGGTATCGGCGCCGCACTGGCGACAGTGGCAATCGGCATCGCTTGGCTGCTGGGTCTTGGCTCAGCCTGGCGCGCCATCGGTCTGGCGCTCATGCTGGCTGTGGCGCCGGCGGGCGTATGCGTGGCGGGCCTGTCCTTGCACGGGCTGTGGTCCAACCGCCGGCATCGGGTCGCCATCCTGGAAAGCGAGGCTGCCTTTCGCGCATACACGGGCAAGCCGATCAGCAGTCCGCCCGAGGCGGCGCTGGATTCCACGCCCGTGTCCGTCAGGCTGGCGGACGAGGCCCCGCCTTCCGATGAAGACCTTCCTCCCATCCGGCGGGTGCTCGGCACCTTGACGTCCCTGACGCACGAAGCACGTCGATCCGTCCGGTCCGGCCCGTCGTTCGGCATCTATCGCTTTGTGCTGGGCAAGCAGCCCTACGTCATGACGGTTGGCGAGAACCTCGGCGACATCAAGCCTTTTCTGGCCGAAGGGGACGAGGTGGAGATGGCCGTGCTGGCGTCTGACGCGCCCGGTGGCGGGCCGCACCAGCTGGTGTATGCCATGCGCAACCTGGAAGATGGACGCGTATATGTGTGCCACCACGGTTTTCGCGGTGGCAATAGTCAGGTGTCGCCGATCGGCGTGGGGCTGACCCAGCGGGCGCCGATGCTGAAAATGCTGGCCGGGCTGTTCTTGTTCACGTGGCTGGTGCTGATCGCCATCATGTTCTCGGCCGATTCGCCAAGCGACGACGGGCCAGTGCTCGTCACCTACAGTTTGCTGGGCTTCTTTGCGCTCTGGGTGTGCGTGGCTTTGCCCTTCCTCTACCTGGACATGCGGTGGCGGGCGGGCCGGCCGACACGACGTCAGCGCATCCTGGAGCGTATCTACGCCGTCATGGGCCTAGGGACGCCGTTCGCGCCCAGCGAGCGCGTGGAGGAGGTCTGAGTTCCGTCGGTGGCTTGCTCAGGCGTTGGCGCTTTCCACTGGCTCGTAGTTGGCATCGCCGTGCCGACTGCAATACCTGGCCGTGGTTGTGCCGCCAGGGTTGTGAAGCTCTCCACGTGTCAGGCCGAGTGGTGCACGTCCTGGTGCACGATTGGTGCACGAAGCTAGGCGAAATGGTGGACGAAAGTCAAAACAGTATGACTAGGTGGTGCCGATCGGCACCCCACTTTCCCTAGCGTGTATGGCCTCGTTGGCGCAGCACCAAACATGCGGCAGAAAACGATGGTGCGTCCGGCCGGAATCGAACCGGCATGCCTTACGGCGGCGGATTTTCTTACCTGCTACTGCTCGCGCAGCCGGGGGCGTCGGGCGACGCCGCCGTTTGGGGTCTGGACTCTGTCTTGACCGTGCCGGACACGCCGCTTGCGGAAGCGCGTTGCCTGTCCGATTTAGGTCCCCGCCGTCGAGTCTCTACACACGCCCGGCATCGTTTTCGGTGGACCAAAAACGATTCGGCGTCGCCCGCGCGACGCCCTGCCTGCTTGGCTCGGCGTTCCCGTGCCAGGGGTTCACCGAATTTGACGGGTTCTACTCCCGGCCTTTCGCCCGGGGCACTCCGATTTCCTGGAAGTCCGCTACGTCTACCAATTTCGTCACGGACGCACTAAGCAGAATTGTCGCACAGGTCAGGCCGCTTGACCGCTCAACTTGCTGGCGGCGTCACGCAGGGCGGTGCGCACGCCTTCTTCGAGCGTGGGATGGTAGTAGGGCTGCGACAAGGCATCCTGTACCCGCAGTCCGCATTGGACGGCCCAGGCCAGCAGGTGGCTGAGGTGTTCGAAATCGGGGCCGATGCCTTCCGCGCCCAACAGGGTGCCGGTCTTGCGATCGGCGTAGATGTGCAGCAACCCGGTACGGCAGTCCATGATGCGGCTGCGGCCCTGGGTTTCGTAGTCGGCACGGCCGATGACGATGCTGTCGCGATCCAGCTTGTCGAAGCGTTTGCCCACCTGGGCGATCTGCGGGTCGCTGAACACGATGGACAGGTGCACGGTGCGCTCTGCGGCCTCGATGCCCGGAAACTTCGCGGCATTGGTGCCTGCGATCAAGCCTTCGACGTGGGCTTCGTGCAGCAACGGGATGTGGTGACTGGCATCCCCTGCGACGAAGATCGGTGTGTCGCCGACCTGCAGCGTGTGGCGGTCGGCCTGCAGGGCGCCGTGCTCGTCGCGTGGGGCGCGGGTGTTCTCCAGGCCCAGGTCGTTGAGCTGCGGCGGCCGGCCGGTGGCGATCAGCGCCACGGCAAAACGATCCGACTCGGTGCGCCCGTCTTCCTTCCAGGTCAGCACGACTTCCGTGCCGTCGCGCTTCGCGTCGGTGATTTCAGCGTCTGCATGAAGGGGATATTCGCGGCCCAGGGCTTCGCGCGCGTAGCGCAAGATGGCCGGGTCGCTCAGTCCGCCGACCCGGCCGTCTTCGCCGAACAGACGAACCCGCACGCCCAGTCGATGCAGGGCCTGGCCCAGTTCCAGTCCGATCGGGCCCGTGCCGACCACGGCGACGCTCTCCGGCAGCGTGCTCCATTCGAAGACATCGTCGCTGGTCTGCGCCAGGTCGCCCAGTCCCTTGAAGGTGTCGGGAATGGCAGGATGCGAGCCGGTGGCGATGACGACGCTGGTGGCACGGATTTCGGTGTGGTCGTCGATGCGCAGCAAGGTGTCGTCGACGAAGCGTGCATGGCCGCGGATGCGGTCCTCTGCAGGGATCTCGTGGACTTCCTTGAGCACGAATGCCTCGAAATGGTCGCGCTCCTGCCGCACGCGCTTCATCACGGCGGGGCCGTCCACGGTCACGCTGGCTGCATGCACGCCGAACACGTCTGCGTGGCGGGCGTCGTGCGCGGCGTTGGCGGCCGTGATCAGCAGCTTCGACGGCATGCAGCCCACCTTGACGCAGGTGGTGCCGTAGGTGCCGCGTTCGATCAGAACCGGGTGCTTGCCTGCTTTGCGAACGGCACGGTAGGCCGCCAGGCCAGCGGTGCCTGCGCCGATGATGGCAACGTCCGCGACGAGTTTTTTCATGGAGAGATCTACCGGGGCACGCCCCCGGTTGGATGCGGGGCGTGCGTGTCGAGGGAGTGGCTTACTTGATGACGGCGCAACCGACGCGGGCACCCGCGCCGCCGATGGGCTGGGAGTGATGGTCGTCAGGGTTGGCGTGGACGATGAGTGCCGATCCGTCCTTGTCGCGCAGGCCCTTGGCGCCATCGAGCAACGTGCGCGAGGACACTTCCGCATTCACCGAGCCGTCCTGGTTGGCGAAGACGTTGGGCAGGTCGCCTTCATCGGGACCATCCGGGTTGAGCAGGCCGTGCTTGGCCTTGCCGTGGTTGACGTGTGCCTTCGACGCTTCGAACTTGGCCGTATCGCCGCATTCGCCGACGGCATGGAAGTGAATGGCGTGCCAGCCCGGCGTCAGGCCGCCCGCGTTCACCTGCACCCGCATTACGGTGGCATGCTTGCCGCCCCAGACGCTGATGCTGCCGATGTTCGTGCCCTGCGACCCCACGATGGGCGCTTCCAGCGTGGGCACGTCGGGGGCTTGGGCGAGGGCCGTGGTGCTCAGGCCCAGGGCGAAAGCAAGGGCAAGGGCTCGTTTCATGGGTGTTCTCCAGGTGCGAATGGTGATCTTCCCCGCGTTGGGCGGTGGCGTCGCGGTCGAGGCACGCATGCGCCGTGCCTGACCGTCCGGTGCCGCGTTCACCGCCACGGCGATATGCTTGCGGCTGGTCTGTCACGGAAACACGGATGCGAATTCTGCTGGTGGAGGACGACACCATGATCGGCGAGGCGGTCGCCGATGCGCTGGCTGCCGCGCATTGCGCCGTGGACTGGGCACGCGACGGCGACGCGGCCGACACGCATGTGCGCACCGCGTCCTACGATCTGGTGCTGCTCGATCTGGGCCTGCCGCGCCGCAATGGCCTGCAGGTGCTGGCTGCCATGCGTGCGCGTGGCGACCGGACCCCGGTCCTGATCGCCACGGCGCGCGACGCGGTCGCCGACCGCATTGCCGGCCTCGATGCGGGCGCCGACGACTATGTCGTCAAGCCCTATGACGTGCAGGAATTGCTCGCGCGCGTGCGTGCCCTGGTGCGGCGCAGCGCCGGCCGCGCAGAACCCGTCTACGAGTGGGGCGAGGTGGCGGTGCGTCCGGCCACGCGGGAAGTCACGGTGTCCGGTCGGCCCGTCAGTCTCTCGGCTCGCGAATGGGCGGTGCTGGATGCGCTGATCGCCCGCCCGGGGGCGGTGCTGTCGCGGGCCCAGCTGGAAGAGAAACTGTATGGCTGGAACGACGACGTGAGCAGCAATGCGGTGGAGGTCTACATCCACGGTCTGCGTCGCAAACTGGGCGCCGAGCTGATCCGCAACGTGCGTGGCGTGGGCTACGTCGTGCCGAAGGAGTCCTGATGCTGCGATCGGTGCGTGGCCGTCTGCTGGCGTCGTTGCTGGCGGTGGTGTCGGTGGCCCTGCTGGTGCAGGGGGCGGTGGCCTACCGCAATGCCCTGCAGCAGACCGACGAATCGTTCGACGAGCACCTGGAGCGGACGGCTTGGTCGCTTGCTCGCGGCACGCCGGTGTTCGGCGGACCGGCAGGCGAACCGGGCGCGGGCGCTGCCGACGACGACCTGCTGATCCAGATATGGAGTGGCGACGGCGTCCGGATCTACCGATCCGCGCCGCGCATCGTGCTGCCCGAACAGATCGTGCTGGGGTTGTCGACCGTCGAGACGACCGAGGCGACCTATCGCATGTACTCGGTGCGCACCAGTTCGCGCATCATTCAGGTCGGCCAGGATGTGGCCGTCAGGCGTCAGACCGCACGCGCCCTGGTGTGGCGCACGGTACTGCCGATCGCCTTCGTCGGTGCGGCCATGATGCTGGCGGTGTGGTGGGCGGTCGGCGCCGCCCTGGCACCCATCGAGCGTGTGCGCCGTGCCGTGTCCCGGCGTCAACCGGGCGATCTGTCGGTGATCGACGAGCGCCCCGTGCCGGATGAGATCCGCCCGCTGGTCAGCGACATGAATCAACTGCTGGCCCGGATGGACCAGGCGCTGGGCGCGCAACGGCAATTCGTCGCCGATGCCGCCCACGAGCTTCGCACGCCCTTGACGGCGCTCGGCTTGCAACTGGGCGCCGCACGGCGCGCGGGCGACGCTGCCGCCAGCCAGCAGGCCATGCAAAGGCTGGCCGCCGGACTGGCCAGGGCGCGGCGTCTGGTCGAACAGTTGCTTGCCCTGGCGCGGCAGGATGCTGCACCGCCACAACCTGCCCGTATGCTGGACCTGTCAGCCGTGGTGCGCGAGGCCATCGGCGATGCGCTGCCCACGGCACAGGCGCGCAACATCGACCTGGGTGTGGTCCGTGACGAAAGCGTCCATGTCCAGGCCACGCCCGATGGGGTGCGCGCGGTCCTCGACAACCTGTTGGACAACGCCATCAAGTACGGGCGCGAGGGGGGGCGCATCGACATCGGCATGGAAACCGATGCACGAGGCGGGCGTCTGTGGGTCGACGACGATGGCCCAGGCATTCCAGCCGCCGAACGGGCGCGTGTCTTCGAGCGTTTCGTCAGGCTCGATGCGTCGGCAGGCGAGGGTAGCGGCCTGGGGCTGGCAATCGTACGCGCCGTGGCGGCGCGCGAAGGTTTCACCGTACAGCTTGCGCAGGCGCCCGAGCTGGGCGGCCTGCGGGTCGAGCTGCGTTTCCGACAGCAGGCTGTGCAGGACGAGCCACCTGTTTCCACCCACCCGTCTTGAAAAAAGTCGCCATGTCGCCCACGTCGGCAAGCCGGATCGGCTATCTCGGGCCTGCAGGCTCCTGGACACACCAGGCCTGCCTGGATCTGTTCGACGCCGATCGCCTCGTCCCACTGACGTGTGACGAGCTTTTCGCCCGCTATGCGTCGGAAGACATCGACCTGGCATGCATTCCGGTGACGACATCGCTGGTGGGCGTCACGCCTTATCTGGACGCCGTCATCGACTTGCCAGACGTGGTGATCGTGGCCGAGTACACGAAGATGCTGGGCTACAGCCTGCTCGCCCGGCCGGGCACCCGCCTGATCGATCTGGAAGAGGTGCTGGCACACCCGGTGGCGCTGGACGAAGTCCGGCCGTGGCTGGATCGGCACCTGCCTGCCGTGCGGCGTACCGGCGTCGCGAGCGGTGGGGCGGCGGCGCAGGCCGTGGCGAGCAGCCACGGTCATGACAAGGCGTCGTTCGGTCCCCGGATCGGTGCCGATATCCACTCCCTGGTGTCATTGGCGGACGGGATCGAGGAAGGCCCGCACAATGTGACCCGGTGGTGGCTGCTTGGCCGCGACATGCCCATGCCGACCGGCCGGGACAAGACATCGCTGCTGATCGAAACCTGCGACGACCGGTTCGGCGCCAGATTGGCCGCGCTGGTCATTGCCGGCGTCCAGATCCTGACGATCTACGAACGGCCCAGCCGCAAGACGCTGGATACCCACCGCTATCTGGTCGAGGTATCCGGACACGTCCAGGACGACACGCTTGCATGTGCCTTGAAAGCGGATCCGGGCATCCGGGTGCTCGGGTCGTACCCGCGCTGGCAGCCGACCTGTCGATGACGCCGGTTCGAACACGCGGCGCAGCTTCTTAAGCATCCCCTAAGTTTCCGGGCAGACGATGACGCCATCGAATGCTTTTCGGAGACAAGGCATGAAAACCTTTTCCATGACTCGCGGCCGCCTGGTGGCGGCATTGGCCACCGCTGGTGTGATCGCCGCCACCGGCACCGCCATGCTCGATCACGGTGCGCAGGCGCAGCCGATTCCTGCGGCGCCCGTGCCCGCGACCCAGGCGGGGGTGGCCGGCCTGCCTGATTTTCGCCGGTTGGTGCAGCGGGTCGGCCCGGCGGTGGTCAACATCCGCGTGACGGGCGTGACGCGCGAGGCCGAGGCGGACGACCCGCTGGCGCAGTTCTTCGGCATGCCCGGCTTCCCGGGCGGCATGCAGCGCGAACGCCCCGTCAGCGGACTGGGATCGGGCTTCATCGTCAGCCAGGACGGCGTCATCCTCACCAACGCCCACGTCGTCAAGGACGCCAAGGAAGTGACGGTCAAGCTGACCGACCGCCGAGAATTCCAGGCCAAGGTGCTGGGCAGCGACCCGCGTACCGACGTGGCGGTGCTGAAGATCGAGGCGTCGAAGCTGCCCACGGTGCAGTTGGGCCGTGCCAACGATGTGGAAGTGGGGCAATGGGTGGTGGCCATCGGCTCGCCCTATGGCCTGGAGAACACCGTGACGGCAGGCGTCGTCAGCGCGACCAACCGGTCCTTGCCCGATGACAGCGCCGTGCCCTTCATCCAGACCGACGTGGCGGTGAACCCGGGCAACTCGGGTGGCCCGCTGTTCAATCTGCAGGGCGAGGTGGTCGGGATCAACTCGCAGATCTACAGCCAGACCGGAGGCTTCCAGGGGCTGTCGTTCGCCATTCCCATCGACGTCGCGGCGCGGGTGCAGAAGCAGATCCAGGAACACGGCCACGCGACCCATGCGCGCCTGGGCGTGACCGTGCAGGAGGTCAACCAGACGCTGGCCGATGCCTTCGGCCTGGATCGCCCAGTGGGGGCGCTGGTGGCGCAGGTCGAGCCCAATAGCCCGGCGGCGCATGCGGGGCTGAAGTCGGGTGACATCGTGCTGGAGGCCAATGGCAAGCCGGTGACGGGCTCGTCGGTGCTGCCGGCAATCGTCAGCGAGTCCGCCCCAGGCGACAAGATCGCGCTGAAGGTGTGGCGCGAGCGCCAGGAGAAGACTTTGCAGGCGACGCTGGCCGACGCCAAGACGAACGAGCGCGCTGCGTCCGGCAGTCAGCAGGCCGAACAGGGCCGTCTGGGCCTGGCCTTGCAGCCGCTGCCGCCGCAGGCTGGCACGGAAGGGCTGTTGGTGGCGGGTGTCAGTGGCGCATCGGCGCGCGCCGGCGTCCAGCGTGGCGACGTGTTGTTGTCGATCAACGGCGTCCCCGCCAAGGAGATTGCGGAAGTGCGCCGCGTGCTGGACAAGGCGGGTGAGTCGGTCGCCCTCTTGATCCAGCGGGGGGACGCCCGCATCTTCGTTCCTGTGCGGCTGCGCTGAGCGAGTCGGCAAGGCGCTACACTGCACGCGATTCACGGCGCGGCGCGCGGGTTCTCAGGCCCGACCGCCGCGCCGTGCGAGCTTTTTCGCGGCTCTTGCTCGGTCACCTGGCGTCAGTCGGGTGATGTCGCGCACGTCGCGTTTTTTCGCCGCCCATTCACGCGTTTGCCGCCATGCCCCTGAAGGTCTTCGATCTGCAGTGTTCCCATGCCCACGTTTTCGAGGGCTGGTTCAGTTCGCGCGAAGATTTCGACACGCAGCACGCACGCAAACTGATCTCGTGCCCGATGTGCGAAGACACCGACATCACGCGTCGCCTGTCGGCACCACGGCTCAACGTGAGTCATCTGCAGGAGGGGGCGAAAGCCCCGCCGGCCAGCGCGCCGGCTCCCGCGCCTGTGCCCGCCGCTGCTGCCCCTTCGGCCGATATGGCGGCATTGCAGCGCGAAGTCATGCGCCGCGTGCGCGCCGTGATCGAGCAGACCGAGAACGTCGGCAACCAGTTCGCCGACGAGGCGCGGCGCATCCACCACGGCGATGCGCCAGTGCGTCCGATCCGCGGGATGGCGACGCCCGCCGAGCGCGTCGCGCTGGTCGAGGAGGGCGTGGAGATCGTTGCGATCCCCGACATCCTGGATGCCGACCGCCTGCATTGAGCGGCAACGGCACTGACCCCAAAAATACGAAGGGCCGAACCTGAACTGATCAGGATCGGCCCTTTGACCATGCCCGCACGGCGTGCAAGGCGAGGTCTGCGCAGCGGCACCAGGCCGCTACCGCTTACTTCACGCGGCTGCGGTATTCAGCGGTGCGCGTGTCGATTTCGATCTTGTCGCCGATATCGCAGAACAGCGGCACGGGCAGTTCCCAGCCGGTGTTGATCTTGGCGGGCTTCATCACCTTGCCCGAGGTGTCGCCACGGACGGCCGGCTCGGTGTAGATGATTTCGCGGACCAGCATGGTCGGCAGTTCGATCGAGATGGCGCGGCCTTCGTAGAAGACCACTTCGACCGGCATGCCTTCTTCCAGGTAGTTCAGTGCGTCGCCCATGCTTTCGGCTTCGACTTCGTACTGGTTGTACTCGGTGTCCATGAACACGTACATCGGATCGGCGAAGTACGAGTAGGTGCACTCCTTGCGGTCCAGCGTCAGGACTTCGAACTTTTCGTCGGCCTTGCAGACCGATTCGCTCGCCGAAGCCGTCAGCAGGTTCTTCAGCTTCATCTTGACGACGGCAGCGTTGCGGCCGGACTTGTTGTATTCGGTCTTTTGCACGACCAGCGGCTCACCGCTGACCATGATCACGTTGCCGACGCGCAGTTCCTGGGCGATCTTCATAAGGGGACTACCTGGTAGGTATATATAGGTTCTAGGTCGGAAGGCAGACCCTGCGTAAAAGCGCAGATCGCCACCCAGCAAAGCACGGCATTATACCCGCGCGCCCCTGCCTAGGCGAAGCGGGCCCATTGCATGAGCCGATCGGCGAGGTCGGGCTGTTGCTGGAGGGCGTCAACGAAGCGGTGCGTATCGGCCTGCCACGCGGCCCAGCGCGTGGGCGTCAGCGCCTGGGCCAGCGCGTCCGCCACGGTCGTTTCGGTGTCGCCACCGTTCCAGGCTCGCTGCAGGGCGGCAATGTCCGCATCCATGCCGCTCCGCGCGATCCAGGCATCGAGCTTCACCAGATGCGCGTCCTCTTCCTGGGGGTAGATCTGCCATACCAATGGCACGCCTGCCCAGTGGGCGCGAACGAAGGAGTCTTCGCCGCGCACGAAATTCAGGTCGGCGCTCCAGAGCAGGCGGTCGAAGTCATGTTGCGGCACCAGCGGGTAGCGGCAGATGGTGACGTTGCCTTGCCGACCCGCTGCCAGTGCCGGGGCCACCCCCTCGGGCACGGCGAGCACGGTGCATCCTTCGGCTCGCGACAGCCCGGCTATCAAGGCGTCGACCGGTGCATGGGGATAGCAGAACAGGGTGACCAGCCCCGCACCTTCCGGTCGCTCGATGCCCAGCCTGGCCAGGAAAGCCGCCTGCGCCTCCCGGTCCTGTCGCCAGGCATCGCGCGCGGCGATCAGGCCGGGCTCTCTGAGCAACCCGCCCGTGGCGGGCGTGAAGCCCGGGAAGAAGAACGCCTTGCTGGTGCCGTCGCTGCGCAGGGACGGCATGCCGTGGAAGCTGTCGATCCAGTCCTCGGCGCTGAGGTATTCCAGGTTGATCCAGGCGGGCTGCGGCTGGCGCGTCCGCATCCTGGCCACGAACGCGTCGGGCGGGTCGCAGGCGAAGGCCTCGATCACCAGATCGCCCGGCTCGACGTCACCGGCGTCGGCATCCCAGCGTCTGACCTCGATGCCGGCATGCGTCTGAGCCGCCAGGCCGGTGTCGATGCCGGGTTCTATCCGGGCGAAGGTGGCCAGGTCGTCGACCCAGAGGCGCAGCGCAGCATGGTGATCGTGCGCCAGGCGACGCGCCAGGCGCCAGCACACGCCGATGTCGCCATAGTTGTCGACGACGCGACAAAACAGGTCGATATGCAAACGGACTCCCGGAGAATGAACGAAATTGTCGGACAATCGGTCGTTTCGATATTGCCGCAGTGCGGAACTGTAGCGCGCACGGGCGGTCACATCCGCTATGAAAAAACTCGTATTGCATCCGCGCCGCTGGATTGCCGCCAGCGTGCTGGCGGTCATGGGCGTGGCTGGTTGTAATACCTTCGACGCATGGCAGCGCAAGACCATCTTCTCGGTGGCCACCGATGCCCGGTGGTACCAGGAGCCCATGCAGGGCACCGAGGAGTTCGACATCGCCCTGGCCAATGGCGACAAGGTCCACGCCTGGTACCTGAAGAGTTCGCGCCCCAACGCGCCGACCGTGCTGTATCTGCACGGCGCGCGCTGGAACCTCAATGGCAGCGTGTTCCGCTTCAGCAACTGGGCCGATATGGGCTTTTCGGTGCTGGCCATCGATTACCGGGGTTTCGGCAAGTCGACGCCGCGCCTGCCGTCGGAAGATTCCGCCTATGAAGACGGCCTGGCCGCGCTGCAGGAACTGGCTCGCCGCGAGCCCGATCCCGCCAAGCGCTTCGTCTACGGGCACAGCCTGGGCGGTGCCGTGGCCGTGCACCTGGCCGCCCACAGCGATGGCAAGGATCCCTTCGCGGGCCTGATCGTCGAATCCAGTTTCACCAACATCGCCGACATGGTGCGGACCTTCCGCTGGGGCTGGATACCGGGCCTGCCAGCCTTGGTGACGCAGCGCTTCGATTCGCGCAGCAAGCTGGAGAACGTCGATATTCCGCTGCTGCTGATCCACGGCACGGCAGACCGCTTCGTGCCGATGCGCATGAGCGAAGAGCTGCTCAGCGCCGCCAACGCCGTGCCCGATGGCTACCGCCGCCTGGTGAAGATCGAGGGCGGCTCGCACTCCGGCGCCGGGCGGATCGGCGGGGAGTCGTATTCCACGCCGATCCGGGACTTCGTGAAGGATGCCGGCTCGTACTACCGCAAGATGGTGGTCAAGGCAGGCTGATCGCCTCGAACCGCTGGGCCGGCGTGACGATCTGATCGCGTGCCGCCACCAGCGGCAGATCGCGCTGGCCGGGCGTCGTACGGGCCACCAGCGCATACAGGCTGCTGACCGCCAGCGCGGCGGCATCCTGGATGGCCTTGCCATTGAGCACATGACCCAGCACCACCGCCGAGAACACGTCCCCCATGCCGTTGGGAAGCGGGTCCAGGGGCACGAACGGTGTCTGGATGGTCCAGGCACGGTCGGCCGTCACCACCAGCGTGCTCAGCCGGTCGGCAGGCAGATCGGGCGTGCGCAGGCTGGTGACGATGATCGTGTGCGGACCATCGATCCGGGGCGTGCTCAACATGTCGCGCGCGGCTTCGACGGCGTCCGACACGCTGGCCACCGGCGCGCCGTGAAGCAGCTCGAACTCGTAGTGGTTCGGCGTGATGATGCTGGCTTCTCGCAAGGCATGCGCACGCAGGAACTCCGGAATGCCGGGCCGCACGAACACGCCGCGCCCGACATCCCCCATCACCGGGTCGCACAGGTATTGCAGATCCGGCGTCTGACGGCGGATTTCCTGCACCGCCGACAGAATCACCTCACCGATGGCAGCGTCGCCCAGGTAGCCGGACAGCACGGCCTGGCAGCGAGCCAGCACGCCACGTGCGCGCAGGCCGTCGAGCACGTCGTGGATGTGATCGGCGCCGAACACCTGGCCCTTGAACTCGCCATAGCCCGTGTGGTTCGAGAACTGCACGGTGTGCACGGCGACCGGCTGCGCGCCGAGCAACTGCAGGGGCAGCATGGCCGCGGCATTGCCAACGTGGCCGAAAGCCACGTGCGACTGGATCGACAGCACCAGCGGTGCGTCGGGTGCGGGCGTGCTCATCGCTTGTCGTACTGCTTGTTGCCGAACAGCACGTCGCGCTCTTCGTCGGTCTGTATCGGCTTGCTGCGCTCGGCCAGCACGGCGATGCCGCGCTGCACGGCGGGGCGGGCACCGATGGTCTCGTACCAGCGCTTGACGTTGGGGAAGTCGTCCAGCGAGACGCCCTGGCCTTCATGCGAACGGACCCACGGCCAGGCGGCGATGTCGGCCACGGTGTAGTCCTCGCCCGCCAGGAATTCGACTTCGCCCAGGCGGCGGTCGATCACGCCGTACAGGCGCTTGGCTTCATTGGTGTAGCGGTTGATGCCGTACTCGATCTTCTCGGGGGCGTACAGGCGGAAGTGATGCGCCTGACCCAGCATCGGGCCCAGGCCGCCCATCTGGAACATCAGCCACTGCAGCGTCGAGAAGCGATCGGCATCGGTCTCGCCCAGGAACTCGCCCGTCTTGCCGGCCAGGTACAGCAGGATCGCGCCCGACTCGAAGAGCGCGATGGGTTCGCCGCCCGGGCCGTTGGGGTCGAGGATCGCGGGGATCTTGTTGTTGGGGCTGAGCGCCAGGAAGTTGGGGTCGAACTGGTCGCCGGCACCGATGTCGATGGCGTTCACGCTGTAGGGCAGCTCCATCTCCTCGAGCAGGATGTGGACCTTGTGGCCGTTGGGCGTGGGCCAGGAGAACACCTGGATCGGCATGTCAGCCAGGGGATTGGGGGCGGTTCGCTGGGATTTCTTGGCCATGCATGGACTCCGTGGGACGTCGTGTCGCCCCGCTAAGGGATCACGCGGGTCGGCTGGCCCGCACGACGGTATTCCGTGTTGCGATTATCGGGCAAAGACCGTCATGGTGCGAGCCGCTGCGGGCTGCCCTGCATGGCAGGGGGCGGCCGTCCTCGCCATAATGGTTGCCGTGCGGTGAGGCGGCCACCCGGCCGCGCTCTTCTTCTCGTGACATGGAGCGAATCGATGCTGGCTGTGCGATGCAAGCAGTGGGGTCCCCCGGAAATGCTGGTGGTCGAGGCAGTCGATCTGCCGCCCGTGCAATCCGACGAGGTGCGCGTACGCGTGCGCGCGGCAGGCGTGAATTTTCCCGACGTGCTGATCGTGCAGAAGCTGTACCAGCGCCAGCCGCCGTTACCATTCACGCCCGGTGCGGAAATCGCAGGCGAAGTGCTGGAGGTGGGTGCGGGCGTCGAGCATCTGGAAGTGGGCGACACCGTCGTCGCCTACTGCGGCGTCGGCGGTTTTGCCGAAGAGGTGGTGGTGTCGGCCGCGGCTGCGCATCGCATGCCGCCTGGCCTGAGCTTCGAAACGGCTGCCGCCTTCCTGCTGACCTACGGCACGGCCTGGCACGCGCTGCGCGACCGTGCCGCCCTGCGTGAACACGACACCGTGCTGGTGCTGGGCGGTGCAGGGGGCGTGGGGCTGGCGGCCATCGAGATCGCCAAGGCCGTGGGCGCACGGGTGATCGCTGCAGCATCGTCTGCCGAAAAGCTGGCGGTGTGCCGCGATCACGGCGCCGATCTGCTCATCGACTACGAACGCGAAGACCTGCGCGAAGCACTGCGTGCGCACACTGACGGCCAGGGGCCGGACGTGGTCTTCGATCCGGTGGGCGGCAAATACGCTGAACCCGCGTTCCGCAGCATTGCGTGGCGCGGGCGCTATCTGGTGGTGGGCTTTGCCAACGGCGCGATCCCGGCGTTGCCGTGGAACCTGGCCTTGCTCAAAGGCGCATCGCTGGTCGGCGTGTTCTGGGGAGAGTTCGCCCGGCGCGAGCCCGAGCGCCATGCCGAAGGCATTGCGGAGCTGCTGACCTGGTTGGACGAAAGGCGCCTGCGTCCGCACATCTCGAAGACGTACACGCTGGCACAGACCGCGCAGGCCTTGATCGACCTGCGCGATCGGCGTGCCACCGGCAAGCTGGTGGTCACGCCCTGAGCGTGGCTCAGTGGAAGTGCGCGGGCGGCGCTTCGGCGTCGTGCGGCAGTTCGGCGTGAACCAGATCGCCGGTGGGGTCGGGGAACAGCGGCACGCCGCAGTCGTCGCAGAATTCCATCGGCAGCAAGGCCGGAATGCGGCGCACGTCGACCACGCCCAGCGCGGCGAGCAGCTCGACGATCCGTTCCTGCGGGTCGTTCTCGGCCTCGGGCGTGTCCTCCCGTCCATACACCGGCCACACCGTGCCGTAGACCACGTCGTTGCGGTTGCGCGGCGTGAAGCCGATCCGGTATTCCTCGACCTGGGTTTCACCGCAACCGGCGATCACGGCGCGCAGCTGATCGGGCGCCATCGACAGGGTGCTGCCAAGCCATGCCGTGGCTGCCTGCAGCGACATCGGACGCACGCGCCGGTCGGCCTCGCGGTTGCTGACATAGTAGGCGTCGGGCAGCAGCACCTCGATGCCGCAGCCCGGCAGCATGGACGCGAAGGTAGGCTCGGCCTGGGCGACCCAGGCGGCCAGGCAGTCGTCGCGCGAGGCGCCGGCATCTTCCTGCCAGCGGAACACGGGCGCGCCTTCCGGCACTGCCACGGCGCCGACGATGTAGCGGGTGTCGGCCAGCAGGTTGGCCACTTCGTCGCCGTTGGCACGCAGGCTGCCGGCAGGCAGGCCCAGCGCCTTCGCACCCAGGTGACGCAACCACTGGCGCGTGGCGGCGAAGCTGCGCGGCATCTGGTCGATGCTGTAGAAGCCCGGGGCCAATGCGAGCGTCGTGCCTTCGGCAAGAACGTGGCCATGCAACTGGGCGCGCAGCGCGTCCAGCGCATCGGTGCGCGCGGCGCCGGCAGGGATGGTGTAGCGGGTCCAGGCGGCCACCGGCGCGACCACCAGCAGCACGTCGAAGCGCTCGCCCTCGCGCTCCATGACCATCGACTCGGAATGGGTTTCCGCCTGTTCGATGAGGATTTCGTACGGGCCGGGGTCCTTCGGCAACAGGAAGTCGAGTGCCTGATCGAGCGCGACATCCTGGTCGGACTGCAGGTGTTTGGCCAACTGCGATTCCAGGCGGGCTTCCCAATAACGGTCTTCGACACGGCTGCCCGACGCGTCGAGCGCGCGGGCCAGGGCGATCAGGCGTTCGGCGTCGCGGCCGAGACGGGGGCGGGAAGGGCTGCGGGAGCGGGCCATGAAGAAGATGGGGTCCTGAGTGACGGGGCGGCGGGCATTTTACCCCGCTGCGCCGCGGCTGCCTCGCTCAGGCCGCCTTGCCGGTGCCGGCTCGATCCTGCAGACGATCCCACGGCGGCTCCGGGCCGATCGTTTCGACCAGGTAATCGAGCAGCACACGCAGCTTGGCGGACATGTGGCGGCGGCTGGGGTAGACGGCGTACAGGCCCAGGTCGGTCATTTCCCAACCGGGCAGCAGCGTCACCAGGCGGCCGGCCGCCAGGTCTTCGCCGACCAGGAAGGTGGGCTGCGCGATGACGCCGAAGCCCGCGAGGGCCATCGCACGCAAGGTGTCGCCATTGTTGGCCTGGGCGCGCCCCGAAATGCGCACGCTTTGCGACTCGGCTCCGCGGCGCAGCGTCCATTCGTCCACCGGCAAGGTGTAGCTGTAGGACAGGCAGTCGTGGTCGGCCAGCTCGGCCACCGTCTGCGGCACGCCGCGCCGGGCCAGATAGTCGGGCGAGGCACAGACCACCACGCGCACGGTGGCGAGCTTGCGCGCCACCAGGCTCGAATCGGCCAGCCGCGCGACCCGGATGGCGGCGTCGTAGCCGTCTTCCAGCAGATCGACGAAACGGTCCGAGATGTTGATGTTCAGATTGACGTCGGGATAGCGCGCCATGAAGCCAGGCCACACGTCTGCCAGGTGATGCAGGCCAAGGCTGACGGGCACGCTCAGCTTGATGACGCCGGTGGGCTGGACGGCTGCCGCGCCGACCCGGGCGTCGGCATCGGCCAGGTCTTCCAGGATCTGCTTGCAGCGGCCGTAGTAGGTGGCCCCGCCTTCGGTCAACGCAAGCTTGCGCGAGCTGCGCTGCATCAGCCGGATGCCCAGGCGTTCTTCCAGGAAGGCGACGTAGCGCGTGACGCTGGCCACCGAGGTGTGCAGGTTGCGCGCCGCAGCCGAAAAGCTGCCTGCGTCGACGGCGTGCACGAAGATTTCCATGGCGCGTAGGCGATCCATCGTCCCTCCCGAGAATCGCGTATTAGAACGCGCGCACCTCGAACACGTCTTTTCCATCTTTGCGTAAGTTGAAACAAACCTTGTTGTGCAGCCCGCTTCATTGCATTCGCCAATAAGCGGAAGATGGTGAACAAGGAGTCAATCATGCTACCCACCCTGTTCGTTTCCCATGGCTCGCCCATGTTGGCCGTCGAGCCCGGCCTTACCGGCCCGGCCCTGGCTGCCTGGGCGAGGGCGCACGCCACGCCACGCGCGATCCTGGTCGTGTCGCCGCACTGGCAGGGCAGCGGCCTGACGGTGTCGCTGCGCGCGCGCCAGGAAGCCTTGCACGACTTCGGCGGCTTCCCGCCTGCGCTGTACGCGCTGGAATATTCCCCGCCCGGTTCGCCTGAACTGGCGCGCGACGTCGCTGCCTTGCTGTCCGGGCTGGAGGTCTACGGCGATCCGAAGCGTCCGCTGGATCATGGTGCCTGGGTGCCGTTGCGCTACATGTATCCCGACGCCGACATTCCCGTGGTGCAGCTGTCGCTGGACCCGCATCGTGATGCCGCTGCGCAGTATGAAATCGGGCAGCGCCTGGCGGCATTTCGCCAGGAAGGCGTGCTGGTGCTGGGCTCGGGGTCGATGACCCACAATCTGCGCGAGGTCTTCGGTCCGCCAGTCGATGCGCCCGTGGTGCCTTACGTCGATGCGTTCCGCGGCTGGTTCGAGGAGCGCCTGGCCGAACGTGACCTGGACGCGCTGTTCGACTGGGCACGGCGCGCCCCGAACGCGGCGCGCGCCCATCCGACCGACGAGCATCTGATGCCCCTGTTCGTCGCCCTCGGGGCGGGTGGGTGGCCTGCCCGTCGCTTCAACGATGAGGTGACCTACGGCGCATTGGCCATGGATGCATGGGAGTTCGGCGGCACGGTCTGACCGGATACAATCCGCGCTCGGAGCAGGGCGGCGCTGGGCCGCCCTTGCCATTCCCACCGCGCGTCGAGGCCGATCGTGAGCCGTATCCGTTTTCGCAAGATGCATGGCCTGGGCAACGACTTCATCGTCATCGATGCCCGCCGTCAGCCGGGGCTCGCCCTGCAGCCTGCACAGATCGCCGCCATGTCGGACCGCCGGCTCGGCATCGGTGCCGACCAGGTCGTGGTGCTGGAAGCCGGAGCGGCCGGCGACGTGTTCATGCGCATCTACAACCCCGACGGCAAGGAATGCGAAGCCTGCGGCAACGCCACCCGTTGCGTGGGCGCGCTGCTGCTGGATGAATCGGGCGCCGACCAGGTCCGCGTCGATACGCTGGCAGGCGTGCTGGTGATCGAGCGGGCAGGGGAGCAGCGCTTTTCCGTCTACCTGCGGGCGCCAGGGCTGCAATGGGACGAGATCCCGGTGGCTGCGCCGGTCGATACGCTTCATCTGCCCGTGGCAAGGGGCGAGTTGTCCGACCCGGTGGGCACCAGCATGGGCAATCCGCACGCCACTTTCTTCGTCGATGACCTGGCGCGCGTGGACATCGCGGCGCTGGGTCCTGCGCTCGAATGCGATCCGTTCTTTCCCCAGCGTGCCAACATCGGCGTGGCGCAGGTGCTGGCGCCCGACCGCATCCGTCTGCGCGTGTGGGAACGCGGTCCGGGGTTGACGCTGGCATGCGGCACGGGATCGTGTGCGGCATTGGTGGCCGCCGCGCGGCGGGGCCTGACGGGGCGACACGCCACCCTGGTGCTCGATGGCGGCTCGCTGGACATCGCCTGGCTCGACGATGGCCGGGTACGCATGACCGGCGGCGTGTCCTACGTGTTCGAGGGCGTGCTGTCGCTGGCGGACTGACATTCAGCGTGCTTGAGTTCTGGCATGATGTTTGCTGAAAGGGAGCGCTCGCTCATTGCGAGAAGCAATAATCCTTTCCCGCCGTGGCGACTCCGATAGAATGCAACGATTGACGTGCCGTGCGCAGGCATTATTCGCTCTGCGTCTCGCGGCCATTTTTCTCCATTCCACGACCGGGACTTCATGACTTCTGACGCCGCCATGGCGCAGCTCGTAGCCGAGTGCGCTCGCGAACCGATCCAGATCCCCGGCGCGATCCAGCCCCACGGCTTTCTCATTGCATTCCGCGAGCAGGATGGCATCGTCCAGCACGCCAGCGAGAACGTCGAGACCTATCTCGGCCTGGCACCCCAGGCGCTGATCGGCCGACACATCTCGTGCCTGGCGACCGACGACACGGCGTCGCTGAGCCACCTTGCCGACCAGATTCGCGGCAATCTGTCATCCCATCTCGGCAGTGTGACGCTGCTCGATGCGCGCGGTAATTCGCCGCGTTTCGAGCTCATGATGCATCGCGCCGGGCCGCTGCTGATCGTCGAGTTCGAGCCGGCAGAAGTCAGCGGTGCGGCCCGGATCATGTCGCTGTACCCGGTCATCAACGGATTCGTCGCCCGCATTCAGTCGGCAGGTGAAATCCAGGCCATCTGTGCCGTCGCCTGCGAGGAAATCAAGCGGCTGACGGGGTACGGGCGGGTGCTGTCGTATTGCTTCGACGCCGAGGGCCATGGCTTCGTCAACGCCGAGGCACTCGATCCGGGCTACGAATCCTTCCTCGGCCTGCATTTCCCCGCGTCCGACATTCCGCAGCAGGCGCGCGAGCTGTATCGGCTCAACCCGATCCGGGTGATCCACGACATCGACTACGTGCCGTCGCCGGTGGTGCCGTCAGCCGATCCCGCTACCGGCGCGCCGCTGGACATGAGCTTCTGCACCCTGCGCAGCGTCTCGCCGGTGCATTTGCAGTACATGCGTAACATGGGCGCCTGGGCGTCGATGTCGGTGTCCATCATCGTCGAAGGCCGCTTGTGGGGGCTGGTGTCCTGCCATCACCACACGGCGTTGCCGGTGCCGGTGCACACGCGTGCCGCCTGCGACGTGCTCGGACGCATGCTGTCCTTGCAGATCGAGGCCAAGGACGCGCATACCGAGGCGCTGCGCCGGCTCGAGTTGCGCAACATCATGGTACGGATGCTGTCGACGCTGGCCGACCGGGATCGCCTGGGCCTGGGCATGACGCGTGTCGCGCGGCCCATCCTCGACTTCGCGCAGGCCGACGGGGCCGCAGTCGTGTTCGGACCGGACTGCGACGCTGCCGGTGTCTGCCCGCCGCGCGAAGTCATGCGCGAGATCGCGGTCTGGCTGTTCGAACGCGGCGAGCGCGACGTGTTCCACACGGACCGGTTTGCGGATATCGCGCCCGAGTTCGAAAAGTACGCAGGCATCGCCAGCGGACTCATGGCGGTTTCGATTTCGGAATTGCACCCCAACTACATCCTGTGGTTCCGTCCCGAGCTTCGTCGTACCGTGCAATGGGCTGGCCGGCCCGAGAAGGCCGAAGAGAACGGCCACCTGGCGCCGCGCAAGAGCTTCAGCATCTGGGAAGAGATGGTCGTCAATCGCGCCCGGCCCTGGCAGCGCGCGGAAATCGACGCCGCTATCGAGATGCGCAGCACGGTGCTGAGCGTGGTGCTGCGCCGTGCCGAGGAAATGGCGGAACTCGCGGCCGAACTCGGCCGTCTGAACAAAGAGCTGGAGGCCTTCTCCTACAGCGTGTCGCACGACTTGCGCGCGCCCTTGCGCCATATCGCCGGTTATGCCGAGCTGCTGGGGGAAATGGAGCGCGACAAGCTGGCCGCCCGCTCGGTGCGCTATCTCGACAACATCAACGAGGCGGCGCAGTTCGCCGGCCTGCTGGTCGATGGCCTGCTGACGTTCTCGCAGATGGGGCGCTCGGCGCTCAATCCGGCCGAAGTCAACACCGAAGTGCTGGTTCGGCAGGTGATTCGCGAGCTGGCGCCGGACATGCAGGGCCGGGACATCGAATGGGTGGTGGAAAAGCTGCCCAATATGTATGCCGACGGCTCTTTCTTCCACCTGGCGCTTCGCAACGTGATTTCGAACGCCATCAAGTACACGCGCAAGCGCGAAAAAGCGCGCATCGAGATCGGCAGCTTCATCCGCGACGGCATGCAGGTTCTGTTCGTGCGCGACAACGGCGTGGGCTTCGACATGAAGTACGTCGACAAGCTCTTCGGGGTGTTCCAGCGGCTGCACCGCATGGAAGACTTCGAAGGGACCGGCATTGGCCTGGCCAACGTGCGCCGAATCATCGAGCGGCACGGTGGCAAGGTCTGGGCCGACAGCGAGGAGGGCGTGCAGGCGACCTTCTACATCGGACTGCCCGACCCGTCGGCGTCCGGAGCTTCCGCGCCTGCACCGCTCAAGAGTTTCTGATACATGCTCAAACCGATTCTTCTCGTAGAAGACAACCCGAAAGACCTGGAGCTGACGCTGCTTGCCCTGGAGCGCAGCCAGCTCGCCAATGAAGTCATCGTCGTGCGCGATGGCGCCGATGCCCTGGACTGCCTGTTTCGGCGCGGCGAGTTCGCGTCGTGGCTGGACGGCAATCCGGCCGTGATCCTGCTGGATCTGAAGCTTCCCAAGGTCGATGGCCTGGAAGTCCTCAAGAAGATCCGCGAAACCGCTTCGCTCCGGAGCATCCCGGTCGTGATGCTCACGTCTTCTCACGAAGAAGCCGACTTGCTGCGTGCATACGAATTGGGCGTCAATGCGTATGTGGTCAAACCCGTCAATTTCCCTGACTTCGTGACGGCGATTTCGGAGTTGGGCATTTTCTGGGCGGTTCTGAACGAGCCGCCTCCCGGGTCGCTGCGCCTGCTGCGCGACGCCCGGCAATAGGAAGCCATGGTGTCGAATCTGGATGATGGGTCCGCGCAGGTCGCGCCCACTCCCTTGCTGATGGTCGAAGACGATGCGCGCGACGCCGAGCTGGCGTTGATGGCGCTCGAGCGTGCCGGGATCTCCGTCGATGCGACGATCGTCGACAACGAAGACGATTTTCGGGCGGCGCTGGTGCGCGGCGGCTTCGAACTCGTGATCTCGGACTTCCACATGCCGCGTTTCAGCGGCGCGTCGGCCTTGAAGATCACGCAGGCGCTGCAGCCGCAGCTGCCGTTCATCGTCGTGTCGGGCATGCTCGGGGAAGAACGCGCGGTCGACATGGTGCGCAGCGGAGCGACCGATTACGTGCTCAAGCAGCGGCTCGACCGCCTGCCCATGGTCGTGCGCCGGGCGTTGGCCGAGGCCGAGGAGCGCCAGCGCCGCGCGCGGGCCGAAGCCCGCCTGCGCGACCGCGAAAGCTATTTCGCCCAATTGATCGGCACGCTGCGCGACTTTTCCGTGGCCTCGCTCGATGCTCAAGGGGCCATCACGAGCTGGAACATCGCGTCGGAGCGCATCTTCGGGTATGCCGTGGATGCCGTGCTGGGGCGTACCTGCGAAGTGTTCGAAGTGCCCGGGGCCAGCGAGTTCACGTCCGCACAGGAGCTGGAGTCGGCGCGCGAGGCGGGGAGCGTGTCGAGCGACCGCTGGCTGCGCCGCCAGGACGGCGCGCTGTTCCATGCGTCCATCGTGACCACCGCCATCGTCGTCGACGACGTGCTGGTGGGTTATTCACGCATCGTGCGCGACACCACCGATGCGCGCGTGGCGGCCGATCTGCTGGCTGCCGCCAAAGACCAGGCCGAGGTGGCCAACCGGGCCAAGGACCGCTTCCTGGCGGTGCTGTCGCACGAGTTGCGCAACCCGCTGAACGCCATTTCGGCAGCGGTCAGCATTCTTGCGCTGGACGACGATCTGTCCATCAAGAACAAGCGCGCGGTCGATCTGATCCAGCGCAACGTGCGGGCCGAGGCCCGGCTGTTCGACGACCTGCTGGACATCTCCCGCATCGTCAACGACAAGCTGCCGCTGACCTTCGAGGTCACGGACGTCGTGACCCTGCTGCGCAATACGACCGAGACCTTCAAGCCTGAGGCCAATGCCGCCGGCATCCAGATGGACATCACGGTGGCACAGGGCGCGGCCAACGTGTGGGGCGATCCGCTGCGCATGCAGCAGATCCTGTCCAACGTGCTGAAGAACGCCATCAAGTTCTCGTCGCGCGGCGATCGCATCGACGCCCGGCTGGAAGCCGACGACAACCGGGTCTACATCCATGTGGCCGACACGGGCATGGGCATTTCGGCCAAGGACATGCCCCGTATTTTCCTGGCTTTCGAACAGGGTGAGGACGACCCGCGCCGACAGCGCGGCGGCCTGGGCCTGGGACTGGCCATCGCCGATTCGCTCGCGCGCCAGCACGGCGGCCGCCTGAGCGTGACCAGCGAAGGCGTGGGCAAGGGATCGTGCTTCACCCTGACGCTGCCGCGTTACGACAAGCCGATGCCCGAGATCATTGAAGAGACAACGCCTGTGGAACAGATTCAGGGAAACCTGCGGATCCTGCTGGTGGAAGACAGCGAGGACGCCGCCGAAATGATGCGCGAGCTGCTTCAACTCATGGGGTACGAGTGCGACGTGGCAGGTAGCGTGACCGCCGCCGGCAAGATCCTGGCGGCTCAGGACTTCGATGTCCTGCTGTGCGACATGGGCCTGCCCGACGGCGACGGCATCGACGTGCTCAAGGGGTTCGACACGACGCGCGGCCAGCTGGCCATCGCCATCACCGGCTATGGCATGCAACAAGACATCCAGCGCAGCATCGACGCCGGTTTTTCGGAACACATGACCAAACCCATCGACTTCGAACGGCTAGAACGCGCGCTGATGTCGGCACGCCGTATCGAACGAGGGGGAGAGGCTTGAGCGCCGCGGCAGGTGGCGGCGCCGTGCTGACGGCGCTGCGGACGGCGACGGCCGAAGACCATCAATTGCTGGACGGTTCGCTGCCCTTCATGCGCGAGCCGTACTCGCGTGAAGATTACGTGCGGACCTTGGCGGCGTTCTATGGTTTCGTGTCGGCCTGGGAAGACGAGGTGTTGCCGCGTGCGAAGCGTGCAGGGCTGGACCTGGCTGCGCAGGCGCCGCGCTTGCATGCCGATCTGGTGGCGGTGGGCGCCGATCCCGCCAAGGTAGAGCGGGTGTCGTCCCTGCCTGTCCTGGACGCGGACGCGGCTGTTTACGGCAGCGCCTATGTGCTGGTGGGATCGCGGCTGGGTGCGCGCGTGATCGGCCCCTGGCTGATGCAGCACTTCGGTATCGACGCCGACACCGGATGCAGTTATTTCGGCGGCGAGCCCGAGGCCACCGGGCCGGCATGGCGCTATTTCCGGGAGCGTCTGGAAGCGAACGTCGGGCAGGAAAATGCGGCCCGGGCGGCCGATGCCGCGCACGACACCTTCGTGCAGTTCCACACCTGGCTGGCCACGCAAGGTGTTGCTCAGCCGCGTGAAGCGTCGAACTCGCGACAGGCTGCTATCGCCTCGTGAGGCTGGAGCCGTACCCCTGGGCGGGTCAGCCTGGGGACACGCCGAACCAGCTCATCAGCAACGGCAGCAACCATGGCGCGACCAGGGCGGTCAGCACGCCATTGAGTCCCATTCCCAATCCGGCGAACGCGCCCATTTCGGCACTGACCTGAAAAGCTCGTGCCGTACCGATGCCGTGCGACGCCACGCCCAGGGCATAGCCGCGAATCGCTGGCTGCGCGACGCCCAGTGCATTGAACAGGAAGCGCGCCGTCACCGCGCCGAACACGCCCGTGCTGATCACCAGCACCGCTGTCAGCGAGGGCAGGCCGGCGAAGCGTTCGGCCACTGCCATGGCGATCGGCGTAGTCGCCGATTTGGGCGCGACCGAGGCCACCAGCGCCGCATTGCCGCCCAACCAGGCGACCAGGGCGACCGACGACACGATGGCGGTGAGCGACCCGACCACCAGGCCCAGCAGAAGCGGAATGAAGCGTTGGCGCAGGCGAGTCACCTGGCGCGCCAGGGGCACTGCCAAGGCCACGGTCGCCGGGCCCAGCAGGAAGTGCACGAACTGCGCGCCCGAGAAGTAGGTCTGGTAGGACGTTCCCGTCAGCGCCAGGATGGCAACGATCAGGCCGATGGCAATGGCGACCGGGTTGGCCAGGGGCGAGAACCCGGCGCGGCGGTAGACCGAGAACGCAAAGGCATAGGCGCACAGGGTCAGCGTTAGGCCTAGCAAGGGCGAGGCTGACAGGTAGACCCAGATCGCCGACCACGGGCGGGCATCAACCATGGCGACGGTTCCCTGCGTTGGTGTCGTCGTCCTGGCCGCGCCAGACGGCCTTCATCGTCAGGGCGGTAACCGCCAGGGTGAGCAGCGTGCCACCTACGACCGCTGCCAGTAGCCCCAGCCACTGGCCTTGCACGCTGGCGCCCGCTGCGACGATGCCTGCGCCGGCCGGCACGAACAGCAGCGACAGGTGAGTCAACAGGGTGGATGCCGTTTCCTCGATGCGCGCGAGCAGGCGTGGCGAGGCGAGCAGGGCAATGAACAGCAACAGCATGCCGATGACCGGCCCGGGCACATGCCAGCCCAGCGCATAGGCAATGCCTTCGCCCAGGCACTGGAACACCAGCAGGGTCGAAAACGCGAACAGCATGATGAAAACCTTCGTCTGACGTAAGGCCGGACGGCGAGACGTCGCCTGAGCCAGCGTTGAATTGGGTAGAGGAGCCGCAGGATTGTAAGGTCCGGCGTTCTGGTCCCAGAACGCTGCGCAGACGGTGCAACAGTGCTGCCCTACACCAAGCTGAACAAAAACGTTGTGTTTCGACGACGAGTAAGCGACAGATTGGATAGCGCACGCTAAGAGTTCTTTGATCCAATATTGATAATTATTATCATTCCGGTGGTTTCATCTCGTCACCGATCGCTTGTCGATCCGCCCCTCCGGAGAAAGTCTTGTTCCCGTCTTCCATCGCGCAACCGCGCGTGCCCTTGTCCAGCGGTGCCCGCGTTCTTGCTATGGCCTTGTCGGCCTGGGCCGCAGTTGCCGCGCCTGTGGCGCATGCACAGAATGCTGCCTCGACGCCGCCTGCAAACAGCGCCAGCACCCTGCCGGCCGTCAATGTGGAAGACACGGTGGAAAGCGCGGTGTCGCCGACCACGGGTTATGTGGTGCGCCAGAGCAGCTCGGGCACCAAGACCGACACGCCCCTGGTGGAAACTGCGCAGTCGATCTCCGTGGTCACCCGCGATCAGATCCGCGAGCAGGGCGCCCAGAGCCTGAACCAGATGCTGCGCTACACCCCCGGCGTGGCGGTCGAAACGCGCGGCGCCACGGCGACGCGCCTGGACCAGTTCACGATTCGCGGTTTCAGCGCCTCGACCTACCTGGACGGCCTGCGCAATCCGGGCAGCCGCGATGCGCTGCCCCAGGTCGATGGCTATCGCGTCGAGCGCATCGATGTCATCAAGGGTCCGTCGTCGGTGATGTACGGCCAGGGCGGCCCGGGCGGCATCGTCAACATGGTCAGCAAGCGCCCGACCGACGAGCCGGTGCGCGAAGTTCTGTTCGGTCTGGGCAACTTCGGTAATCGCACGGCCGCTTTCGACTACGGCGACCGCATCGACGACGCCGGCAACGTGCTGTTCCGCGTGACGGGCCTGGCCTACGATGCCGACGGCCAGATCGACCACACCAAGGAACGCCGTTTCTTCATCGCCCCGTCGCTGACCTGGAAGGCCAGCCCCGACACCCGCCTGACGCTGCTGGCCAATTTCCAGCGCGACCCGCACATGGGTTCGTACGGTGCCGTGCCGGCCTACCGCACGCTGCTGCGCGCGCCTGACGGCTTCTACCTGCAGCCGGGCTTCTACGACGGTGACGCCAACTTCGAAAAGAGCGATCGCAAGAACGCCGCGATCGGCTACATGTTCGATCACCGCTTCAACGATACCTTCACCTTCCACCAGGGCCTGCGTTACCAGCGCGCCGAAGGCATCTATCGCAGCGTGTATTCGGGCGGCTACCTGGACGGCGCGCCGACCTACGGCCAGATCCGCCGCTCGGCCATCGCCACCGACGTCGAAATCGACGCATTCACCGTCGACAACAACGTGCAGGCGAAGTTTGCAACGGGCGCGCTGTCGCACACTGCGTTGTTCGGCTTCGACTACCAGCGCACCGAGACCTCGACCCTGGCCGGCAACGGTACGGCCCCGGCCCTGAGCGTGTTCGCGCCCAACCATTACATGAACATCCCGGTGCCGGCCTTCGCCACCGACGCGGTGTCCAAGGCCTTCCAGAGCGGTATCTACGTCCAGGACCAGATCAAGTTCGATCGCCTGACGGCTACCCTGGGCGGCCGCTATGACTGGTCCACCAGCAGCAACGATTCGCTGAACATCGCGCGCAACGTGCGTACCAACACGCCGCTCAAGCAGAAGGCGTTCACCGGTCGTGCCAGCCTGCTGTACCTGTTCGATAACGGCGTGGCCCCGTACGTCAGCTACAGCGAGTCGTTCGAACCGCAGAGCGGCAGCGGCTTCAACAACCGTCCGTTCGAGCCCATCGAAGGCAAGCAGTACGAAGTCGGCGTGAAGTACCAGCCGGCAGGTTCGCGTTCGCTGTTCACCGCCGCCGTGTATGACGTGCGCCGCCAGAACACCACGACTACCGACCCCGATCCCACCCACGTCTGCAACGGCATGCGCTGCAACATCCAGGCGGGTGAAGTACGTACGCAGGGCCTCGAACTCGAAGCACGCACCGAGCCGATGCCGGGCTTGAGCCTGATCGCCAGCTACTCGTACAGCGACAACGTCTACACCAAGGACAATCCGACCATTGCCGGCGTGTCGCTGGAAGGCAAGACGCCGGGCTCGGTGCCCAAGCACCAGGCCTCCGCGTGGGCGCGTTACCAGGTCCAGCAAGGTCCGTTGGCAGGGGTGGGCGTGGGCGCAGGCCTGCGTTACGTCGGCAACACCTACACCAGCACCTCCAACCTGTTCCGCACGCCGGGCCGCGTCCTGGTCGACGCCCTGGTCGATGTCGACCTGGGTCGCCTGAACCCGCAGATGAAGGGCTGGAACGCCGCGCTGAACATCACCAACCTGTTCGACAAGACCCACGTCGCGTCGTGCCTGGGTGACTACGACTGGTGCTACTACGGCTACCAGCGCACGGTGAAGGCCACCGCGCGTTATACGTGGTAAGTAGGGGCCGGTAATCCGGCCGTGTCGGAAAGCATGAAACCGTGGTGGCGCAGGCTGCCACGGTTTTTGTTTTATGGCTGTAGTGCAGCGGGTTGGACGATGCCGTTCATTTTTTGGCGATCTCCCACAACTTCATCACCGTCGTGACCGCCGCGTCGAACCCGGACTTCTTCATGCCGTCACGGGCAGCAATCGATGCACCCAGCAGGAAGCTGTTGAATGCCGTCCCCAGTGCCCGGGCGTCGGTTTCCTTGGCCAGTTCACCCGCCGCGATCGCTCGCTTGACGCATCGCACAAACCCTTCGTGCGTTCGCGCACGCGAGGCAGCCAACGGTTGGGCGACGTGCGCATGATCGGCAGTCGGCGCGCTCATGGTGCCCAGGGCCACCATGCAGCCTTTCGGATGTCCCGGCTCGCACTGCATGGTGGTCGAGCGGCGCAAGGCCAGTTCGACGGCTTCTTTTGGGGGCAGGTCGTTGTCCCACAGGCAATCGGTGACGCGGGCGTAGGTGTCCAGGTAGCACTGAGCGGCTTCCTGGAACAACGCTTCTTTCGAGCCGAACGCTGCGTAGAAACTCGGCGCAGAGATGCCGCCACCGATGTGCGTCTTGAGCTGGGTCAGTGACGTGGCTTCATAGCCGTACTCCCAGAACAGGTGCATTGCCTGCTCGACTGCCTGCTGGCGATCGAAAGTCCTGGGGCGTCCCATCTGCGCCATCGTGGCCTCCATGCGTGGTGTACTTAAATACTAGTCGATACAAAAGTCCTTGACCACCACGCATCGGTCGCTCTACATTTGTACCGATCGATATATATATGGTGGGCGGTCACTTGTCGCTGGCGTGACGACCGCTCGTAATCTGGAAAAGGACATCTTC
>JAAIGF010030805.1_pt1 | contig 29320 bp, 21 predicted proteins | sample 6487441 | NCBI WGS metagenome assembly JAAIGF01 (sample SAMN13974129, study PRJNA590717) | phyllosphere metagenome | biome: pepper field; feature: multiple bacterial spot infested pepper fields; material: pepper leaves; isolation source: leaves from pepper fields | host: Capsicum annuum ... | reverse complement strand
TTTTCCTACAAGTTCGATCTCGATGGCGCCCCAACGGACGACGACCTCGTCATTTCCAGAGACAACGCCAAGGTGCTGATCGACAGCATGTCGGTCGTCTACATGGAAGGCTCGGAGATCGATTTCGTCGACAATCTGCTCGGACAATCCTTCCAGATCAAAAACCCCAACGCCGTGGCAAGCTGCGGCTGCGGCACGAGTTTCTCGATCTAATCCCATCGCCTCTCATCCTGTACTCATTGCAGGGAATGAGGAGAGAGACGTCTGGCAAGCCCAAAATCTGTAGCATTCCTCCTCGCATCGGGTAAAAGGTACCTCGATAGAAGGAACCTGCGATGAAGATTGCCACCTGGAACATCAACGGCGTCAAGGCGCGCATCGAGAATCTCTGCGAGTGGCTGAAGGATTCCGATCCCGATATTGCCTGCCTTCAGGAAATCAAATCCGTTGACGAGAATTTCCCGCGGCTGGAAATCGAGGCGCTCGGCTATCATGTGGAAACACACGGCCAGAAGGGCTTCAACGGCGTGGCCCTGCTCTCAAAAATCCGTCCCGACGAGGTCAATCGCGGCCTGCCGGGGGATGAGAGCGATGAGCAGGCCCGCTTCATAGAAGGCGTCTTTTCCGTCGCAGGAGGCGTCATCCGCGTCTGCTCGCTGTATCTGCCAAACGGCAACCCGCCGGACGATCCGGTGAAATATCCCTACAAGCTGGCATGGATGGAGCGGCTCAGCCGTTTCGCGCAGGATCGCCTGTTGCTGGAGGAACCTCTCATTCTTGCCGGTGACTACAACGTCATTCCCGAGCCCTTCGATTGCTACGATCCGCGCGTCTGGGCCGGAGATGCCCTCTTCCTGCCCCAGACCCGCGCCGCCTTCCGCAGGCTGGAAAATCTCGGCCTTACCGATGCCGCCCGCGCGACGACGGATGCTGCCGGTCTCTACACATTCTGGGATTATCAGGCCGGTGCCTGGCAGAAAAACAACGGCATCCGCATCGACCACCTGATGCTGTCCTCGCAGGCCGCAGACAAGCTGCACTCGGTTTCCATAGAGAAACACGTCCGCGCCTGGGAAAAGCCTTCCGACCATGTGCCGGTCTGCGGCTATTTCGATTTTCAGGCAGTTGCCTGAGATAGAACGGATGATAAGGCGGGTCGTGCGACCCGCCTTACCCAACGCTCACGGTGAAGTTCGTCAGAACTCCTCCCACTCCTTCTTCAGCGCGACAGCCGCATTGCCATGATAGCCGCCACCGGCAGCCACTGGCCGTGGATGAGCGGCGGGCGCCGGTCGGTTCGGACCTCTCGCTTTCACGGCAACCACATCTGCCGCCCCAGTCTTGAACCGGGCAACCAGATTGCCGAGGTTGACGGCCTCATCTGCCAGCTTGCTGGTTGCCGCGGTGGATTGTTCCACCATCGCCGCATTTTGCTGGGTGGTCTGGTCCATCTGGTTCACAGCGCCGTTGACCTCACTCAGGCCGGTAGACTGTTCCCGCGAGGCGGTCGCAATGGAGTGGACGTGATCGTTGATCTTTCCGACATGACCTCTGATCGTCTCCAGCGCATCACCGGTTTCCGTGACCAGAGACACGCCGGAGCTGACCTCCGTGCGTGAACGCACGATCAAAGTCTTGATGTCCTTCGCTGCGGTGGCGGAGCGTTGCGCCAGTTCCCGCACTTCCTGCGCCACCACGGCAAAGCCCTTGCCGGCCTCGCCCGCACGCGCGGCCTCCACGCCAGCATTCAGCGCCAGAAGATTGGTCTGAAATGCAATTTCGTCGATGACGTTGATGATGTTGCCGATTTCGTCCGATGCCTGTTCGATGCGCCCCATGGCCGCAATCGCATTCTTCACCACCTGGCTGGATTGCTCCGTGCTGGTTCTGGCCTGCCCCACCATGGCCGAAGCCTCAGCGGAACGATCCGTGGAGCTTTTGACGGCAGAGGTGATTTCTTCGAGTGCCGCCGCGGTCTCTTCCAGGGAAGCAGCCTGCTGTTCCGTGCGCTTGGAAAGATCGTCAGAGGCGATGCGCAGTTCTCCCGCTCCGCTCTTGATCATGTCCACCGCAGCACGAACTTCCTTCATCACAGCGCGCAGGCTTTCCATCGTCGCATTCATGTTCTTCTGCAAATCGAGGAACACGCCACGGAATTCGCCACGCATGGACTCGGTCAGATCACCTTCGGCCAGTGCGGCAACCACCCTGTTCGTTTCAGCAATACCGCGATCCACTGAAATGACGAGTTCGTTGACGCCCAGCGCAAAGCGGTTGAGATCGGGATTGTCATACTGCTTGCTGATACGCGCGGAGAAATCACCCGCCGCTGCCGAAGATACGACATGGGCTATGTTGCTCTGCAAATCCGCATTCTGCTCCTGAAGAGCCGCCTCCTGCGCGTTGAGATCGCGCACCTTGAGAGCGTTCTGCTTGAACACCAGCACGGCCTGCGCCATCTCGCCAATCTCGTCCTTCTGGTCCGCATGCGGCACAGCCGTTGAAAGATCGCCACCGGCGAGCGTCTTCATACAGTCGGTAATGCGGGAAATTGGTGTTGCAATTGCCCTGCGGCCAAAAAAGGCGGACACGATCATCAGAATAACGAGCAGCGTCGAAAGGACTACCGTTATGGTGGAGGCTAACGTTTGAAGCTCACGACGTTCTTTATCCGCAGTATCCGATCTTTCCTTGGTGACGGTTATAATCTCATCGACTAGCGTTGCCAGTTCGCCGCTAATCGCCTTTAGGGCGGGCAAGCCTGCCGATACATCGCCGTTCGATGAACGACCGGCGGCAAGCTTATCGACGCCTGCCAGATACTGCGAGATGAGTTCGGACAGCTTTTGCGCCCGCTCCCGATTTGCAGCGCTCAGCATCTGCGACCTGCCGAGTTCGAGATATTTTACAGCCGATTCATGCCGCTTGTTCACATAATCCTTGGCCTCCGCTATCTCTGAAGGCGAAGTCGCCAGTCGCAATTCGCCGACACCGATTTCGATGCCTCTGAGGGACGCTTTCATGTCCACCATGTTGCGAGCAATTTCAGACTGGACCCGCCCGGCAGATACCGCGCCGTCAACAGCGTGAGAAAGAAACCAACCCGTAACGGAGGTCGCGACAGCAAGCAGGATGCCCGCTCCAGACATCAAAGCGAGCTTGGTACTAATGCGTGAGATTCGAAGTGCCATTTGGCTAGGCCCTAGCTGACGAGAAAACGACATGCTTGGTGGCGCTACGTCGGCACAATTCATTCGGCCGAAGATGATTACCGGAGACACGAAAGCGATTTAGAATGAAAGCTCATACTTAAAATGTTATTACTAAATAATATGATTATAAAATAATACTTTCCAGCAGTCCTCTTCCAAAAGAACTGCCGGTATAAATTACTCGGACCACGGTGTCCGGCGGTCATCACATCTTGAAAATCAGTCGCCGCCGTCGCTTGCAGAAATATTCTGCGCCAGTGAAATCGCCACGCGGCGGTCGTCTTCAGCGGCAACGGAGAAGGCCTGCTCCTGAAGGTTCTGGATCCAGATGCAGTTGGCGGGAGCGCATTTATCGAGTGCTGCCGTCATGAACGCCAGACCGCGTACCGTCTGGCCCTCCTGAAACAGCAGATTGCCAAAAATCGACATTGCACCGGCATGACCATGCTTTCGCGCCTGGTTCAGCCACTTCTTGGCCTGCTGTGCATCCGCACGCCCACCCTCACCTGCGAGAATCATCTGCGCCAGCTGGAACTGCGCCTCAGCCACACCGAAGGTGGAGGCCACCTGGAAATAGAGCTGGCGTGCCTGGCTGAGATCCATCTTCACCGGGCTGCCGGGAATGCCATGGCGGTAATAATCCGCCAGCGAAAGCAGCGCATTGACGAAAAAGCCTGTGTCCTCGGAGCCGGGCTCTACACCCTGACTGGCGATTTCGCTGTAAATCTTGAAAGCTTCGAAGTCGTTCTTGGCGACGCCATCGCCATAGGCATACATATTGGCAAGCGCCCAGCGAGAGCCGGTATGGCCCTTTTCGGCGGCGTAACGATAGGCCTCTACGGCGTCTTCCTTCTTGCCATCCTTGTAAGACTTGAAGCCGAACTTAAACAGGTCGAAGGGGCCGGATTCCTTGGTGACACCGGACTTGATATCGAACGCCAGTGCCGGCACTGAAAGCGATGCCAGCATGAGCCCCAGACACAGCGGTTTCAAAACGTTGATGTCACATTTCAGCATTTCAACGAACTTCTCTCACTCTTCCCGGCGTATCGCGCAGACACACGCATAAGCTTCACACCGGGCTGCGATTTTCGAACACACTGCGTCTTTCCAGCAGCACCTTTCATTGTGCTACCAGCGATCATTTGCGGCGATAGATCCGTAATTTCATGATGACAGATATAAGTACCGTTTCCGGCAACATCACGGCGTTTTACTGCCGTCAGGACTCCACTAAACAATGACTTGCAGCTTAACCCTGCATTTACTTGCTTAGACGCTGAATCCGCACCTGTTTTCACTTCTACCACTTCCGCAGAACCACTTTCGAAGTCTGCATATTCTTCCATTCCCGCGCCCTGAAAAGCATTCAAGCACATGCTTTGTGGCGGGAAATGGACAAATGCACGCACATTCTTACGCTACGTGAAGGTTGCAGAAAATTGTTGCCAAATCGTCACAATATTGCCGATCGGCAACAAAAAACCCGGCCGCAAAGGGCCGGGTTTTTGGAAGTCGTGTGGTGTTGATCAGAACTTGACTTTGAGCGAGGTGGAGACGGCAGTGACTATGTCATTACCGAAATCGTAGGCAACATCGTCGCCGTATACAACACCGCCACGCGTAACTGCTCCCGAACTTCCGCTGGTGAGCAATCCGACAGCGCCAGCCAAACGAAGCTCAACATTATCGTTAACCGCATAAGAGACGCCAGCACCAAGCGTCCATGTATCGGTCTGCGCACCTACGCCAGTGCTTGTCCCGCGATCCCAAGTTAAGCTTAAGGCGCCAGAAAGCTTGTCGTTAAACTTATGACCAACGCCACCTGAAACTGTCCAACCATCACGATAAAGAAGGTCGAGTGAAGTTACACCCCCCGAAGGGCATGGTAGTCCAGTAGAAGCGACAGGGCAGAATCCGATTGACTGGATCAAACTCCAGTTTGTCCATTTAACCGAACCGAATGCCAGCCAGTCAGGAGCAATGCCGGTTTGAACTTTTAATTCCAGCGAATCGGGCGCTTCGGCAGAGCCAACAACCCCGAACCGCCGACCCAAAAATGGGTTGAGAGGATTAACGGCTGAAGGTATTTGAGTTAGATCCAAAGTGCCTGAGAGGTTATCGTACTTAACTCGGCTGTTGTAGACGAGACTGGCACGAAGAGCATATTCAGGTATTTCGTAAGCGATACCCGCTCTCCAACCTGCAGCCTCGTCACTCATTTCAAGACGACCTACACCGCTATAAAGCGCTGCAGCCGGGCCGGTGATAGGCGCAACCAACCGAGTCTTGAAGCCTTCGATCTCTTGATAAAAACCGCCACCAATCACTCTAAACTGGCCAGGACCGGCATCGAACTTGTAGGAACAAGTTAGGCCATAATTGTCCGTACGAACTTTTGTTTCGATGTTGCTTTGCACTCCAACCCAATCGCTGCCAGGATTGAGATGAGCACCGAATGGCTGCGAGTAGTCGATCAAGCAATCGACGGGGCCGTATCCTCCCTTAACGCCTACGTAGGGGATCGCGAAATTTTCGCTATCGTCGGCATAAGTGGTACCTCCGCCAACGCCATTTGTACCCAAACCATCCGTAGCATCTGTGTCTCTTACATTCTTCAGCTTCCGCTGTGGCATGACATAAGTAACACCAGAGGAAAAAGTGAACGGCGACGCGTCAAATAGCTGGTCAATATTATAGCCACCGCGCTCGAGGCCACCGGCGAAAGCGGGTGTGACCGATGCGATACCGACAGCAAGGCACACAGCGCCATTTACGATTGAAATAAGCTTTGCCATCTCTCTCCCCAAATCAAGGCAATATGATTTTTTGAACCTGAAGCGCTTTGCTGGAAATGACAATGTGCGACATTTCGCAGCCCTGGTCGGCATGGCTTTGAAATTTTTACGTAAAAAACTCATCAAAACCGTCCGATCACGGAAACTTAGGCAAAATTTCTAATCAGTTTGGATTATAAGTTATCCTGAGGAATTATTTTGCGGCAATGACCCATCCTGTGACCGCCTCACAACATCCACAGTTTTCGCTCAGAAAAGTCGATTTTCTGACGTAATTCAGGGAACCGCGCCCGGATTTGGTGCAACCTGCCGTGTTTGGTGCAACCTGCCGTGTTTATGGGCAGGAAACGAATCTCCTGATCACCGGTAAGCCAAATAAAAAAGCGCCTTCCTCGCGGAAGGCGCTTTCTCAAATTGGTCTCGGGTTATGAATTAGCCCGCTTCATTAACGCGCTGAAGCGCGATGTTGAGGCTCTTGATCTGCACCTCTAGTTCTGCCTTGCGCTCGCGGTCGGCAGCAACCACTTCGGGGTCGGCATTGGCAACGAACTTCTCGTTCGAAAGCTTCTTGTCGATGCGCTCCAGTTCGGCTTCGGCCTTGGCGATTGCCTTTTCGAGACGGGCCTTCTCCACGGCAAGATCGATCAGGTTGCCGAGCGGAATGCAGACCGTTGCTTCGCCGATGACGATCTGGGCGGAACCCTTCGGGGCCGTATCGGCAGCGAGAATTTCATCCGCGCGCGCAAGGCGGCGGATTGCTGCGGAGTGGCGGTCGAGGCGGGACTCGGTGGTCGGGTTGGCAGCAACGATGACGAGCGGTGCCGTGGCGCCCGGCGGAACGTTCATCTCCGAGCGTGTGGAGCGGATGCCGGAGACGAGATCGATCAGCCAGTTGATTTCCGCAGCGGCGGCCTCATCGCGGAACTCCGGCGTCGGCCAGTCAGCGTGGCAGAGCAGGCGGTCACGGCTTTCGCCCTCACCAGCAGTGTGTGCCCACAGCTCTTCCGTCATGAACGGCATGAAGGGGTGAAGAAGCTTGTAGATTTCTTCCAGAACGTAAGCCGCGCAGGCCTGCGCTTCGGTCTTCGCCGCTTCATCTTCGCCGCTGAAGACGGGCTTCAGCAGTTCCAGATACCAGTCGCAGAATTGGTTCCACACGAATCGATAGAGCGTGGCAGAAGCGTCATTGAAGCGATAGGCTTCGATCTGTGCCGTTACGTCCCGCGCCGTGTTGGCAAGTTCGGTCAGGATCCAGCGGTTGATCGTCTGCGTCGCGGTTTCGGGGAGGAAGTGCGGATCACGCTTCACGCCGTTCATTTCGGCAAAGCGGGTGGCGTTCCACAGCTTGGTGCCGAAGTTGCGATAACCGGCGATGCGCGCCGGATCGAGCTTCACGTCACGCCCCTGCGCCGCCATGATGGCAAGCGTGAAACGCAACGCATCCGCACCATATTCATCGATCAGTTCCAACGGGTCGATGACGTTGCCCTTGGACTTCGACATCTTCTGGCCGTTCTTGTCGCGAACCAGCGCGTGAATATAGACGGTGTGGAACGGCTCGACGGCATGGCCCGCATCGTCCTTCATGAAATGCAGACCCATCTGCATCATGCGAACGACCCAGAACGGAATGATATCGAAGCCGGTAACCAGAACGTTGGTCGGATAATAGCGCGCAAGTTCCGGCGTCTTCTCAGGCCAGCCAAGCGTGGAGAATGGCCACAGGGCAGACGAGAACCAGGTATCGAGAACGTCTTCATCGCGAACGAGAATTTCGCCCGGCTGGAAGTTTTCAAGCTTTTCCTCGACCCAGGCCTTCCACGGACCTTCGTGAGCCAGATAGTGCTGGATAGCCGCCTGAAGCGCATCTTCCTCGGTCTTCTCAACGAAAACCTGCCCATCCGGGCCGTACCATGCCGGGATCTGGTGGCCCCACCACAACTGGCGCGAAATGCACCATGGCTGGATGTTTTCCATCCACTGGAAGTAAGTGTTTTCCCAGTTCTTCGGCACGAACTTGGTGCGGCCTTCGCGCACGGAAGCAATCGCGGGCTGGGCCAGCGTCTTGTTGTCCACCCACCACTGCTCTGTCATGCGCGGCTCGATTGGAACGCCGCCACGGTCGCCATGCGGCACCATGTGCTTGTGCGGCTCGATCTTGTCGAGCAGACCGGCTTCCTCGAAAATTTCCACGATGATCTTGCGGGCGGTGAAACGGTCCTGCCCTTCCAGACGATCCCACGCGCCATGAAGCGCTGCCGGATGATCGAGGCCTTCGAGGAAATCCTCGTTCTCCTTGATCGTGATCGTCGCATCGATATTCATGACGTTGATGGCGCGCAGGCCGCAACGCTTGCCGACTTCGAAGTCGTTGAAATCATGCGCAGGCGTAATCTTTACCGCGCCCGTACCCGTGCTCGGATCGGCATAAGTATCCGCAACGATCGGGATTTTGCGGCCAACGATCGGCAGAATGACGTGCTTGCCAATGATGCCCTGATAACGCTGGTCATCCGGGTGAACGGCGATACCGGTATCACCCAGCATCGTTTCCGGGCGCGTGGTGGCAACGACGATGTAATCGCGCGTCTCATACTCGGTCGGCTCACCCCGATCATCCCACGCACATGGGTACTGATAGGTAACGCCCTTTTCCAGCGGGTAGCGGAAGTGCCAAAGATTGCCCTTCAACTCCACTTGCTCGACTTCCATATCGGAAATCGCGGTCAGCAGCTTCGGGTCCCAGTTGACGAGACGCTTGTCCTTATAGATCAGGCCCTGCTTGTAGAGAGTGACGAAAACTTCCAGAACGGCTTCGGAAAGACCCTCGTCCATGGTGAAGCGCTCGCGCGACCAGTCGCAGGATGCACCGAGACGCTTCAGCTGGTTGAAGATCAACCCGCCGGATTCGGCCTTCCATTCCCAAACCTTGTCGATAAAGGCTTCGCGGCCCATTTCGCGACGGCCCGGAAGCTGCTGTTCCATCAGCTTGCGCTCGACAACCATCTGCGTCGCAATCCCGGCATGGTCCATGCCCGGCTGCCACAGCACGTCCTTGCCGCGCATGCGCTCGAAGCGGACCATGATGTCCTGCAGCGTGTTGTTCAGCGCGTGGCCCATATGCAGCGAGCCGGTCACGTTCGGCGGCGGAATCACGATTGTAAAGGTTTCCGCGTCCGGTTTTGCGTTTGCGCCAGCGCGAAACGCATCGGCTTCATCCCAAGCCTTGGCGATTTTTGGTTCAACGGATGCGGAATCGTAGGTCTTGTCGAGCATTTCCTGACCTGAAATCTGGAGTTCTATTTTGAATTTTTAAATAAGGATGAGCGGTTGAGAGTCAACAGAAACCGGTCGATGGCGAGCACTTATACTTTACCGCATTCTCACTGGAATTCGAATATCTGCCGGAAAACTCCCGGCGCGATAAGCGATAGCGGGTTGATCGTCAGCCTCGGCGTTGCCGTCGGGCCGGTCAGTTTGAAGGTGATGCCGAGCAGACCGCGATCCCGCCCGTTGCCCAGGAATATGCCGATGAAGGGCAGTTCCCCGAACAGCCGATTCAGCCCATAGGCGGGCATGAAGGTGCCCGTCATGTCGATATTGTTGTTCTGGTCTTTCACCACGCCCTGGAAGGTCGCGCCGATCTGCTCGCCGCGCACCACGCCGTTTTCCAGCGCGATCACGCCATTCACATAAACGACACGGGCAAAGCCGCGCTGAAACTTTTCAGAGCTGACATCGATATTGCGGCGAACGGCAGCATTCAGGCTGCGCCCATCCTGCCCGGAAGGGGTGGCGACGATATCCTGCAGCTTCGCTTCGTTGAGAACGGAGAAATTGCGCAGATCGAGCGAGCCGCTCCAGTTCGTGCCGTCAGAGGTGGTCAGCGCAAGGTTAAGAAGACCGCCGCGAATGCGAGTATAGAGATTGGTGAAGCGGGCAAACGACCCCGCGTCGCTGCTTGTCAGATTGACCGTGCCGCCATCGCCCCGGTTGGTGGTCTGCGCCACCACTGCCTGCCCACGGCTGGAGACGGCCTTGAAATCGATGGTGCGCACCTTGCCGCCGCGCAGGTTTATCGTGGCATTGACGTTGGACATGGTTTCATCGTTGAACCCATACACCCTGTCGAGGTCCGCCTTGACGGTGAAAGACCCCATGTCGCTGCTATCCCCAGCCCCGCTGGCGCTGGAGGCAGCGCCGCCCTGCCCGCTCTCGGAGTTGCGCAGCCGCGCGATGATGGGCCGAAGATCCGCCGATTTGCCGCTGACGCTCACCGTATAGCTCTTTTTCGCGGCGGAAAGCGAAACCGCGTAATCATCCTGCGGCGAAAGCTGGAAACGCGAGAAATTGGCTGAAACCAGCCCGCTTTTGTCAAAGGCCAGATCGCCAGCCGCGCCGAAGCCATCGCCTTTCAGCGCAAAATTGCGAATGTTGGAGCGGCTGTCCACCGTCTCCATCTGGAATGTTGCACCTGCCGGAATGCCCACGCCCTTGCTCCAGCCAATGCCCGGCAGCACGATGGATGCATTGGAAAGATCAAGCTTCACATCCTGCTTCTGGGGATCGGTGCTGTCGATCTGCAGCAGGGTCGTTCCCCCCAGAACCGTCGAAAGCTCGGGCGCCAGCTTTGCGATCTGGCCGGGCTCCAAAACCGCCTTCAGCGTCAGCTTGCGCGCGGTCTGGCTGGTCTTGCCGACGGGCTGCGTCAGGTCGATATTCATCGCCACATCGTCAATGCGGCCCTTGCCCACCAGCTTCAGCGTGTCGTTGTTCAGCTTCAGGCTGCCATCGACCGAGGTCACCTTGCGGTTGGCAATGGGGTGAGCAAGCGACACGTCGTTAAGGTCCAGATCCGCCGACCAGACGGGTGACGGGGGCGACTGGCTGTTCAGCAGACCGACCGTTGCCTTGGCATGCGCTTTCACAGTGCCGGAAAAGTCGCCGGGCTTGAATTCCGTGTCCTTCAGCGCGTTGATCGGCTGAAACGACGCCAGTTCCGCCACCGTGTCCGCAGAACCCGAAACATTCAGATCGAGATCGGCCATCAGCGGTTTGGAATAAACGTTCTTTATGGAGAAACTGCTGTTTTCCAGCGCAAGATTGCGGTTGGAAGGGAAGAAGGATGTCGCCTTGGCAACCTTCACGTCGATCTTTTCGCCCACCAGTTCGAAATGCGCATTGGTATCGCGAAGCGGCGGAATGTCGCCTGCGATGTTCAGCCGCGTATTCTCCACATCGAACTTTATCTGCAATTCGTTGCCGTAAAGCTCCAGCGGGCAATCCGGGCCGCACATGCGCCCTGCGGGAATGAAGACGGCAATCGATCCGTTGCGAACGGTTCCGCCGAACAGGTTGGAGATGACCCACGGCCTTGCCTTGCGCGCCATCCAGAACGGCCATAGCTGCTTGACGGCGGTCGTTTCCATCTTCGGAATTTGTCCGCCGAAGCTGATTTCCGGCGAAGCATCGCCGAACTTCACCTTCAGCGATCCCGCCATGTCGCCAAGTGGGCCGGAAACATAAAGCGCCGGAACATCGATCTGGTGCGCCGCCTTGTCATATGTCCCATCGGCTTTGATGTTGAACGTCACCGGTTCTTCGCCACCGGCATCGGCCACCGCAGTCGCCTGCTCCACCCGCAATGCCAGATCGAAGCCCGCGTCGTTATCGCGAATTTGCCCGTGAAGCGGCAGCACCGTTCGTCCGAATGTCAGGCGTGAATTTTCAACGGCAACGACGCGATTGTCGAAATCGTAACGCGCATCGATGATGCCGCCGGACACTGGCTGCACTTCGCCGCCCATGTAAAGTTCGCCATTGCCAACGCCCAGGGAAACCGCCAGCGATGGCTTCTGCTCATTGCCGCCGCGGCTCGCCACGATGTTGACGCCAGTCTTGACGTTCAGGCCCTGATGCATGAGGCCTGCGCTATCGTGCTGCTCCAGAAGCGGGCCGATATCGAAGCCGTCGAGGCGTGCGGTGAAGTTATCGATGCTGCCATTAGTGGCCGTGGCGCCCAGCGCCAACTCGGCAACCTGCCCGTTGAAGCCGACATTGCCATCCAGCATGTAACCACCCTCGCCGTCCGGCACGAGCGAAAGATCGCTCAGCGTTAGTGTCCGGGGCTTCCCATCGGGGCGCGGCGGCAGCCGGATTGCTATATCGGAGAGGTCGATTTCCTCGGTTCCGCTGCGCTGAAATGTCTGCGACAGCATGTCCAGTTCGGCAAAGGCATTTTCCAGCATCGCAGGAACGCTGGCCACATTGATTTGGGAGAAATCGAAACCCTGCCCTTTTGGCAGCAGCGCGGTATCGAGTTCCATGCCATTGGCTTCAAGCGCCTGCACAGAGACATGCCCTGCCAGCAGCGATAATGGGTCCAGCGCCATGCCGATGGAGCGCGCGCGGCTCAAATGCTGGCCGGAATCCTTGTCTATGATGTCCACGTCCTGCGCCACCAGCGCCAGGCGAAAGCCGGAAGCGAAGCGCACGGCGGTCGAGCCGATCCGGGCTTCGTAGCGCGGCCCGAGCGCGCGCTCCAGCGCCTGCTGCGCCTGCCCGGACAGCGCGTTATCTACAGAGCCGGTCTCGATGGAAAGAATGATGCCGCCGACAGAGAGGAAGGCAAGAAAGACGAGTGCCGCAAAGAATTTGGTAAAGGCGCGCACCATGGAACGCGGTGCGGGGCAGTGCACGATAATCGGGTCTTCAGCCTGCGCAGACGGCATCGTGTGCAGCGGCACGATGTCTCGCTTACTGAAATTGACCTTTTCACCGCGAATTTCCGCCATTCGTCCGCGCCAGCTCCCCAGACTTGCCGTGTCCTGAACCCGAGTCAGGCCATAATCGGCGTAGCGGTTTCACCCTGCCACCCCGCTAGAATCGCCACAAGACTGGACGAAGTTATCATTCGGTATATATCGAATATGTGTCCCCATGCTCAACAATCCCGGCAAAAGAAAGGTGAAACATGGCAGAACTGACGATTGGCGAAAATGCCCCGGATTTCCGTCTTCCCAGAAACGGTGGCGGCGATGTCGCTCTTTCCGATCTGAAAGGCAAAAAAGTCGTTCTCTATTTCTACCCCAAGGATGACACTTCAGGCTGCACGGCAGAGGCAATCGACTTCAGCGCGCTCGGCGCGCAGTTCGAAGAAGCAAACACCGTCGTCATCGGCATCTCGCCCGATTCGGTAAAGAGCCACGACAAGTTTGCCGCCAAGCATTCGCTCACCGTCATGCTGGCCGCCGATGAGGAGAAATCGGCTGCAGAGGCCTATGGCGTCTGGAAGGAAAAGAGCATGTACGGCAAGAAATACATGGGCGTGGAACGCACGACCTTTCTCATCTCCCCGGATGGCAAAGTCGCCAAAATCTGGAACAAGGTGAAAGTGGCCGGCCACGCACAGGAAGTCCTCGAAGAAGCAAAGTCTCTTTGACGACAGCATCGCTTCGCGGCGGCGCACCGAAAGAAACGTGCGCCCCGCTCAATGCCTGGGGCAGACATTTTTTATAGCTCGCTGACTTCTGCCGGCCAGACGCGAAGCTCAGCGTAAAAACTTCGTTAACCATAACGCTTTACCTTCTTTAGCGAGTTACGAAACGCTGGAGCTGGAATTGACGGAAGCGAGGAAAAACCTGGCCTTTGGCAAAAAGCGCCAGCAGCACGTTCTTATTCTCGCCAGCGGCGAGAAAATCCGTCACATCACGATCCGCCCCTGGATCGTCTTTTCCACCCTCTTTCTGGTCATCGCGGGCACGCTCGGCTTCATCGGCTCCACCGCCTATCTCGTCTTCCGGGACGATATGCTTGGCGCCATGATTGCCCGGCAAACGCGCATGCAGAAGGACTATGAGGATCGTATCGCAGCACTGCGCTCGCAGGTCGATCAGGTCACATCCCGCCAGCTTCTGGACCAGCAAGCCGTTGAGAAGAAAGTGGAAAAGCTGCTGGCGCAGCAGAATGCCCTCTCCTCCCGCCATGGCCGCGCCAGCGATTTGCTGAACGAGGCCGAAGCGCCTGCCGCAACCGATGCGCCCATCCCCACGCCGCGTGCCAACGCGTTTGCGCCGGAAAAACGGGCGAGCCTTTCTGACGGAATTTCCGCGATTGACCGCGTGCTCCAGCGTCCGGCCAAGGATGCGACGCTCAAAGGCAGCCTTGCCTATGGCGCGGACAGGGAGCCCGTTTCCGGGCGCGCCCTCACCCGCATGCTCGCATCGCTGAACCGCATCGAATCAGAGCAGATCGGGCGAATCGCTTCGCTCACTACCGGCGCCAACAGCAAGGCAGACGCGATGGCGGATATCATTCGCAGTACGGGTCTGAAGATCGACGACAAGGCGGATGATGCGGTCGGCGGCCCCTATGTCGAAGCCGCGAGCAATCCTTTTCAGGCACAACTGGCAAATCTCGACAGCGCGCTGGACCGCCTCGAAACCGTGCGTGGTGCCGCAGAACGTCTGCCGCTCGGCAACCCTGCACCGGGCCGCGACATTACCAGCCGCTTCGGCAATCGCATGGACCCCTTCCTCGGACGCCTCGCCCTCCACACCGGCATAGATTTCCGCGCGGAAACCGGCGCGAATGTCCGCTCCACCGGCGCTGGCACCGTATCTTTCGCAGGCTATTCAGGCGGTTACGGCAACATGGTCGAGATCGATCACGGCAAGGGCGTCACCACACGCTACGGCCACCTGTCACAAATCTCGGTCCGCACCGGCGAGAAGATCGAACTCGGAGAAACCGTCGGCAAGGCGGGCAGCACGGGCCGCTCCACCGGCCCACACGTACATTACGAGGTGCGCCTGAATGACGAGCCCGTCGATCCCATGCGCTTTCTCGTAGCAGGCACGGAATTAAAGACTTATCTTCAATAAGACTGTCGCTTGCGCGCATTCATTTCCCGCGCAGAAGATCACCTAAGGTGAAGATAAAGCGTGCCATTTCGGGACAAATCCCTGTTTCCTTGACTTTTCGGCGATTTAGGCCTATGTCGCGGCCACGATCTGCGGTAACACCGCCTACGTCTATCGCGTGTTCTTTCGAACCAGAACGGAAACAGTTTTTCCTTTGACAACATTCTCTGATCTTGGCCTGAGCCAAAAAGTTCTATCCGCTATTGCTGATGCCGGCTACACCACGCCGACGCCTATTCAGGCGGGTGCCATTCCGCCAGCGCTGGAACGACGCGATATTTGTGGCATTGCGCAGACGGGCACGGGCAAAACCGCCTCCTTCGTGCTGCCGATGCTGACGCTGCTGGAAAAGGGCCGCGCCCGCGCAAGAATGCCGCGCACGCTGATCCTTGAGCCGACGCGCGAACTGGCCGCACAGGTCGCGGAAAACTTCGAGAAATACGGCAAGAATCATAAGCTCAACGTTGCGCTTCTGATTGGCGGCGTCTCCTTCGAGGAGCAGGATCGCAAGCTTGAGCGTGGCGCAGATGTTCTGATCTGCACCCCCGGCCGCCTGCTCGATCATTGCGAGCGCGGCAAGCTTCTGATGACCGGCGTCGAGATTTTCGTCATCGACGAAGCCGACCGTATGCTGGATATGGGCTTCATCCCGGATATCGAACGCATCGCCAAGATGATTCCTTTCACGCGCCAGACGCTGTTCTTCTCGGCCACCATGCCGCCGGAAATCCAGAAGCTGGCAGACCGCTTCCTGCAGAACCCGACCCGCGTCGAAACGGCCAAGCCGTCTTCCACCGCAAAGACGGTAACGCAGCGCATCGTGGCGACGCATGACAAGGATTATGAGAAGCGCGCCGTGCTGCGCGATCTCATCAAGGCCCAGACCGACCTGAAGAACGCGATCATCTTCTGCAATCGCAAGAAGGACGTCGCGGATCTTTATCGCTCGCTGGAGCGTCATGGCTTCTCAGTCGGCGCACTGCATGGCGATATGGACCAGACCTCGCGGACGAAAACCCTTGCGGGATTCAAGGAGAACCAGATTACCCTTCTGGTCGCTTCAGACGTCGCCGCACGCGGTCTCGATATTCCCGATGTCAGCCACGTTTTCAACTTCGATGTCCCGATCCATGCGGAAGACTATGTTCACCGCATTGGCCGTACCGGTCGTGCAGGCCGCTCCGGCGCTGCCTTCACCCTCGTCAATCGCCGCGATACGAAGTATCTTGATGCCATCGAGAAGCTGATCAACGAAAAGATCGAGTGGCTGAACGGCGATCTTTCCGAGCTTCCGGCACCGATGGAAAGCTTTGCCAGCGACCGTCCGCGTCGCGGCAAGGAAAAGGACAAGGAACGTGGCCGTGGCCGCGATAGAAACCGCCGCGATGCACCTCAGCAGACCGAAGCGGAAACCCCAATTGTAAAACCTGCTGACAACGCACCGGTTGCAGCGAATGGAGGCGACAAGTTGAAGGCAGAGCGTAGGCACGAAAAGGCTCCTCGCAATTTCGAACGGAGCCATGGCGCTTCCCACGCCAACGACGACAACCGCGATCGTCGCCGCCACTATCGCGACCATGACGATGGCCCGACACCTGTCGGCTTCGGCGACGACATTCCGGCCTTCATGCTGATCGTCGCAAACGCCAAGGCCTGATGGCACAGCCAGGCATTGATTTTCCAGGGGTGGGCTGCGGTCTCGTCATCCGGCGAGACGGCAAGCTGCTGCTTTACAAGCGCGTAAAGTCGCCGGAAGCCGGCCACTGGAGCATTGTCGGCGGCAAGGTCGACCATATGGAACGCGCGGTCGAGGCCGCGCGCCGCGAAGCGGAAGAGGAAACCGGCCTCACCATAGGTGACGTCCGTTTTCACTGCATTAGCGAACAGATTATCCCCGAAGACGGCCAGCACTGGCTGTCGCTGATCTATATTACAGACGACGCCGAGGGCACTCCGCAACTGACGGAGCCGGACAAGCTGTCCGATATGGGCTGGTTCGATCTGGAAAACCTGCCCTCCCCACTTTCCCTTTTCGCCAAGGATGCCTTTGCCCACTTGAAGGGGTAATCGGTGTCGACCGGCATCCGGCTAATCGGCTGTTGGCCAGAAGCGCCCCTTGAACGTTTCCTTGGGAAAGCTCCGGCACCCAAAGCAATATTTCAATCATTTGAAGAACTTGCGCCACTTTGAGGCGCGCATTGCGCCTTGCCTGAAGCTGCGCTCCAACGCGCGTGCAGAGCTGAGCGCGCAGCAAAAAAACCGCTTCGGCAAGCCGAAGCGGTTCGAGTGCTGAAACAAGTTCAATATAGTAGACCCATATACGCTTCGGCAATGCAGACCATTCACAACCTGCATTCCCCTAAAACAGTAATATAAAGACATTACTGAAAATTAATGTCAACGCGCATTCACCAATGCTTTGCCGACACCATGATGAGCAAAGCTCACATTTGGAAATACAACAAAAATACATAAATATAGCTACAATATAAATCATATCTATTCTGTAAAAACGGGTTTACTTGCGGTGATTAATGGCCCTGCGCCCCGCATCTTACTAATACCGCAGCGAATTGAGGCTGTAAGCACATCGCTTAAATCTACTAATATGTAGTTTTATGCATAAATCACATAATGACACGCGCTTTAAGTCAGACTTGTATTGGAATAATTGTATTTAATATATATTTACGACAATCATGTCCAGGGTATTATTGATGTGCTTTTTGCGCCACGAACCGTCGCAAAGCGAGAATTGTAACGTCCGGCATCGCCACAAGCGGAAAGCAGCGAGCCGAATCACGGCCACCGCTCACCGAATCTGGCAAAACTTTGCGCCGGAATGCATTTTCCTCCGCATCGCCCCTTTTGCATCGCGCCCGGCATCGCTAAACATCAAACAAACGAAGAGGATAAAGCTGCCACATGTATTCCATTCGCCTGCTCAGTTTCGCTCTAAGCCTCAGCCTGGCCGGTGCAGCAAGCGCAGCGACGATTGGCGTGGTGGCACCGCAGAACGGTGCTTATGCACCGCTCGGCCTGCAAATCAGACAGGGCGTGAAAGCGGCAGCCGCAAAAGTCGGTCTCGATGTCATAGAAATCCACGAGAGCTGCGAGGAAGGCAGCGGCGGCGCGATTGCGGATGGCCTGATCGCATCGAAGGTCAGTGTGGTCGTAGGCTTTCTCTGCACCGAAACCCTGGCCGATGCGCTGCCAACGCTCAAAAACGCGGCCATCCCCGCCATCACGCTTTCCAGCCGCGCGCCGATATTGATGGAAGATGCGCTGAAGCGCGGCTGGCCGCTCTTTCGCATGGCCCCTTCTGAAAGCGATGAGTCCGGTGCCATTGCCGATATCATATTGCGTGACTGGAAGGGCATGTCCTTCGGTCTGGTGGATGACGGCACGATCTACAGCCGTGAACTGGTTGACCGCATTCGCTCCCGGCTGGAGGAAGCGGGCCTGAAACCCACCTTCAACGATACGATGCGCCCCTCGCAGGAGCAGCAGGTCGCCCTCGTGCGCCGCCTCAGCCGCACGGGCGTTACGGATATCTTCGTTGCCGCAGAGCGGAATGATGTCTCCATCATCGCCCGGGATGCCGCGTCGGAAAAACTGCCACTCACCATCATGTCCGGCGATACGATGAGAGCCGCCAACAACCCCGTGCCATTGCAGCCGGGCGTTCTGGCCGTCACTTTGCCCGATTACGCGACGCTTCCCCCGGCTGCCGAAGCATCGAAGGAGCTGCGCGCAGCGAATATCGAACCGGAAGGCTATGTGCTTCCGGCCTATGCCGCGACCCAGCTTTCCGCGAAACTGCTCGAAGTCGCGCAGGAAAAGGGCAAGCCCGCGCCGGAAGTGGCTATCAACACTCCATTTGAAACCGTCCTCGGGCAAATAGTCTTCAACGACCGCCACGAATTGCAGACCAACCCTTATCAGCTGCAACGCTGGACTGGCACCAGCTTTGCTCCCGCAGATAAAGCGCAGAAATAAGCCGCTCTTCGCTACGAGAAATTTCCAATCTAATCGATTGGACAGTTGAGGAAAGCAGCCGCCAATCTTGTTGCCCCTAATAACCAATGTTAAGAGCCTGTCTGAAAACTCGGACGGGTCGATCCGGTGACGCTTTTTGCGCTCTGCTGCGTCGAAAATCTTGTCGATATCAACGGATATCGCCTACGATCTTCTTCTTGCAGAACACAAAAATCATTCCCCGGCTCTCCGCCGCCGAGTTTCCAAACAGACTCTAAGCCCAGCATCGCCTTGCCTAACAGGAGCTTTTACAGATGTCCCTCCCCGTCCGGATCGCCCCATCCATTCTCGCCGCCAATTTTGCAAAGCTTGGCCAGGAGGTCGCGGATGTCACGGCGGCGGGGGCCGACTGGATTCATCTGGATGTGATGGACGGCCATTTCGTTCCGAACATCTCCTTCGGCCCGGATGTCATCAAGGCGCTGCGCCCGCACAGCATGGCCTTCTTCGATTGCCATTTGATGATCGCGCCTGCCGATCCCTATCTCGAGGCTTTCGCCAAGGCTGGCTGCGATGGCATCACCGTTCATGCGGAAGCCGGTCCGCACCTGCACCGCTCGCTGCAAACCATTCGCTCGCTCGGCAAGAAAGTCGGCGTCACGCTCAACCCGGCAACGCCCTTGTCCGTCCTCGAAAACGTTCTGGATGACGTCGATCTCATTCTCATCATGAGCGTCAATCCCGGCTTCGGCGGCCAGAAGTTCATTCCAGCCATGCTGGACAAGATCCGCGCGGCAAAGTCCCTCATCGGTGACAGACCCATCGAACTGGAAGTGGACGGCGGCATCACCATCGAAACCGCTGGCAGCGCCATTGCCGCCGGTGCCAATGTGCTTGTTGCAGGCTCCGCCGTCTTCAAGGGTGATGGCGCGGAAGATTACCGCAAGACCGTCAGCGCCGTTCGCGCAGCCGCCGAAAGCGGTCGCGCCTGAGGCGACCATTTACCAGTTTGGCGCTGAAATCCACAATCCGTTGAGATTGCCGGAACACTTTGCTAAACGGACACCAAATTTCTCCATCAAGAAGGCCTTTGCCATGATCCCTCGTTATTCCCGCCCGGAAATGGTCGCTATCTGGTCGCCGGAAACCAAGTTCCGCATCTGGTTCGAAATCGAGGCGCATGCCTGTGATGCGCTGGCGGAAATCGGCGTCATTCCGAAGGAAGCCGCAAAGACCATCTGGGAAAAGGGCGGCGCAGCCGAGTTCGACGTTGCGCGCATCGATGAGATCGAAGCCGTCACCAAGCACGATGTCATCGCCTTCCTGACGCACCTGGCAGAATTCGTCGGCCCCGATAGCCGCTTCATCCATCAGGGCATGACGTCGTCGGACGTTCTCGATACCACGCTGAACATTCAGCTGGTGCGCGCCGCAGACCTTCTGATCGCCGATATGGATCGCGTTCTCAACGCGCTGAAAACACGCGCCTTTGAGCACAAGAACACGGTGCGCATCGGCCGCAGCCACGGTATCCATGCCGAGCCGACAACGATGGGCCTGACTTTCGCGCGCTTCTATGCCGAGATGGATCGCAACCGCGCCCGCCTCGTCGCTGCCCGCGCAGAAATCGCAACAGGCGCCATCTCTGGCGCAGTCGGCACCTTCGCCAATATCGATCCATCGGTCGAAGAGCATGTCTGCAAGGCGCTGGGTCTGGCACCGGAACCGGTTTCCACGCAGGTCATCCCGCGTGACCGCCACGCCATGTTCTTCGCAACGCTCGGCGTCATCGCCTCGTCCATCGAAAACGTCGCCATCGAAATCCGCCACATGCAGCGCACGGAAGTTCTGGAAGCCGAAGAGTTCTTCTCTCCGGGCCAGAAGGGCTCTTCCGCCATGCCGCACAAGCGCAACCCGGTCCTGACGGAAAACCTCACCGGCCTCGCACGCCTCGTGCGCATGTCCGTCGTTCCGGCCATGGAAAACGTCGCCCTTTGGCACGAACGCGATATCAGCCACTCCTCCGTGGAACGCGCCATCGGCCCGGATACCACCGTCACGCTGGACTTCGCCCTGAACCGTCTGGCAGGCGTCATCGAAAAGCTGGTCATCTACCCGGACAACATGTTGAAGAACATGAACAAGTTCCGCGGCCTCGTTCATTCCCAGCGCGTTCTTCTCGCACTCACTCAGGCTGGCGTTTCCCGCGAAGACAGCTACCGCCTGGTCCAGCGCAACGCCATGAAGGTTTGGGAGGAAGGCAAGGACTTCCTTGAGGAACTGCTGGGCGATGAAGAAGTCCGCGCGGCACTGCCGGAAGAAACCATCCGCGAAAAGTTCGACCTTGGTTACCACACCAAGCATGTGGATACGATTTTCAACCGGGTTTTCGGTCAGGCTTGAGAACATAAGAGCGGACCCCTCACCAAGGAAACCTAGGACTTCGCTTCGCGAAGATCGAGGTTTCCTATCCTCTCCCACAAGGGGAGAGGAAAAGGCGCAAGCGGCGCGGCACACGCCTTATCTCTCCCCTTGTGGGAGAGAAAGCGATTTCAACATCTTAGCCAAAGGCTAAGTGTTAGAAATCGCAAGTGAGGGGTTCGGGTCTTGCCGCAACACCTTGATTCCCCCCACTACCACACCAAGATAAGCGGCATGAAAGCGTCAGAAGCAGAAATCCTCATCGTTCCCGGTTACACCAATTCCGGCCCCGACCACTGGCAGAGCCGCTGGCAGGAGAAGCTCTCCACAGCGCGCCGCGTGGAGCAGACGGAGTGGTCGAAGCCGGTCAAGGAAGATTGGGTTCAGCGTCTTGTGGAGGAAGTGAACGCCGCCACGAAGCCTGTTGTGCTTGTTGCCCATTCGCTGGGTGTGCCGACCGTCATCCACGCCCTGCCGCAAATTGCCAGCAAGGTGGCGGGTGCCATGTTCGTCGCCCCGCCGGATGTCGCCAACTCGGAAATCCGCCCGAAGCACCTTATGACCTTCGGCCCCTATCCGCGCGATCCGCTGCCCTTCCCGACCATAACCATCGCCAGCCGCAATGATCCCTTCGGTTCTTATGAACACGCCGATGACATTGCCGCAGCATGGGGTTCGCTACTGATCGACGCTGGAATGTCCGGCCACATCAACAGCGAGTCGGGCCACGGTCCCTGGCCGGAAGGAACCATGGTTTTCGCACAGTTCCTGAGCCGGCTTCGCCCGCCTCCCGGCTTCAGCGATTAAAGGCAAGATATTAAGGCTTTCGCTAACCACGACCAGCGCTTGCAGTGAATAAATTTCCGCACGTCTCTTTAAACGTGTGGCCAAACCTGTAACAATGCCCCATAAATTTGTAGGGGGCATTGGTGTGCCGCCGGATTTTCCAATGCATGATATGGCAGGATCGCGTGACCAAAGACGTGTTGCCAAAAGACTTTTTAAATGCCCTTCCTGTTCCTGCGCTCCTCATGGGGCCGGACGGCAGCATAGCCTTTGTGCCTGACGAGCTGGGTTTTCCGCAGCTTTCCGCCCACCCGGAAAACATAGCAGATCTCGTTCCAGAGCCGGAGCGTAACGCGCTTGAGGCATTTCTGAGGGACATCGCGCAGACCGCGCCGAAGTCTATCGAACTGCGGCTCGGCGCACCCTTCTGCGATGATTGCTACGCTATTCTTAGCATCGGCCACTGTCCCAACCTGCCCAATCTCTACCTTGCCCAGTTCACCGATATCACCGGGCAGCGCGAACGCGAGAAGGAAGTCGCTCTGCGCGAAAGCCGGTGGAACAGCGCCCTCGTCAGCTCGCTTTCCGGCGTCTGGGATAATGATCTGGTAAAGGGCGAGCTCTACGGTTCGGAAACATGGCGCGCCATTCGCGGCATGACGGTTCAGGATCAGATCGAAAGCGACCGCGAGAAATGGCTCGCCACGCTGCACCCGGATGATCGCGAACATACGCTTCACTGTATCGAGCGGCAGAATGCGGGCGACCCTGCTTATTCCGTCTTCCAGTATCGCGAACGGCATAAGGATGGCCACTGGGTATGGATCGAATGTCGCGGCGCCTGCATCGAGCGCGATGAAAACGGCAAGCCGCTACGCATCGTCGGCACGGATACGGACATCTCCCAGCGCAAGGCCACAGAGCATGATCTGGAACGCGTGTCGCGCCACTTCAAACTGGCGCTGGACGCATCGCAGGTCGGCGTCTTCGAAGTGGACTTCGAGACCCGTGTCACCACCTGGGATGAGCGGATGTACGAGATTTTCGGCATCGAGCAGAACACGCCGATCATCGTCGGCGGTCTGTGGGAAACGCTCGTTCACCCCGACGACCTGGAACGGGTATCGGCAAATGCATGGAACCAGATCAACACGCTCCAGCCCTTCAGTGACGATTACCGCATCGTCCTTCCAGATGGCGGCACTCGCCATATCCGGGCTCGTTCGCTGCCCTTCATAGACATAGATGGCCGTCACAAGATGATCGGCGTGAACTGGGATGTCACGCATGATGTTCTGCTTCGCAACGAGCTGGAACGTGCCAAAACGCTGGCCGAGGCGCGCAATGCGGAGCTGGAGGCGGCAAAAGACCGTATCGAGCACAACGCACTGCACGATTACCTGACGGACTTGCCAAACCGCCGCTATCTCGATGAAAAGCTGGGCATGCTGATGCGGGATCGCAAGGAGGGCGATCCGGGCATAGGCGTCCTCCATATCGATCTGGATCGCTTCAAGCAGATCAACGATACGCTCGGTCACCGCACCGGTGACATGATGTTGAAACACGTTGCCGAGCTTCTGACCCGCAGCCTGAAACCCGGCGAATTCGTCGCGCGTATCGGCGGGGATGAGTTCGTGCTTCTCTCGCCATTCACCGGCAGCATGCGCAAATTGGCAATGATGGCCGACCGGCTGATCCGGGATTTGCGCAAGCCCGTCATGCATGAGGGCCACGAATGCCGCTTCGGCGCCAGCATCGGCATTGCCTGCGGCATTGGCCAGCAGATCGATTACAAGCAGATCCTGCTCAACGCTGATATCGCTCTCTATAATGCTAAGAAGCGTGGGCGAAACCGCTACGAGTTCTTCTCCGCCGATAAGCAGGACTGGCTGGTCAACACCAAACGCATTTCCGATGAAATCCTGATTGCGCTCGAGCGCGATGAGTTCGTGCCCTATTACCAGTTCCAGTTCGATGCGCTCACACTGGATATTACCGGCGTCGAGACGCTGGTACGCTGGCAGCATCCGGTCGAAGGCATCCTCACCCCGGACCGGTTTCTGGCAGTGGCGGAGGATCTGGATGCCGTGGCCACCATCGATGCCACCATTCTGGAAAAGGCGCTGCGGGATTTCCGCTCATGGCGCGCGCAGGGCATCGCGGTGCCGAAGGTTTCGGTCAACGTTTCCGCCCGCCGCCTGCATGATCCATCGCTGTTGAAGACGTTGGACGGGCTGGAAATCGAGCCCGGCACACTGTCCTTCGAACTGCTGGAATCGATTTTTCTGGATGATAGCAACGAGGTTGCCATCGCCAATCTTCAGAAGCTGCGCGATCTGGGCATCGATATAGAGATCGATGATTTCGGCACCGGCCATGCCTCCATCATCAGCCTTCTCAAAGTAAATCCCAACACTTTGAAAGTAGATCGGGAGCTGGTTCGCCTCGCACCGCAGTCGACGGAACAACGAAAGCTCCTGAGCTCGATCATCGATATCGGCCATTCGCTGGGCATCAAAGTTGTGGCGGAAGGCGTGGAGACGGCGGAACATATCAGGATCTTGCAGGCTGTCGCGTGCGACTCCCTGCAAGGCTATGCGCTATGCCGTCCGCTGCCGCGGGACAAGGTTCCGGCCTTTGTCGAGTCGCAGGCGTGGAGGGCCGCTGCCCTCACCCCGCCCCTTCGGGCCAAAGCGCCGAAACTGACCGTTCTGAAGTGAGATTTCAGGACGCCATCTTGGTGCCGTAGCTGGACAGACCGCTGCGAAGGTCGTCCGCCGCACAGCGCAGAAGCTCGCTCATCCGCTCGTGGATGCTGGCATCCAGAACCGCAATCCCGGCCTTGGCGAAATCATCGTGCAGCTTGTTGAAAACCGCATCGGGAGTATTGTGTTCCACGGACGTAGACACCACTTCATTGGCGTAGGAATTGGCATCGTCCTTGTTCATCAACGCCGCTGCCCACAGGCCGATCAGCTTGTTGCGCATGGCCTGCACGCGGAAGGTGGCTTCCTCGTCGTGAAAATAAATGTTTTCTAATGCTTTACCACGTTCTTTGAGAGTAACCATTTTTAAGCCCCTGTTTTACTCTAACATTATTTGCGTCCTCTTGAATGGGACAGTTTTCTTATAAAATAAAACTGTTGAAAAAGCGTAACTTCACTTCAGCCCCATCGAAGAAGCCAAAAACAAATGGGAGAATTGAGAACAAGCCAGCGCAGCCGCATTGTGGAATTGCTTCTTTTCCGTTATGGGACCGCTTCAAGAACCGAAACGACCGCCAAAAGCATCGGCGCTAAAATAAGAGATCTGTCATTATGAATCGTCGCCGCCGTATTTACGAAGGCAAGGCCAAGATCCTTTATGAGGGTCCAGAGCCAGGAACTCTCATCCAGTTCTTCAAGGACGATGCCACCGCCTTCAACAAGAAGAAACACGAAGTCATCGATGGCAAGGGCGTTCTGAACAACCGAATTTCGGAATATGTCTTCACCCATCTGAACAAGATCGGCATTCCCACCCACTTCATCCGCCGCCTGAACATGCGCGAGCAGTTGATCAAGGAAGTGGAGATGATCCCGCTCGAAGTCGTCGTGCGTAACGTCGCTGCCGGCTCGCTGTCCAAGCGCCTCGGCATCGACGAGGGCGTGGTTCTGCCGCGTTCGATCATCGAGTTCTATTACAAGTCGGATGCGCTGGAAGACCCGATGGTTTCCGAAGAGCACATCACCGCTTTCGGCTGGGCCAACCCTGCCGAACTGGACGACATCATGGCGCTCGCCATCCGCGTCAACGATTTCCTCTCCGGTCTCTTCCTCGGCGTCGGCATTCAGCTGGTCGATTTCAAGATCGAGTGCGGTCGCCTGTTCGAAGGCGATATGATGCGCATCATCCTGGCCGACGAGATTTCGCCGGATAGCTGCCGCCTCTGGGATATCGAGACGCAGGAAAAGATGGACAAGGACCGTTTCCGCCGCGATATGGGTGGGCTTGTAGAGGCCTATTCGGAAGTCGCACGGCGTCTCGGCATCATCAATGAAAATGAACCGATCCGCGGCACCGGCCCGGTTCTCGTCAAGTGAAGTCAGGAGAGTTTCAGGTGATCAAGGCACGGGTGACTGTTACGCTGAAGAACGGCGTTCTCGATCCGCAGGGTAAGGCAATCGAAGGCGCGCTCGGCAGCCTCGGTTTCGATGGCGTCGGCCAGGTCCGTCAGGGCAAGGTGTTCGACCTCGAACTCAATGCTAGCGACAAGGCAAAGGCTGAAGCCGACCTGAAGGCGATGTGCGAAAAGCTTCTCGCCAACACCGTCATCGAAAACTACTCCATCGCCATCCTCTAAGATCGGGAGCCATGCGCCCATGAAATCCGCAGTCGTCCAGCTTCCTGGCCTCAATCGCGACCGTGACATGATCGCGGCGTTGACGAAGATTTCGGGACAGGCGCCCGTCACCATCTGGCAGACGGAAACGCAGATCCCGGATGTCGATCTGATCGTCATTCCCGGTGGCTTTTCTTACGGCGATTACCTTCGCTGTGGCGCCATCGCCGCCCGCATGCCCGTCATTCAGGCCATCCGCGAAAAGGCGGAAGCGGGCGTCAAGGTTCTGGGCGTCTGCAATGGCTTCCAGATTCTGGTAGAGTCCGGCCTACTGCCCGGCGCTTTGATGCGCAATTCCTCGCTCAAATTCGTCTGCCGCGAAGTGAAGCTCGAAGTCGTCAACAACGACACCGAATTCACCCGCACTTACGACAAGGGCCAGATCATCCGTTCACCGGTTGCCCACCATGATGGCAACTACTTCGTTGAAGCGGATGAGCTGAAGTCGCTGGAGGACAACGGTCAGGTCGTGTTCCGCTATGCCGAGGGCACCAACCCGAACGGCTCGCTGAACGATATCGCCGGTGTCATCAACGCCAAGGGCAACGTGCTTGGCATGATGCCGCACCCCGAGAACCTTATCGAAGCTGCCCATGGTGGCAAGGATGGCCGCGGCATATTCGCTTCCGCTCTCGGCGTCATTGCAGCGTAAATATTTAACGAAGCCGGGTTACACCGGCTTTGTTGTATCTCGTACCAGTGGATTGAAGCGATGAACCGCCTGCCCCTTCGCAATGTTCTCAATATCGCAGGCCTCGGCCTCGTCGCGCTCTCTCTCGCCGCCTGCCAGTCCGAGAAAAAAACGGCAGTCAGCGCAACATCCCAGGCGGCACTGCCGGTCATGGAGCGCATCGCGCTTGGCGCAAATGCCTGCTGGTTCAAGTCAGGCGACCCCGCCTTCAAGGCTTACCGTCTTGCGCCAGAGCTGAACTCCTTCTCCGGTCGCCCACGCATTCTCGTCGTTCCGCGCAACAGCCCGGAATCGAGGCCTCTGCTCGTCGTCCACGCGGAAGGCAACCCGGCAAAGCTGGATGCTTTCGGCCCGATGATGAACGATAGCCACGCCGCCCGCATCGCAACCGACGTGAAGCGCTGGGCCAATGGCGGCAAGGGGTGTTCGTAAGCACTAATAAAACTCGCCGCGTCGGTTGGGACAGGCACGGCGAGCTTCTTCAGCAAAACCGGTCAGGCCTTGCCAATCGCCTCAAAGCGACCGTCTCAACGCTGACAGAAGGTAAGCCTTCTCCAATTCCGCAGTCGTCTCACAGCGCGATAATCCGATATCATGCAATTGCTCAGGCGTGAGTTCGCGAAGAGACAATCTCGACCGACGCTTCCTGAACCATGTCGCAAATGGCGATATGATACGGCCCATCAGGGTGCGGGGCTTTACGGCGGGAAATGGCTGTGCTTCCACCATGTCGCCCGCATCGCGAAAAACGCGTTCCCGCTCATATCCATCGGGATAGATTGTATCGATTGTCACGAGATACTCATTCAACTTGCGCATACTGCACCTGTCCGCCTTTCCGCGGCTTTCAATGTTTCGTAACAATGAATACATTTGACTCCGAAATAGATACAATGCATAAATTGTCACCATGACAAATTGGCTTCCCGACCTATCCGATGGCTCCGGCCCGATCTATGTTCGCCTCGCCGACCGTATCGAAACCGCGATTGCAGACGGCACCCTTGCCGCTGGCACGAAATTGCCGCCGCAGCGAAATCTGGCGTTCGATCTGGGGGTGACAATCGGCACGATCAGCCGCGCTTATTCGCTGATCCACGAACGCGGACTGGTCAGCGGCGAAGTGGGGCGGGGAACCTACGTCAACGACCGCAAGTCCGAGAGCACCAGACCGAAAGCCGTGGACGGACCTTTCGGTGGCACCCGCGTTACCTCCGAGACAGCCGGTCATATCCTGCTGAATGGCACCGCGGCCCCGAATGTCGGGCAGCAACCCAACATCAACAGGCACATTGCCGACATTATGAGGGAGCACCCGCAGGAAATTACCGATTACACGCGCGGCAACCCTCCCGGCTGGGCCGAGGCTGGCGTAAAATGGCTGTCTTACGGAAAATGGCTGCCCAAGCCGGAAGAAGTCGTTGCCACTCTCGGAGCACATGCCGCCGTCATGAGTGTCATCACCGCGATGACGACACCGGGAGACCGGATCGTTTTCGAACCCGTGACCTATTCTCAGGTCAGTCGAGCCGCAGCACTCAGCGGCCGCCGCGTAACGCTGGTCGAAATCGATGAACACGGAATAGTGCCGGACGATTTCGAACGGGTTTGCGCGCAACAGCATCCGAAGATGATCTTCCTCATGTCATCGGCACAAAACCCGACCTGCGCAACCCTTCCGCTGGAGCGCCGCAAAGCCATTGCCGACATCGCACGGCGCTTTAATGTCTGGATCATCGAAGACACGCTATATGGTGCGATGCGCAATGATGGCATTCCCCTTGTGGCCGAATTCGCTCCCGACCACAGCTTCGTCGTCGGCGGCCTTTCGAAATCCGTCGGTGCCGGTCTGCGTGGCGGCTGGGTAGCCTGCCCTGCCCACTTTGTCGGGCGCGTTCGCATCGCCCACAAGATGCTGACCGGCGGCATGCCGTTTCTTATGGCAGAGCTTTCCGCCCGCCTCGTCAATAGCGGCGATGCAGCGGAAATCCGAAAGGATTGCATCACGGAAATCCGCGCGCGCGAAGCCATTTTGAGAGCAGCGCTCAACGGGCTGGAATTCAACTCCGAACCCGAAATTGCCTTCGCCTGGATCAAGCTGCCAGAGCCGTGGCTATCCGGCACGTTCC